>Ga0315912_10001035_pt1 | contig 37700 bp, 25 predicted proteins | sample VfabasoilMG_FD_204469 | JGI IMG/M metagenome (GOLD analysis project Ga0315912, IMG submission 204469) | Garden soil microbial communities collected in Santa Monica, California, United States - V. faba soil | ecosystem: Environmental > Terrestrial > Soil > Garden | place: USA: California... | reverse complement strand
TCCCCCCAGACCCCCCATTGGGTCCGTGATTGCTTGATGGCCTGGTGGTTGACTCGTAGGCCTGGTTAGCTACGACTACGACGGGCGGGTTGCTCGGTTCAGGCGGCAACTTCCCTGAGACAGGGGGATTCCCCAGGGCTACTCGACAAGAAGACGCCGCGACGACGACTGCCCTGGTCATCCTTGCTCGCCCGAGTGTTTTTGCCGAGTGTTTTTGCTCGACGTCACGACGTGTCCAAACTGCGCGCACACGCCCCCCTTGTGGCTGGGCGCATTCGAGGGATCGCGACGACATCCGAGGCCATCGTTGCTGGGTTACAGCGACACGGTTTACTTCGCAAGTCCAATGACGAGCGCAAGGCTCAACCTCGTGGACCGCCGACGCGGCAGCTCAGCTTTCGGCTGGTCACGCATGACCTATAGAAGGAAAGGGCGGTACAAGACGCCACCCGACCCCGCTGCATCATGAGCCGGGTTTGAACTGCCATTGTCAAAAACCATTGCACGGGGGGCTTGGATGCGTTCGGAGGGGCGCAAAAACACGCGCTCGCCTTTGATGGGAGTTCGCCATGGTCGGAAACAGAGGAACTTCTCCGGCACCCGCTCACCGGCGTCGAGGCCAGAGCCTCCTTACGCGGCATCCGCGAACCCTTTTTCCCACTTCGATTGTCTTAAACGCGGCGGGTCGTGCAGCCCGAGCGACGGAGCAGGTCCGCATAGCGGGATTGGCTGGGCCTGGTTCGGCGGTCACGGGGAGAAGGAGATCGCGACCTTGACGCAGCCGGTCACGCTCGAAGGGACTCTGGCCACGCTCTCGTTCTTCCTCTCGGTGAACCGTGCGAGCATCGATCGGAACGGTGCATGGTCGATCTACCTCGACGACACCCAACTGTTTTCCATCAACGATGGTTCCGTCGGGGACTACGAATTCCAAGACTTGGATATTTCGGATTTCGCCGACGGTCTCACTCACATCCTCCGCTTCGAGGCCGTGTTCGAGGGGACCGCGATCACGAATTTCTTCGTCGATGACATCATGTTGCAAACCTGCGCGCCGCGTCGTCCGACCGGCGGTGAACGGGTCGAACCGGAGGACGATTCCTCCGGCACGGGGGTCTCCGAAACCGGATTGCCGAGTGAAACGGAGACGGGACCGAACTCCGAAACGGGAGCGCGGGGCGAAGCGGGAACGGGCGGTGGTTCGGAAGATGCACCTCCGACCGGGAGTGACGGCGAATCGGGTACGACGGCCAACGAGCCCTAACTGAGCGCATTCGAGGGACCTCCGCGATTCCGCGCCGTGGACGGGATGGGAGGAGCCCCATCGTCGAGGATCGAGACCCAAGGCGAGTTAGGCCTCGAGTGGGCGTCTTCGGCGGGGCTGCCGGGGCACTTGCGTTACGTCGCGACGATCCCCACGTCCCTGCGACTCAGTCGCAAGTGGAGGCTACGATACCGCGGTCACATAAAGACCCGCGTGGGTTTGAGAACCGACGCGACGAGCAACACGACGGAGTCCGCCAAGATGTCACAATCATTTGCGCTCACTTCCTGGCCACGAGACGATAGTCGGGTACACAGGCCGTAATTGCCAGGTAGGCTCGCCCAGAATGAATGAGCAGCGACACACGAACACCTTCTCGAAAGTGACCGAGGACGCGGCGGATCGTAGGTCCCCGAGCCGTCTCCGATATCGCACTCACCGAGGCCTGGCATGCACGTGGGTCGCAGTCGCTGCCCTGAGCGCGTGCAATCCGCTCGAGCCATTGAAAGCCCCTTCGGAGGGAGGTGCACCCTGGATCGAGGTCCGGTCGAAACACCTGACCATGCACACGAACATGTCCGAAAAGAACGCGCGGACCACGATGGCCGCCTATGAACGGAGTTACGACCTGCTCAAATCGACGTTGCTCGCCAATGCGCAGGATCCTGCAATCGAGACGCAAGTCGTTGCATTTCGGCGCCCCGAGGAGCTCAGCGTGTTTTTTGGTCCTGGCTCGGCAGGCATATTCACGGAACTCCCGGGGTCAGATCGGACACCGACCATCGTCGTCGGCGGAACACCGAGCGAAATCGAATGGACGATCTTGCGACACGAACTCGTCCACCGGATCTTGAGGTACGCGCTCGGAGACCTGCCCGCATGGCTGAATGAGGGGTTGGCAGAATACTATTCGACGGTGACGGTCGAAGACGGCTCGATCATACTTGGCCGACCGATACCGTATCTCGGGTTCACGTTGGATCTCGAATGGCACGTGACTCAGAAAGACGGGCACTACGTCGATCTCGTTCCGCTTGCGCGCATCGTTCCGCTTGCGGAGCTCATGGCGATGACGCCGACGACCTTCTACGCCGGTGCGTCCGCCGGAAACACCTACGGCAGTGATCCCCGCCGCGCGAAGATCCACTATGCGACGTCGTGGGCATTGGTCCACATGTTCATCAACGGCAAAGCCGAATATGGCGATGCGCTTTCGTCGGCCATGGCACGTGCGGCGGCGGGTGAACGCATTGCAGACGCACTGCAGGACGAGCTGCCGCCGATTGGCCGAGTCGAGCGGGATCTCGTCGAATACATCAAGCGATTTGAAACCAAGATGTGGAAGATGCCCTACGAGGAACCTCCGATCGCGGAGATCTCCGTCCATCCGTCGACGGAGGCCGACGTTCTCGTGCTCTGGGCGAAGCTCGGTGGTTACGGAGAGGACGAAGACGAGCAGCCTGATGCCCTGGTCGGGCGGGCGTTGGCGACTGAACCGAGTCATGCCGAGGCCCTCTACCTGCGCGGAACCATGGCTTTGGAGCGGAAGGACTATGCCGCCTGCGAGCGCGACTATCGGGCCGCCGCTGCTGCGGAAGATCGGGCGTCGTACTGGACGGGATTGCTGAGTCTCTACGACTCCAACCCAGGAGCGACGTGGTCTGCGACCGAACTCGAGACTCGGCTTCGGGAGAGCGAAGCCAAGGTCAGCAACCTGGCCACGAACTCGCGGCATTACGATGCGCTTGCACAATTCTGGCTCAACCGGGCTCGGCTCGAGCAAGCCGAGCCCGCCTCTCGGCGATCCATCGAGCTCGACGCCAACTGCTGGCAGTGCTTCCACACATTGGCAGAGATCACCGCCTCGCGAGGTGATTTCGCCCGCGCGGTCATCTACCAAGAAATCGCGCTCGGACGAATCCCGGAATATTTCATCGAACGGGTTCGAGAACCCTTGACGACCCAGCTCGAGGCTTTTCGTCATGCGGCGAGCGCCATCGAGCCCACCGCGGAGCCGCTTCCTGCCGCGGAGCCGCTTCCCGCCGCAGACGCGGAAGTCGACGACACGAACGTCGAGAAGGCGGCGGACCCATGACCTTGCCGTCCCTGTTCGAACCATTGGGCGAATGGACGTGGTCCGTGCATCGGAGGTTCCGGGCCCGCCCCGTCGGCTCCAGGCGCTCAGTAGTTCAGCAACTGAGGCAAAACACCGTTGCGTTCGGCCTCGCGATCCTCGGCACCGAGCCCGTGGACGACACCGCCAAGAGTTCGTCACCCGAAGTTTCGAGCCAACCAGGGACCATCGCCCCGCTCGCTCCATCCGTCTCCGCTGCGGTCACCGTGCCGACGTCCGTGGATCCAGCTCCCAACGGCGGGGGACTGGCCGCATTTCGACCGATCTTCGAAGCGGATATGGGTGAAGCCGGTTGGCTCAAGATCTCCGTCGAATCGAAAGACGACACCAGCTTCACCGCGGCCGAATCCGCACTCCAAAGCCACGATCCCGCAAGATTGTGGCGAGGCAACCGCGTGATCCCGGCCGAGATCCGCGAGCTCCCCATCCTGTATGCCGTGTCGACGACCGGTGTGGCGCGCCTCGAGGAGTTTGCATGGGTTGGACCGTCGCCGTGTGGACACGCGGGCATCTTGGTCGCCGCCTATCGGCGTGGCGCAGCGCGTGGACCCATGATCGTCGTTTCGTCACAGCCCGCCGAGGGCACGAAGACCACCAAGTCACCGAAGCCGAGGCGGGCCAAATCAAGCGATGCCATGGTTCGCCTGTTCCACGAGGTTCTTCCGGCTGAGGAACGGGAACGCTTGGCGCCGTTCGAGCGCCGCCGAACCGTGACGTTCGAGGTTCAGATCACACCTGGGCGCTTTCGCGGTGCGCATCGACTCGTCGTCGTCAATGCTTCGAACTCCGTGGGAGACGAATACGAAGTCGGGACCTCCGCGCTGTTCACGGTGAGCGAGGATGCGAAGGTGGTAGACATCCTTGGAGCCGGCCGCGGGTTGGAGATGACGGTCGACATGACGTTCGACCTCGATGGAGATGAGGTCGATGAGTTCGTCGTGTCGAGCTGGGGATATGAATTCGGCGCCGATACGCTCCACCGATTCACCCCGAATGGGATGGAGACGATCGGGCTGTACGAACACAACGAATAGAGCTTCACATTCCCGAGGCTGGTTGAGCCATCGCCGCGTTTGCGGTCGCTCCGCCACCTTGAGTCTTGAGTTTGTCTTCTCGTTCCTTGCGCCATCTCGCGGCGTTCTTGCCGAGCGTGAAGTGCCGCGCAAGGTTGAACCCAATGAAGAAGTTCAGTTGATTGAGGGCCGACGGCGGATCCTCCAACCCTTCGGTCTGGAACGGATTGACCACCTGTCCGCCTGGAGCCGCCTGATTGAGGTGAATCTGCCGATTGTTGGTGAAGAACACTTGGAAAAAGTGTTTGCCGGTGTAGTAGGAACCGCCGATCGACCATGAACCGATGGGGATGGGGACCGAATTATCCGCGTCGCCGCCTCGATAGAAGAAAATGTCGGCGTCCGGACCCGGGACGGGGATCGGCTGGAGATACTCGATCTCGAGCCCCCAACGTCGGGCTTTGCCGAGCCATACGGTCGACGCGATACCGAAGTCGAGCGTGCCTCGGCGATCCTCGACGGGCACCGGGCCTTCGCCGTCCCCGTAGTCGATCTCCGGGTTCGCGGCGTGGTTGGTGGGGCTGCTGTAGCTGAGCGTGAGCATCGTGCTCCAGCGTTGAAACCAAAGCCGGCTCAACATCATGACGATGCTGCCGGCGACAGGGTTGGCCGCTCCTTCGTCGCGGAGGCCGTCGAGCGAGGCCTCGAACCCGAAGGAGACCTTTTTGCCCTTCTCTTGCCGAAGGGGGACGTACCGCGTGGCGAGTTCCCAAGCCTTGAGGGAGTTCGAGCGACGGATCCGAAAGTCCCAACCCTCCATGAGGCCGACCGCGAGACCGATGCTCATGATGACGCCCGCATCGAGGCCCAAGAATCCTCGCTCGGTGCCGATCCGGCCGAAACGATGATCGATCCGGAACTGCAGGACGCCTTGCCCCAAGGTCGTCGTCGTTGGCAACACGATCTGATGGGTTCCGTGGAACGGCTTGGGACGTTCGCGGGGAGGTGGCAGTTTGATAACCTTCTTTATTGTCATTGTCGGGGGCGGCAAACTGCTGATCCAGTTGGATACCGCCGTGATCTTGTCACCGGGGAGTTGGCCTTCGCCGGCGGGCATCACTTCGCCGTCGATCGGACCGTTACCGGTCATCTTCGTCAGCAAGTAGCTCTCCTCCGGTTTGCCCGCGACGATGAGGATCTTGCCTGCGAGATTCTTCGCCGATTTACCGACGAGGGTCCCGGGATCGACGGCGAGGTTGATCAGATCGTCGGTCGCATCGTGACAAGAGGTACATGACGCCTCGAAGACTTTGACGACCTCGGCCTTGAGCGTACCGGCGTCCGGGGCAGCAACGAGGGCCATGGACAACATCGCTGCATTGAGCATGAGCCCCGTGAGCATACGGCAGCGTTGTGTCGATGGACCACATCACCTGCCATGGCTCCATGCACACATCGTATTTGCGTTGCGGCCATGAACATCTCTGCCGTTCAGCTGCAAAGGCCGTGTTTTTTGTCCCAGCTGTCGACGGTGTATGTGATGAAGCCAAGACGTCCGATGGCCCCAATGGACTTGACCGATCTGAGTGGCCTCGACCATTTGACGAGCGCGGGTGGCATTGCGGATCTCGACGATTTTGGCGGATTGGACAGCATCCGGGTGGTCGCTCTCGATCCAATACAATTCAGAGATCGTCGACATTGCCGGCCTTTCAGGGATAGCCACGATTGGGGGTGACCTCGACGAGAACGGCACCGCGTGCCTGCGGTCATGCAACTCCACCACCTCGAGCACCGGGCAAGGGTGTTCACGGGAGGCGCCGCGTCGGGGAAACCGTCGATCGGCCGATGACTTCGCTCGACGGGTCAGCGGATCAAACGATGGGTCGTGCCGAGACCGACGGGAGCGAGTTGGTCCGTGAACCGGGGGACTTCTTCCCCCGCGAGGACACGGCGCACCCCCGTGGCGTCGGCGGGTTCGTAGGCGCCGACGATCGCTTGCGCGGCCGCGACGTGCTCGAATGGCTCGGACCCGTGTTCACCCGCAGCCCAGAGGGCACGCCCGAGCAGCAAATGGGTTTCGGCGATGCTGAGCGGATCGTCGGCATTGCGTTCGCGGATCGCGAGCGCACGACGGAGGGGATTCAAGGCCTCGGCTGCGTTTCCCGGCTCGATCCACGTACGACCGAGGCCGGTGAGCGCGTCGGCGACGAACGGATGGTCCACACCGAGTTGCGACTCCGCGATGTGGAGGGCTTCGGCGTAGTGATGGCCTGCTTCTTCGATGTCGCCGAGCGCCAAGAGCGAGTTGGCGAGATTGAGATGCGCCACCGCGAGATCGGGATGGCCTTCGGCAAGTGATGCCTCGAACAAAGCCAGGGCTCGTCGCAACGGCACGACTGCGGCTTCGTGTCGTCGCAGATCCGCAAGCGCGACGCCCAAGTTCTCGAGCGGGTACGCGACTTCGGGTTGGTTGCCTCCGCCGAGTCGCTCCGCGAGCTCGGCCGCTTGGCGGTGGAGGTTGGCAGCTTCGTCGAAACGCTCACGGGCGCGCCGAACGAGGCCAAGTTCGTCGAGCACTTGCACCATCGCGGAGGATCGAGAACCCCCGGAGAGTTCGAGCTCTGTGAGCAAGGTGCGGGCGCGCTCGAGCGCACCCTCCGCTTCCTCTTCCCGACCTGCTCCGAGCAGCGCGCCCGCCAACCACACCAGCGAATCGGCGACCCAGGGATGCCCTCCACCGAGCACCTGCTCGCGCAAGTCCAATCCGGCCATATGAGCCTCGACGGCAGCGGCGAAGGACGAGAGGCTGGCAAGGGCGAGCCCCCGAGCATGCTCCGTTTCCGCATGGCGAAGGTCGTTGGATCGAAGCCGTTGCCGTCGCTGCTCGAGCGCAGCGTCGAATCGAGCGTTCGCCTGACGATAGCGGCCGCGGTTCTGTTCCCATGCGCCGAGGTGCATCCAGAGCTCGGCCTGCAAGTCGGCACCGGTTTGACCACGACGGATCGCGGCCCCAGCCGCGAGCGCGAGCGCCTGATCATCACCACCCCCGCGGCTCCGTGCCACGTCGACGAGGCCGATCCAAGCTTCTGCCTCGAGGTCTCCTCGATCGGCCGTCGCGGCGGCCAAGAGGGCATCGGTCAGAGCTTGTTCAGCGAGCATCCGATCGGTCGCGGTTCGCCCCGATGCGCTTCCGGGCGGGGCCATCCCCCGTTGCAGCGAACGGGCGCGTAACAGCAACGCCTCCGCGCGGACGTCTGGCCACGATCGAGCATTCGTCGCGGCGATGATGGGAACGACATGTTCGGCGGCGAGTTGGAATTGACCTGTTCGCAAGAGCGCGCCGCTTTGCGCGAGCTCCTCTCGGATCGCGTGGAGGCGGCCGGTGTCGACGAACATCGTCGGCGTCTCGCCCGATCGTTTCCGTGGATCCAAACAACGCGTCGGATCGGGCAGGGCTTGAGCCGAAGCCACGGCGAACTCGATCACGCGGTCGGCCTCTTGGATGAGGAGGTCGGTCGTTGCGTCGAACTCCTCCAGCCGCTGTCCAAGACACACGAGACCCGCATCGGGGGGCGCGTTCGGGTGTTCGGTCCGGGTTTGCTGATCGATCGAGCAGCGGGACGCGAACGTGCGGGCCCAAATCCCCGTATAGGTGTTGAGCTCATGGGTCACCGTACGCGTGGTTTGGATCGCGTACGGTGCCTTCACGTCGAGGAGTGCGTCGCTGACCCGCCGCGCGAGCGTGTCGTCCCAATGACCGGCCAAGCGCGTTGCGATGCTCGTGCAGTCGGCGGCGAGCGTGGGCCGACTCGCATAGCCCGTTCCCACCGCGATGCCGAGGAGGACCAGCGCGAGACCGATTCGTACCCATGGCCGCCGGTCGATGGGGGGGTCGCGCTGGAGATCTGCCAGTAGCGCGTCCATCGATGGGTACCGTTCGGTCGGGTCGATGCTGAGGCCGCGTAGGACCACGCCGCGCAACCAGCTCGGAACCTGCGAATCCCGCGGAGGTCGCCGCAGTCGTCCGTCGAGAACGTTCATCGCAAGCGAGGCGAGGCTGTTGCCAGCAAACGGCCGTTCGCCGTAGAGCGCCTCGTACAGCGCGACGCAAAAACTGAACTGGTCCGCGAGCGGCCCGACACGCCCACCGCGATGTTGTTCGGGCGCCATATAGGCGGGCGTTCCGAGCGTGGCTCCCGTGCGGGTCAACGACACGTCGCGAAGGGGGACTCGGTTCGAGGGACGGCTCGGACTCTCGTCCTCACTGTCGCGGTCGTGCGCGACGGTGGCCTGTCTCGCCAAGCCGAAGTCCATCACGAGGACCCGGCCATCTCGACCCATGAGCACATTGTCCGGCTTGAAGTCGCGGTGGATGAGATCGGCCGCATGAGCGGCCGCGAGTCCTCGGCCAGCACGAACGAACGCGTGGACGATCTCGGTCCAATCGTGGGCGGTGGCCTCCATCCACGCCCGCAACGTGGTGCCTTCGATGAACTCCATCGCGACGAACACGCGGTCGCCATACGTGCCGACGTCGTGAACCGTGATGACGTTCGGATGGTAGAGCTTGGCGATCGCTTGGGCCTCGCGCAGTAGCCGCGCCTTGCTTTGCACGCTCGCATCGGCACCCGCATGCATCAATTTCAATGCGATCGGGCGATCGAGCTCTGCATCGAAAGCACGGTAGACCACACCCATGCCACCCGAACCGATCCGGTCGAGCACGGTATAGCGGCCGACTGCAGCACCTCGAGCCAGGAGCTCACCGTCGCCCGAACCCCACGGCTCATCCTCCGTCGGGGTCATCGCGAGGGTTTCGTCCTCGGTGTGTCCTTCCGCGTGTGGCCTCAGCCCGATCGGGGGATTAGACCTCACCCCCATTGAGGCGTGCGGCCCAAGCCCCATTGGGGCGTGCGGCCCAAGCCCCTGTGGGGCGTGCGGCCCAAGCCCCTGTGGGGCGTGCGGCCCAAGCCCCTGTGGGGCGTGCGGCCCAAGCCCCTGTGGGGCGTGCGGGTCCTGGGCCGTTGCGGATGGCATGCCCGTATCTATGAAGATGCACGGGCCGAGCAGGCGCGACAACGCGGCGCCCACAACCGACGCGTTGGAGCGTGAACCGGTCCGAAGCGAACCTATGCGGCGCGGAGCTATCATAAGCGCCGTCGCCGAGCTATCGCAAAGTCTTCATCTTCGGTTGAATTCCGTTTTGTACGCTTTGGCGGCCTGAATGGGGCCAGGTCTGCCCTTGGGGAACGCGGCAGGAGCGCTATCCGACATTTCATGCCTTGGCTTGCGCTGGGAATCGACTGGGGCAGACTCTCGGCCCAAATGGCGCGCCGAATCTCCGTCCGCAACTTGGCGATCATCGCCCACGTCGACCATGGCAAAACCACTTTGGTCGATGCACTTCTCTCGATCGCGGGCGCGTTTGCGCGTGGCGAAGGCGAGCAAGCACAAGCGCTCGACTCGGGTGACCTCGAGCGTGAGCGTGGGATCACGATCACCGCGAAGCCGACCGCACTCGAGTATCAAGGCGTTCGGATCAACTTGGTCGATACGCCGGGACACGCCGACTTCGGTGGCGAGGTCGAGCGCGTCCTCAATATGGTCGACTCCGTTCTCCTCATCGTAGACGCCGTCGAAGGGCCCATGCCGCAGACGCGCTTCGTCACCGAGAAAGCGATCGGCCGCGGTCTACCCATCATCTTGGTCGTGAACAAGATCGACCGCGAGATGGCCGAGCCCCACAAAGCCGTCGACTTGACGTTCGATCTCCTCGTCTCGCTCGATGCCAACGAGACCCAGCTCGATTTTCCCGTCATCTATACGAGTGCCCGCGAGCGATACGCCAAGCGAGACCCGGGGGATGCTCCGAGCCCGATGAGCCTCGTGCTCGACACTGTGATCGAGCGCGCTCCTGCCCCCGACGTCGACCCCGATTCGCCTCCGGCGATGTGGGTATCGACGCTCCTGCACGACAACTATCTCGGCTATCTCGCGATCGGTCGCGTCCAGAAGGGCAAGATCCGCAACGGCGCACGTTTGGCGCTGATGCGGCCCGACGCCAACGGGGATGGAGCGGCGGTGTGCGAAGAAGTGTTCCGTACGAGCAAAGTCCTCGGGTTCCAAGGTCTCCAACGGTTCGAGACCGAGGAAGCGATCGCGGGTGACATCGTCGCGATCGCGGGCATGTCGAGCTTGCAGGTCGGCGACACGCTGACCACCGAGGCGCCCGATCAGCGGACCGTCTTCCCCGCTCTGCGGGTCGATCCGCCCACCCTCAGCATGCGCTTCCGAGCGAATGACAGCCCCTATGCAGGCCAAGATGGCCAGTGGGTGACGTCGCGGAAGCTGAAGGAGCGCCTCGATCGCGAGGCCAAGTCCAATGTCGCGCTCAAGCTCGGCGAGACCGAGTCACGCGAGGAGTTCGAGGTCGCGGGGCGGGGTGAATTGCATCTGTCGGTCTTGATCGAAACCATGCGTCGCGAAGGCTACGAGCTGTGCGTCTCGCGGCCGAAAGTGATCATGCGGGAGAACGAACGCGGAGACATCGAGGAACCGTACGAGCGGGTCGTCGTGCAGTGCGACAACGAATATTCGGGCGCGATCATCGAGCGCTTGGGCAAGACCGGCGAGATGCAAGGAATGCATGACGATGGTCGCGGGCGGACGCGGATGGAGTTTCGTTGTCCGACGCGCTCCCTCATCGGCTATCGATCGCAGTTCTTGACCGACACGCGCGGAACCGGGGTTCTCGCATCGGTCTTCGATAGCTACGGCGAGTATCTGGGGCCCCTCAAGACCCGACCCCATGGGGTCATGATCGTCCTGGAGCAGGGCGAAACGGTGACCTATTCGCTCCATCGCTTGCAGGAGCGCGGGGCGTTGTTCGTCGGCCCGCAAGTCAAGGTGTATGCCGGGATGATCATCGGCGCGCACAGTCGCGACACCGACATCGTGGTCAACCCGTGCATCGGCAAGAAGCTCACCAACATTCGCTCTTCGGGGGCCGACGAGAAGCTCTTTTTGGCTCCACCCAAGCTCCTCAGCCTCGAGCAGGCGCTCGCGTTCATCGAGGATGATGAGTTGCTCGAGGTCACGCCGAAGCATTTGCGGCTTCGCAAACGGTACCTCGACCACAATCTACGCAAGCGAGAAGAAAAGAAAGTCGCCGTGACCTGATCGTGCTCGTCGGATTCCATCCACGACATCGAGGTCGTGTTGCGATCTTGAAACGTGGGCGGGGCGTGGTGGTCTTCTCCGCTCGTCGGGCCGGCGCTAGCATCCAGCCATGCAGGTTCGAAAACGTTTTGTGCTTGTACTCGTTGCGGTCAGCCTCGTGAGCTCGGGGTGCGACGACGGCGGGGAGGGACCGGCGAACGATCGGGCGGCCACGATTTTGGCTCTGTCAGCCAACGCGACCGCTGGGGCGACCGTGTTTGCCAACCATGACTGCTCGACGCCCGCCTGTCACGGCGACGACGGAGACAGCGGGATGGCCGGGGCACCGATGCTTTCGGCGATCGTGCCGTCGCGGACGGATCGACAGATGCTCGACAGCCTGCTCAATGGCAAAGGCGGCATGCCGAGCCAGGGTGCCTTGGCCGATCAAGAGCTCGCCGATGCACTCGCGTGGTTGGACGAAGAGTTTGGGAATTAGCGTTCGAGGGTGGCTCGGAGGACCGGATGGAGCCGTGCTGGATGGGGCCGTGAAAGAAGTCACCCGGTTCGTGTTGGACCGCTAACTTTGCGCGACGACCTCGTGGATAGCCAAAGCAGGGCACAAACGGCGAGGAGTTCTCGGGGTCGCAGCGGTTCGCGTGGGCTCCTGGACCAATACTTGTATTCTCGTTTCTGTGCCGATGCTGAAAAGCGTGGAGACCTTTGGGTTGGCTGCCGACGACTTTCGGATGCGAATGCGCGGAGCCAAAATGCCCATGCGAGAGGGCGAGGCGACGGACGCACACTGGATCGAGCCGCACGATGTCGATCTCGCGGATCGTATCTTCGTCTGCGGCATCCCCGTGGATCGCGTGACGATGGACCAAGCAGTGACGAGGGTTCTCGAGCTCTCGCGCTCCGACCACTTTACCTACGTGGTCACCCCCAACGCTGCGCACTACGCCAAGATCAACGATTCGTACGCGGATTTGGGTCCGCTCTACGAAGGGGCCGATCTCGTCGTCAATGACAGCCAAGTCGTGGCGGGATTTCTTCGACTCACGCAGCGGGTGGTTTTGCCGGTCGTGCCGGGCAGCGATCTGACGCCGCTCGTGCTCGAAGCCCTCGACGAGGAAGGGGGCCGCGTGAGCATCATCGGCATGGCTGCGCGCTACTTGCCGCGCTTGCGGTCGCGTTATCCGAATATCGAGTTTCGTCACTACGATCCGCCATATGGATTCATCTGCGATCCTGCGGCAGTCGACGCTTGCGTCGAGTTCTTGGCGCGCGATCCGACCCCGGTCAATTTCTTCGCGGTTGGGAATCCGCAGCAGGAGCGCTTGGCCGCGCAATACAAGGCTTCGTCCCGAGCCCGTGGGGTTGGGTTGTGCATCGGTGCCGCGCTCGATTTCATCGTGGGCGGCCAGATCCGGGCTCCCAAACCGATCCAACGAGTCGGTCTCGAATGGGCGTTTCGGCTCGCTTTGGAACCCAAGCGCATGGCCAAGCGGTATCTCGTGGAGAGCCCACGGTTCTTCTACTACGCCATGAAGCACGGCGGAGAGCCCTACCGGCAAAGCGCATGATGCAGTGCGCAGACCCGGACCTCCGGATGAACCGAGGTGGTCATGGCGGCGCGTAGGGCCGATGATACTCTCGGCGCAATGGCGCAGGCTTACGCGGTGATCTTGGCGGGAGGAAGCGGCACCCGGTTTTGGCCGGAGTCTCGTCGGGCTCGTCCCAAGCAGTTGCAAGCCTTGGCTCCGCGTTCGCAGTCGAGCCTGCTCGCGCAGACGGTCGAGCGACTCGAGAGCGTGTGCCCACCCGAGCGGATGCTCGTGGCGACGTCGCGGGACCTGCTGCCGGCCATGCGGGCCGAACTCCCGGCCTTGCCCGCGGAGGCGTTCTTGGGCGAACCCATCGCGCGAAATACAGCGCCCGCGATCGCATGGGCAACCTCTGAGATCGCCGAACGCGACCCCGATGCGATCGTGATCGTTCTGCCGAGCGACCACGCCGTCGAGGACCCGACGGAGTTCCGAGCCGTGGTGCATACCGCGATCGAGTCGGCGCGAGACGGTGTGATCACGACGATCGGGATCCGTCCCACGCGGCCCGACACGGGCTTCGGGTATATCGAGGTCGGGGGCGAGATCGCTCGCGGGGTTCATGAAGCGATCCGTTTCGTCGAGAAGCCCAGCGTTGAGCGGGCGCGTGAATATGTGGCCGGCGGACGGCACCTCTGGAACGCAGGGATGTTTTTCTTTCGCGCGCGTCAACTACTCGATGAGGTGTCGCAGCGGTTACCAAAGCTCGCCGCAGGGCTCATGAACCTGCGGCGAACCCCGAGTACGGAGCGGGCCCGCGCGGTGGAAGAGCTCTTCGCTCACACCGAGTCGATCAGCATCGACTTCGGCATCATGGAAAAGCTATCGAAGATGCACGTCGTGCCGGGATCGTTCGGCTGGAGCGACCTCGGGAGCTGGCAGACGGCCTGGGAGCTCGCCGACAAGGATGGTCGCGGCAATGCGCTCGGGCCTGGTGAAGGGGCGGCGCTCGTGTTGGATGGGAGCGGCAATCTCGTCCGCAACAGTGCCCATCAACCCAAGCTCATCGCGTTGCTCGGGGTCTCCGACCTTTGTGTCGTGCACACCGACGACGTGATCCTCGTGCTCCCCCGCGAACGCGCGCAAGATGTTCGCAGCGTCGTCGCTGAACTCGAACGTCGCAACGCTCGCGATTTGCTATGAGCAGGTGGTGAGCAATGCCATACGAGTTGGCAAAAACCGAAGCTATCTCATCATCGCGCCCTGCCGGGACGAGGCCACGTACCTGCAGCGGACCGTCGAGTCGATCATCGCTCAGACCGTTCAGCCCAAGCTGTTTCTCATCATCGATGACGGTTCGACGGACGCCACGCCCGAAATGCTCGCGGCGTACGAGGCCAAACACGACTTCATCAAGGTGATCCGCAAAAAGGATCGCGGCGGGCGAAGTGTAGGCCCGGGGGTGATCGAAACCTTCTACTTCGGTTGGAGCAACATCGATCCGAACGAGTTCGAGTACGTCACGAAGCTCGACCTCGATCTCGACCTTCCGCCGCGATATTTCGAAACATTGATCGAGCGCATGGAGCAGGAACCACGGATCGGTACCTGCAGCGGTAAGCCGTATTTCCCTCGAGCCGCCCTCGCGGCCGACGCGGCTTGGAAGGCGACCATGGCCCAAGGGTTCAGAACTCGGGCGGAGGAGGACGTTCGGAATGCCGAAGGGGCCTCACGCGAACCGAGATTCGCCCCCGCGTTCGAGGCCGCCTACGGACCTCTCGTCAGCGAGAGTTGTGGCGACGAGATGTCGGTGGGGATGACGAAGTTCTATCGTCGGGCGTGCTTCGAAGCGATCGGAGGATTCGTCCGTGAAGTCATGTGGGACGGCATCGACTGTCATCGCTGTCGGATGCTCGGTTGGATGGCGTGCAGTTGGGACGACCCCGAGCTGCGCTTCGTCCACCTGCGACCGATGGGGTCGAGTCAGGACGGGATCATGACGGGTCGTATGCGGCACGGGTTTGGTCAGTACTTCATGGGCACCGGACTGTCCTACATCACGGCGACCGCGCTATTCCGGATGACCCGTCCTCCCTACGTTCTCGGCGGTCTCGGCATGTGGGTGGGCTACGTCCAAGCGATGATGCAGCGACGCAGTCGGTACGACGATCCCGAGTTCCGCGCGTTCCTCCGCCGCTATCAGAGGGATTGCCTGCTCAAAGGCAAGGCCCGGGCGACGAACGAACTGGACTCCCGTCAACGCGTTGCGTGGCAGCAGGGGTAGGGCGCGGCCCCTGACGGCCCGGTCGGTTGCCCGAAACACGTACGCGGTCGAAACTACGCCCGATGCCCGACCTGCCCGAAACCATCGAGGGACTCCCGAACATTTGCGGTTCCGAAGCACTCATCGAACGTGCGATCGCAGATCGCCCCACGAGCCCGATCTATCTGGGACGTAGTGGGATCGACTTCGGTCGGATCCGTGCCGCCGCTGCGATTGCGCTCCACCAACATCAACCGCTCGTTCCCGCAGGGGGGGACGACCTCACGACCGCGGGGATGATCGGCAACCTGCAGTACATGGCGGAACACCAAGACATCGGGGACAATCACAACGCCCCGGTATTTGCGTGGTGCTACAAACGCATGGGCGAGTTCATCCCGCAGGCGCTCGCCCAAGGGAAGTCGCCGCGTTCCATGCTCGATTACTCGGGCACGCTCCTCCATGGGCTGCGACAGATGGGGGCGCATGACGTGCTCGACGCGCTCAAGCGGATCGCATGCGACCCCAACCACATGCATGCTGCGGAGTGGCTCGGCACTCCGTGGGGCCATGCGGTCGCGCCATCGACCCCGGTCGCGGACTATCGACTGCACGTGCAAGCTTGGCAACATCACTTCGCCGCGATCTTCGGAATCGAAGCACTGCAGCGCGTTCGTGGGTTCTCGCCGTCGGAGATGGCACTGCCGAATCATCCCGATGTCGCCCATGCGTTCGTCAAGACGCTCAAGGACTGTGGGTTCACTTGGGTGTTGGTCCAAGAGCACACCATCGAAGACCCGGCGACCGGGCAAGGTCCTTCCCGCAAACACATCCCGCACCTGTTGCGCGCGACGAGCAGCGAGGGCGAAACCGAAACCATCATCGCCATCATCAAGACCCAGGGCAGCGACACCAAGCTCGTGGCGCAGATGCAGCCGTACTACGAGGCCAAGAGCCTGCAGCGCGAAACGCTCGCCGGAAAGTCGATTCCTCCGCTCGTCACTCAGATCGCCGACGGTGAGAACGGCGGCGTCATGATGAACGAGTTTCCGTCCAAATACTTGGAGGTCGTGAATGAGTCGTCGGGCTCCGATGTCCCGCTCATGAACGCGACCGAATACCTCGAGCATCTCGCTGCCATGGGAATTCGGGAGGAGGACTTCCCCGTCGTTCAGCCGATCCTGCAGAAACGGATCTGGGATCGATACGCGCCCGGCGAGGGTGCCGACAAACTGGCCCGCTTGATCGCCACGCTGCAAGCCGAGGACAATCGGTTTCACATGCACGGAGGGAGCTGGACGAACAGCATCTCGTGGGTCAGAGGCTATGAAAACGTCCTCGGTCCAATGGACGAGGTGAGCGTCCAATTCCACGAGCGGGTGATCGGCAGCCGCGTCAAGACCGACGCGCCGCGGTACCGCAATGCCCTCTTCCATCTGCTCATCAGCCAAACGAGCTGCTACCGCTATTGGGGGCAGGGGATCTGGACGGACTACGCCCGAGAAATCTGCCGCCGGGCGAGCGACATCATCAGATACGATTTCTAATCTTAGAGGGGCCTTTCGCAAAGGCCCCTCGCTACGGCAGCGAAGCTGGCTCCGCACACCCGAAACGCTCGCCTAACGGCTCGTGGGTGGGCATGAAGGGGTAATCGTGGAAAGGCGTGGGGAAAGGCCCCTCGCTACGGCAGCGAAGCTGGCTCCGCACACCCGAAACGCTCGCCTAACGGCTCGTGGGTGGGCATGAAGGGGTAATCGTGGCCGGCAGCGAAGCTGGCTCCGCACACCTGAAACGCTTGCGACCTGGTCAGGGTCGTTCCGAGGTCTGCCGAAATGGACGACGCCTGTGCGTCGTCGTGCACGAGGAGGGTGCCGAACCCGACCGAAGTGGACTCGTGGCATACCGAGCGGGTCGAATTCTCACCAATCGGGGGGTTCGTTTCGACGCGAGACCGCAGGCGATATGTCAAAGTGAGGCTTACGCCCTCCGGGCTGAAGGGCCTCCACAAATGGCAACGAAAGTTCCCGAGTCTACCGGTGTTCGCGCTCCCGAGATCCTTCGCCGATCCCGTGTGCGAGAAGGCTCTTCCGTGCCGCTCGGCGCGACGTGGGACGGCCTCGGAGTGAACTTCGCGATCTTCTCCGCGAACGCGACCAAGGTCGAGCTCTGCCTATTCGATGAAACGGCGGAGCGGGAGATCGAACGGATCGAGCTCCCCGAGTTCACGAACGAGATCTGGCACGGTTATCTACCGGACGCGAGGCCGGGCACGACCTATGGCTATCGTGTCCATGGTCCGTATGAACCCGCGGCGGGGCACCGCTTCAATCCCAACAAGCTGGTGCTCGACCCCTACGCGAAACAGGTCGTCGGCCAGTTGAAGTGGGACCCGGCGCTGTTCGGTTTCAAGGTCGGGTCGCCCGAGGCCGATCTCTCGTTCGACGCGCGAGACAGTGCGCCGTATATGCTCAAAGGGCGCGTCATCGATCCCGCCTTCACGTGGGGTGGAGAGAAGCGTCCCCGAATCTCTTGGGAAGGTACGGTCTTCTACGAAGCTCACGTGCGTGGCTACACGATGCGTCATCCGGCGGTTCCGGAGCGTCTTCGCGGTACCTTCGCCGCGCTGATGAATCCGGATGTCTGCGGATACATCAAGAGCCTTGGCGTGACTTCGGTCGAGCTCTTGCCGATCCACGCGTTCGTCGATGACACGCATCTGGCCAAGGTCGGCATGCACAACTACTGGGGTTACAACTCGATTGGGTTCTTTGCTCCGGACCCCCGCTACCTCGGCACTCCGTTCGTCAACGAGTTCAAGGAGATGATCGCCAAGTACCACGACGCCGGGATCGAGGTCATCCTGGACGTGGTTTACAACCATACCGGTGAGGGTGATGAGCTCGGTGCGACGCTTTCACTCCGGGGCATCGACAACGCATCCTATTATCGTCTGCAGTCGAATCGGCGTTACTACATCAATGATACGGGGACCGGCAATACGCTGAATCTTTCCCATTCACGCGTGCTGCAACTGGTCATGGATTCGCTGCGGTACTGGGCCGAGGAAATGCGTGTCGATGGGTTTCGCTTCGACCTCGCCACGATCCTCGCTCGCGAGTCGCACGGGTTCCACGAGGATGGACGCTTTCTCGATGCTTGTCGACAAGATCCGACGCTGAGTAAGATCAAGCTCATCGCCGAGCCCTGGGATTGCGGGCCAGGCGGGTACCAGGTGGGGCGCTTCTCACCGGGGTGGGCCGAGTGGAACGACCTTTACCGAGATACGGTTCGCAGCTACTGGAAAGGCGAGAGCGGACAACTCCCCCGCCTCGCCACCCGCATCACCGGATCCGCCGATCTGTTCAATCGTCGCGGACGCAAACCGTGGGCATCGGTGAACTTCGTGACCTCGCATGACGGATTCACCATGCGGGATCTCGTATCTTACAACCATCGCCACAACGACGCGAACGGTGAGCAGAATCGCGATGGCCACTCGGACAACCGGTCGAGCAACTATGGCGTCGAGGGCCCGACGGACGATGCGTCGATCAAGGCCGTACGCCAGCGCCAGATCCGAAACTTGATCGGTACGCTCCTGCTTTCGCGCGGCACCCCCATGCTCGTCGCGGGCGACGAATTCGGTCGAACGCAACGAGGCAACAACAACGCCTATTGCCAAGACAACGAGATCTCGTGGGTCGATTGGACCTCGATTGGCGAGGATGAACTCGAACTCGCCAAGTTCGTACAAAAGCTCCTCATGTTGCGCCGTGCTCTACCGATGATCTGGCGTGGACGGTTTCTGACCGGCGCGTTCGATGACAAGCTCGGGGTCAAAGATGCAACGTGGCTGACTCCCGAAGGCGTGGAAATGCAACCCCACCATTGGTCCGATGGGAATGCGCGCTGTTTCGGCGTGCTGCTCGATGGGCGAGCCCAGTCCTCGGGGATTCGCCGCCCCGGCACCGATACGACGATCCTACTCGTGCTCAATGCCCATGATGCTCAGGTCGGATTCGTGCTGCCAAAGGCGGTGGGCGGGCACAAATGGATCTGTTTGGTCGATACGAATCGCCCTCGCCTCGGCGAGCTCACGCCCCTCGGATGTCTCCAACGCGTCGAAGTCCCCGCCCGCTCGCTCATGTTGTTCATCCTGCATCCCGACGTGGGGGTCGCGGCCAACGTCGTTCGCTCGTTCCAACTCGTGATCGAGGCGTTCGAAGAGGCGAAAACCGAGCCACTGTTGTTGGCCAATGGATATGGCCTGGACGACCCTGCCGTGCTCGCGCCCCTCGTGACGAAGTCGTAGGTACGGGAGGCTAGAGGCTGCGCAGGGACAGCGCCGCGCGGTCGACATCGACCGCTCGATCTTCTCCGACGATGCGTCGGAGAGCGTCTTCCAGAGCTTGGCGTGCTCGTTGGAGCCGCGTGCGAACCGTCGCAGGTGCGATCTCGAAGACGACGGCGATCTCGGCTCCGGGGAGCCCCTCCCAATAGTAGAGTTCGAGCATCGTCTGGTACTCGACCGACACGCGTTGGAGCGCTGTCAGGACGAGGTCCTGATCCGAGCCCGGTGCGGTCTCCGCCGGGGCGGGGGTCATCCCAAATGAAGAGACCGAGGAGACGGTCAGATCCGCGGTGACGTTTTGGCGGTTCCGATGCCGGAGAAATTCGTCGAGCTGGTGTCTCGCGACGGCGAAGAGCGTCGTTCGAAACGATGCGTTGCCGCGCAACCGCTCGCGACCTTCTACCGCGGTCACGAACGTCTTTTGAACGAGATCGTCGACCTCCGTCGGAGAGACTTTGTTGGAGAAAAAACGGCGAAGGAGGGTGACATACCGACGGAACAGCTCTTGGCCCGCACTCTTGTCACCCGCTCGCCCCAGGGAGAGCAGGTCGTGATCCAACGTGGTCACACGTCGACGTTACTGCGACGCGGGAACGGGCGCCATCCGCTTTGATTCGAATCGTCTTGCGGACGGCGCGCCACCCTCAGATTGGTATTTGGATTCGCCGCAACGGTAAGTTTCAGAGTTTTAGCTGCGCGGGGAAGTGTCACAAGGGTAATGTCCGGCACTCGTTCCCGTTCGTAGGATCCGCGAATTTTTTCACGCCCCTCGGGGGCTGAAGGCCCCATCCCGGTGGGCGCAAGCGTGCCGGCTCGCGGCCACGATCTCCAGACTTTGGCCTCGAACCATGCAAAGACTTCGAAACGATAACAAGCCTGAACTCCGTGTGATTGTTGCCATTAGCCTGATGCTGTTTGGCTGTTCGTCGGGCGATACGTCGCTCGGGCCTGGAGCGACGAGCGACGACGGGACGAGCAGCGGATCGCCCGAAACGGGCACAGCGATGAGTCCAGCCGTTCCTCTCGGTGTTCGCTTCGAGGCGGAATGTGCTCATGGGCCACTCGTTGGGGATTGTGGCGGACTCCTGACTGGCAGTCAGTCCGGCACGATGTTGGGGAACGGAGACAAATCCATCTCGTTCTTCGACACGATGGATTTTCTTGCCTACCAGGGGATCGAGTTCACCGGCGCCAACGTGATGAGCGTCGCTTATGCCACCGGGAGTGGCGGGGAGATCGAGCTTCGCATCGATAGTGTCGATGGCCCCGTGATCGGGTCATGGGCGGTGCGGTCGACCGGCGGTTGGGCCAATTGGACACCATTGTATGTTCCGATCGATCCGCCGGATGGCACACACGACCTCTACCTCGTTGGTGCGACCGGGCAAGGGATCGCGAACCTCGATTGGCTCGAGGTGCAGCAATGCGTTCCCAACTGCGAAGGCAAGGAATGTGGCCCCGATCGCTGCGGTGGGACCTGCGGTACGTGTGAAGGGACCGACTTCTGCGGCGACGCCTCGGTCTGCGAACCCTGCGTTCCCAACTGCGAAGGCAAGGCCTGCGGCGACGATACGTGCGGTGGTGTTTGTGGGGATCCCTGCGGTGCGGGAGAGGTTTGCGACGCCAGCCGAGCCTGCGTCGCCTACGAGGACCTCGGTGGTCCCCCGCGGGTGCACGTCGACGGTCGTTCGTTCGTGAACCCCGACGGCGATCCCGTGGTCATGCGTGGCGTGTCGTTCATCTCGCTCGGCGTTCAGGATACTCAACGCGAAGGCGTATCGCTCGCGATCGACTCGGTGACCGGACCAGAATGGGGGACGGAGATCGTTCGGTTTCCGATCTACGTGGTCAACTCGGCGAATCCGTTTCCACTCGACGACCACCTCGCGCGCGAGCAATGGATGGCCGGTATTCTCCGACCGGCGGTCGACTACGCGACCGCCAAAGGCCTCTACGTCATCATCGATCTCCACGAGATCTCGAGCGTGACCCCGGTCAAGGACGAAGAAGCACAACGCTTTTGGTCGTACATGGCGCCCCAGTTTGCGGGCTATCCGAACGTCATCTACGAGGTCTTCAACGAGCCCATCGACTTCAGCGGTGGCTGTGTCGCGGGCACGACCGATGCCTGTTGGCCTCCGTTCAAAGCGTTCGCGGAAGGGTGGATCGAGATCATTCGGGCTACCGCCCCCGATACGCTCGTCTTGGTGGGCGGTCCGGCGTGGTCGCAGGTCATTGGGCCCGCGGCCGACGATCCGATCGACGATCCCAATGTTGGGTACGTCGGGCACATTTACCCCGACCACACGAATGGCCAGAATGGCGGCGCCGTCGAAGCCCAGATCCGCCGTTGCGCGGCCGTTCATCCCGTCATCCTGACCGAGTGGGGTTTTGGCTTCGAGCCGAACGACAAGGAACCCTATGCCACGATCATTCGAAGCATGGTCGACGAGCTCGACCTGAGTTTCACCGCTTGGGTGGCGGACTACGACTGGTCTCCGCCGATGTTCGACCTCGAAGGAAACCTCACCGAATTCGGGACCTTTGCTCAAACTTGGCTTGCCGAGTCGGCAGGGATTCAACCGCCGGACGGAACGACGGGATCCGAAACCGGAACGACGGGGGCGGACGAGAGCGAGTCCACGGGAGCGATCAATGGAACGACGACGGGCACGGTCGGAGGGACGACGACGGGTGCGGTCGAAGCGACGACGACGGGCGCGGTCGAAGGAACGACCACGGGAGCCGTGGAGGGAAGCACGACCGGCTCGGTGGAGTAGGTGAACTCGGAAGCGCCGCGAACAAGCCGCCGTCGATGAATGTCGCGGCGGTTACACGAAAGCGAGCTCTCCGAAGATCGTCGATGACACCCGAGCGCGGCGACGTCGAGTTCGACCGGTCGCCTCGCCTCGATCGACCGTGCTCGAGGGAGGAACGTGCAGGATCCGTTCCCCCGATTTGAGCCCGTGGGTTAGTCTCGCGGCCCGTCCCCACACGAAGAGAGCTGGATGACTCGAGTCGAACTTGCACGTCACGCGAACTCCGTCGTTCACTTGTTTGCGCCCGTCGATGGCGTTCTCGTTCCGATGGCCGAGTTGCCCGACGCGGTGTTCTCGTCCGGAATGATGGGCGAAGGCATCGGGATCGATCCAACCGGGCAGACGTTGCTCGCACCTTGTCGCGGGACGGTCGCGCAACTCCATCGAGCCCATCACGCGCTCACCTTGCGAACTCCCGAGGGGGTTTCGATCCTCCTCCACATCGGAGTCGACACCGTTCGGCTGCAGGGCCAGGGATTTACCGCGTTGGTCCAGGAAGGAGACCTCGTCGAGCCAGGTCAACCTTTACTCGGGTTCGAACTCGACACGATCGCGCGACGGGCCAAGAGCGCCGTGGTGGTGGTGGTCGTCGCCGAAGGAGGAACTGGATTCTCGGCCCCCCGGGCGAGCGGTCGCGTCCGAGCAGGAAGGGACGAAATCGCAACCGTGGGAGGCACCAGTACTCCCGAATCGGCGAGCTCCCCGAGCCCAGCCGTCGATTCGATCACAGGGCGACTCGTCCGCATCTCGAGTCCAAGTGGCCTGCACGCCCGACCCGCTGCGCGGTTGGTGAGCGAGGCGAAGCGGTTTCGATCGTCCGTCGTCGTCATCAAAGGAACGGCGCAAGCTCGTGCGACCTCGGTGACCGAGCTCATGGGTTTGGGGCTCTCGTTTGGCGATGAGATTCAGATCTCGGCGCAGGGGACGGATGCCGACCTCGCGGTTACGTCGCTATCCGACCTCGTCGCGCAAGGGCTCGGTGAAGATGCGGACCATGCTCTCGCGCTACCCGATGCGCGTCGCTTCGTGTCCGACAGCGATCGCGTGCTCGGTGGAGTTGCGGCCTCCCCTGGCCTCATGGTCGGGGAAGTCAAACTTCGAGCACTTACGGTTCCCAAGTTCGATCTCGAGAGCAACACACCAGCAGCCGAGATGGATGCCCTCGAACGGGCCCTCGAAGCCACCCAACGGCGATTGCTACGAGAGCATGACGACTATGTTCGGCGCGGCGAGATCGAAAAAGCCCAGATCTTCGAAGCTCATGCCGAACTGCTCACGGACGCGACCTGGATGAGCGATTGTGTCGTTGCGATTCGCACGGGGAGCTCCGCGGCTGCGGCATGGTTCGGGATTGTGTCGCAGCGGGCGGATTCGCTGGCGAGCCACCGTACGGCACTGTTCCGTGAGCGTGCCGAGGACCTCATGGATGTCGGCCATCGGGTCCTACGGGCTCTGCTCGAGCTTCCCGACGAAACCTTCGAAACCTCGAAGACCACCGTCGTCGTCAGCGACACGCTGACCCCATCGGCCCTCGCGAGTCTCGATGCGAGTCGCGTCGGTGCATTTGCGACCGCCAAAGGTGGCGCGACGTCACATGCGGCGATTCTGGCCAGGTCGATGGGCGTCCCTTACGTGGCTGGGATCGGTTCTGCGATCGAGAACCTCGTGAGTGGCATGGCGGTGATCGTCAATGGTGACGAAGGGTGGATCCGGGTGCACCCGGATCCCTCCGACCTCGCCGATGCCGAGCGCGCGATGGCGGAACGGAAGGCTCGCATGAGCCTCGCGGAGGGCCTGGCTCACGACCCGGCGCGGACCTTGGATGGACGTGTCATCGAGGTGGCCGCCAACATCGGCAATGCCAAGGACGCCGAGTTGGCGGTGAAGAACGGTTGCGATGGGGTCGGCCTGCTTCGCTCCGAGTTTTTGTTCGTCAACCGCCGAACCGAACCCAGCGAGGACGAGCAACGGGAGCAGTTCGAGCGGATCGGTCGCCTGCTTGGCCGAGAGCGATCGTTGGTCGTGCGCACGCTCGACGTCGGCGGCGACAAGCCGCTCGCGTACATGCCGATCACGAGCGAGGAAAACCCGTTTCTCGGCATTCGCGGGCTGCGGCTCTCGATGCGATACCCGGAGGCTTTCGCAGCTCAAATCCGAGCCGCATTGGCGGCTGCCCGACACACGAAGCTCCACATCATGTTCCCCATGGTCGGGCAGCTCGACGAGTTCCTTCGCGCGAAGGACTTGGTGGCGACGCAAATGCGTATCGCTCAGGTCGAAAACGTTTCACTCGGCGTCATGGTGGAGGTGCCGTCGGCCGCACTGCTGGCCGACGTGTTGGCCAAGGAAGTCGATTTCTTTTCGATTGGAACGAACGATCTGACTCAGTACACGCTGGCGATCGATCGCGGGCACCCCGAACTCGCCGCCCAGGCCGATGCGGTCGATCCGTCCGTGCTGCGTCTCATTCGGATGACGTGCCAAGCGGCCCACGCCGAGGGGAAGTGGGTCGGGGTTTGTGGGGGCCTTGCGGCCGATCCGCTGGCCGCGCCGCTACTCATTGGCCTGGGCGTCGATGAACTCAGCGTTCCAGGCCCGGATCTTCCGCGCGTGAAAGCGGCCGTTCGTGCGGTCGATTCCAACCTGTGCCGAAGGTTGGCGGAACGAGCGGTGACGCTGACTGGCGCGACGGCGGTGCGGTCTCTGCTCAAACAGTTCGCGGAGCCCCAAGCGGCCGGTGAGTGACGGGAAGACGAGGTACATCGATGGACGCGTTCAAAAGCTTGTTCGCTCAGCTCCAGAAGATCGGCAAAGCCTTGATGCTGCCGGTTTCGGTTCTACCGGCCGCCGGCATCCTGCTCGGGGTCGGTGCGGCCGAGTTCACGTGGATCCCCAACATCGTCTCGTTGCTCATGAAGCAGGCAGGGGGATCGATCTTCGGCAGTCTCCCGCTCCTGTTCGCCATCGGGGTCGCATTGGGTATCGCCAGGAACGATGGAGTAGCCGCGTTGGCGGCCGTGATCGGCTACGCCGTCCTGCTCGGGACCATGGGCGTCGTCGCAGGCGTGATGGGAGCGGAGACCAAGCCGATCATGGGTATTCCCAGCGTCGACACGGGGGTGTTCGGCGGGATCGTCATCGGGCTCGTCGCCGCGAAGTTGTTCAATCGCTACTACAAAGTCCAGTTGCCGAGCTACTTGGGCTTCTTTGCGGGCAAGCGACTCGTGCCGATCGTGACCGCGCTGTGGGCCATCGTGACCGGGGTAGGTCTCGCCATCGTGTGGCCTCCGATTGGCGGCCAAATCCATGCGCTGTCCGAATATGCCGCCAACGAAAACCCCCAACTTGCCTTCACCCTTTATGGGGTGGTCGAGCGGGCGCTCATTCCGTTTGGGCTTCATCACATTTGGAATGTTCCGTTCTTCTTCGAGATCGGGAGCTTCGAACACAATGGCGAAGTGATCCGCGGAGAGATCCATCGCTTCATTGCCGGAGATCCGACCGCGGGCGGGCTTGCGGGCGGGTATCTATTCAAGATGTGGGGGCTACCCGCGGCCGCCCTCGCGATTTGGCACACCGCCAAGCCGGAGCAAAAAGCGAAGGTCGGCGGCATCATGATGTCGGGTGCGCTGACGTCGTTTTTGACAGGGATCACCGAACCGATCGAATTTTCGTTTCTGTTCGTTGCGCCGGTCCTCTACGGGATCCATGCGGTTTTGGCCGGGCTCGCGTTTTGGCTCTGCATCACTCTCGGGATCAAACACGGAACGTCCTTTTCCCACGGCCTCATCGACTATGTGGTCTTGTTTCCCAAATCGAGCCGTGCGCTTTGGCTTCTCGTCCTCGGACCCGCGTGGGGCGTGCTCTACTATGGGATCTTTCGCACGGCGATCACACGCTTGGATCTGCCGACCCCGGGGCGTGAGCCGGACCTCCTCGATGAGGTCGAAGTCTCGACCGCACCACCACCCGCCAAGGAGCGGCCTGCAGCGCTCGTGGCCGCATTGGGGGGTGCCCACAACATCAAGACCCTCGACGCTTGCATCACTCGGCTGCGCGTCGAGGTGGGTGATCCCAAGAAGGTGGACCCCGCGAAGCTCAAGTCGCTCGGGGCGGCGGGCGTCATGTTGCTCGGCGATGGCGTGCAAGCAGTCTTCGGCCCGTTGTCTGAGAATCTCAAGACCGAGATGGAAGAATACTTGCGGGGCGGAGGCACGGGGTACGAAGTGTCCGTTCCCCCAGCGACCGGGGTCGTCGCCGAACGCCCCATCGTGGACGACCCCGTCGAAGGAACGAGCACGGAACGTCCGGACGTCGATCTCGAGGCCCTGCTCGACGCACTCGGGGGCTCGGGCAACATTGGCGAGCTCGCGGAATGTGGAAGTACCCGGCTCCGAGTCGTTACGAAACAGCGGGTCGAAGTCCTTGCCGTCGAACGAACGGGCGTCCTCGCTGCCGTGTACGTGAGAGATGGGTTGCTCCACCTGATTGTGGGCGCTCATGCGAAACGACTCGCCAAAGACCTCGCAATGCTCCGCCGGCGTTCGTCGTAACGAACGGGGTCGCGACGGCCGAGTCGCGACAGTCCAGGGGTCGCGACGGGACGCTCGTCGCGACCGCCCAGGGTCGGCGACAGCAAGTTTGAGCATGAGGCGGCCCGGTTGGGGGGACGCAAGCATTGCGTCGGTGGCTGCGGCGTCATGAGATCGCCGCGCGTCTTTGCGGATCGGCAGGCTTCAAACTTCGATGAAGAGGAGTCCGCATGCAACCGAGAGTGATGGACGTGACGACCCGGGAAGTTCGTTCGAGTCGATGAAGTGATGACTCGGTCGGTGCTCTCGCTGCGAGGAGACGCGACGATCGACGAAGCTGCCGAGCTATGAACGATTTGAGTGGGCTCCCGCAATGGTTACGCACCTCGACGCCACCGTGAAAACCGCCAAGCAAACGCTGCGGCGGATTCGGTTCAGAAACCGTGCTTTCTTGCACGTAGAACACTATGCGTTTGCTCGTCACGACCTCGAGAATGCCGTATGCCACCGAAGAGATCCGCAAGCTCGGTCGCGCAGGCCACATCGTCCATGCGGCAGATACCTTTCGTGCAGCTCCAGGGAACCACTCCCGTTGGGTCGCGGGGCGGCATCTCGTTGCATCGCCGCGCCATGCGACGGACGAGTTTCTCGAACAAGTCGGTGCACTCGTGCACGAGCACGAGATCGAGCTCATCCTGCCAATGTTCGAGGATGCGTTTTACCTGCAACGGTATGCAACGCGGTTACCGGGCAACGCCCGGGTGTTCGCCCCGCCGTTCGAAATCCTGCATCGTCTCCACCACAAAGCACGCTTCGTCGAGCTTGCATCGGAGCTCGGTGTGCCGGTTCCGCGAACGGTGGTCGTGGACGATGCGGAGTCTTTGCGAGCCGCGCTGCGGGACATACCGCACTATTTTGCCCGGCCCGTGTATTCGCGGGGAGGGGTCTTTCTGCTCACGAACGTAGGACCGCTCAGCGGCGTGCTCGCTCCAGACGACTGCACGCCGACCAAGGAGCATCCGTGGCTCGTGCAAGAATTCGTCACGGGAACCGACGTGTGCACATTCAGCGTGGCTCGCCACGGGGAGGTTCGTGCCCACGCGACCTACGTTCATCCGAAAACGATCGATTCCGCCGGGGGAATCGTATTCGAATCGATCGTCGATGCGGAGGCGCTGCATTACGTCGAACGTATCGTCGAAGCGACCGGTTACGAAGGACACGTGTCGTTCGATTTTCTCCGGACCGAACGTGGGCTCGTCGCGATCGAATGCAACCCTCGGCCAACGGCGGGTGTCGCCGTCATGCCGGACGAAATCTTGCTCGAGGCGCTATTCGGGTTCGGACCCACTCGGGTGGCGCCGGGGGGGATCCGCCGGCACATTTGGGCCGCGCTCTTGCGCGACATGTTGCTGCATTGGCGGGAGATTCCATCGGACATGCAAGAGCTGATGTCAGGGGCGGAAGACCTGTATTCGGCCCGGGGAGATGCTTGGCCGGGTCTGTGGCAGTTCATCTCGCTCGCTCACGTCGCGAGATATCGTCGACAACGGCCGTCGACAGAGCGCACCCGCAGCGATCTCATGGCGAGTTATTTCTATGACGTCAGCTGGGATGGCGATCTCTCGGAACTCCCGCCACGGCTGGCGTCGTTCGGGACCCAAAGTCACGACGATGGTCCGATGATCCCGTCAAATCGATGGGAGGGCTCTTCGAGCGAGGCCGAGATCGAACTCGTCCCGCAACCTCGAGGGTGAGCGCCACTGGGGCGTGGTCCCGCGGCCGACCGCGTATTCGTGTTCGCGGACGGCCGCGACGATCGCCGCATTGCACGGCGCTGGCATCCCGGCCGTGGCTGCCAAACGGACGATCTCTCCGTTCAAATCATCGATCTCGGTCGGACGAAAGCGCAAGAGATCCTGCAATGTACTCGGCAGCGCTTTTGGATCCATTCGAGCCATCGTGCGAGCGCCGATACGAACCATCCACGTGGGCATCGCTAGCATCCAAGGAAGTAGCCGAGGGCTGACGGCGGTGACTCGAGCCGGTCGCATGCCCGACCGAACCAACATTCGGTAGCCTTCACGAATGCATTGTGCATAGCACCAACGAGCATCGGAGTGAGCGAGCATTTCGTCGATGTGGAGTCCGGTCGATCCACACACACCATTGGCGAGATTGACGAGTAATTTCCCCGCCATGACCGATTCGATGTCATCGCGCAGATAAGAGTGAATCCCGGCTTTTCGCAGGGCGCTCGCAAGCTCGAGCAACCGTTCGCGAGTGGCCGGGCGCGAATCGGAGCCAAGCCACACGGGCCCTCGAACCGCACAATGCACCCAACCGGGGGCCTGAACGAAGGCGTTGAATGCTACGACGCCGGCGACCACGTTGGCGAGGTTGTGTTGCAGGCGATCGGCGTTGTGTAGGCCATTCTGGAGGGATACGACCGGCACTTCGGCCCGGAGTGCGCCTGCGAGGTGTCGGCCGCTCTCGTCCGTGTCTCGCGATTTGACGGTGACCAGACAGAGGTCGACGTCGTGAAGCGCCGCGGGATCGTCCGTGGCCACGAGATCCCGCGCCGGGAACCAACGGCGCCCTCCGGCATCCGTGGCGTGGAGTTGCGCTCTCGCTTCGAGTAACGGCTTCCGGCCGAGCAAGACCACGGGAACACCGATCGACGACAGCCTGACGCCGAGCAACGTACCGACCGCGCCCGCGCCGAACACACCGACCCGAAACGTCACGAAGTGCTCGCAGCCGTTCGAATCCGAGCTTTCGCGAGCCGAACGGCGGCCGTATGGGTCGTCGTGTCCTCTCGCTCCGCGAGCTGGACGATCTCCTCGAGGTTCGCGGCAATGAGCCGGGTTTGTTCGCGAACGGCGAGATCATTAGCCTCGGCATCGAACGGTTCATCGTCGAAGCGCGCCACCTCTTGGGCGGCGGCGATCACTCCTCCGGCGTTCAACACGAAGTCGGGCGCATACAAGATACCACGGGCTTTCAGCATCTCGGCATGGCGGGATTCGACGAGTTGATTGTTGGCACCGCCCGCGACGACCTGCGCCCGTAGACGCGGGATCGTAGCGTCGCCGAACACGTCGCCGAACGCACAAGGTGAAAACACGTCGACGTCTTGATCGTAGATCGCGTCGAGCGAGACGGGAGTGGCTCCAAACTCGGTCACGGCGGTCTGCAGCGCTTTCGAGTTCGGGTCGCTCGCCCAAAGCCGAACACCTGCCCGCGCGAGTTCGCGTGCGAGGTGATAACCCACGCCGCCAACGCCTTGAATGGCCACTCGCAGGCCGCGTAGATCCGTACGGCCGAGATGCAACTGGACGGCTTTACTGAGGCCCACGAATACGCCATACCCGGTGGCGGGAGAGGTGTCGTTCACCCGACCGACGACGTATTCGGTTTGGGTCGCGATCTCTTCCATGTCGGCCGGAGACGTTCCGACATCTTCGGCGACGATGTAGCGCCCACCCAATCCATCGATCGCTCGGCCAAACGCTCGCAGCAGGGCGGGCGTTTTGTCGCGCGTGGGGTCCGCGATGATGACGCTTTTCGCCCCTCCGCCCGGAAGCTGCGCCAACGCGAGCTTGTAGCTCATGGCTCGCGACAACCGAAGCACGTCGCGAAGCGCGGCGGCTTCGGTGGGATAGGGGTGGATTCGACAGCCACCGCCGGCGGTCCCGATGGGTCCCCCCCAATGGATGGCGATGATCGCCCGCAGACCCGTCTCTTCATCGCATACGAAGGTGATCTGTTCATGGTCGTCGAAATCCGGGGAACCGAACACGGTCATACAAGTGGTTATGCGGGCGCATCGACCGTCGAGGAAACGAAAACTCTGCGCCGATTCCTGCCGCGGAAATACGCATTGTTGAGGACGAGAGGAATCACGATGAAAGTTGCAATGACCCGTGCGTATGATGGTGAAATGGAAGCGGTCCGGTTGCGTCTTCGCGCCCTGGAAGGACGGCTTCAGACGAAGTACCATTGTCGAACCGAGTGGACGGATGAGCAGAGGATGACGCTCGGTGCACCTGGCGTACGCGGTCATATCCAGATCGATGACGGGGCGCTGCGAGTCGAGCTCGATCTCAGCGCGGTCCTGCGGCCGCTCCGCGGCCGCATCGAACGGGAGCTCGGGCAAGAGCTCGACCGAGTCGTGAACGCTTGCGTGCCGACGCTCGACACCCTCGCGAGTTGACGGTACTCGTGATTCCAAGGGTTCCCACGTGCCTTGGCTCTTTTTTGTCGTCACCTTCGTGGGCTTGGCCTTCACGGTCAACGCGTTCCTTCCACTTTCGAATCGACGGCGTGGCTTCATCCCGAGCTTTTTGTTCTCGTGGTTGACGATCGAGCTCGCAGGACATCACATCGCTTGGCAAGGGCTCGCCACTTGGGTCTTTGCGCGTCATGGAGCGCTATCGGCCTGGCCTGGTTGGGTCGGGCTGGCGTTGGCCTCGTCGAGCTGGATCGGGCTCGGGGTACTACTCGTTCAGGGCAGTCGCGCTCGATATAGCGTCGCGCATGCGCTGAACGGGTACGCCACGCTGGATCTGGAGCATTCCGTTCCCCGCCATCGCTTGCTCCTGCCGATCCCATGGCGGAGAACGCGGTTCCGGCGTGTGCTCGATGTGGTGTACGGACACGCGTCGGGTCGGAAGCTGACCCTCGACATTTATTTACCGCCAGCGGAACGTCGCGGTTTGTGCCCAGCGGTGGTCCAGCTGCACGGCGGCGCCTGGATCATCGGAGACAAGCGCGAGCAAGGCATTCCCTTGCTCATGCATCTGTCGGATCACGGTTGGATCGGGTTCAATGTAAACTACCGCTTGAGCCCCGGTGCGACGTTTCCCGACCACCTCGTGGACGTCAAGCGAGCCATCGCCTGGATCCGGGAGCACGCCGAAGAGTATGGCGTCGATCGCCGGTTCATCGCGGTGACCGGAGGATCGGCGGGTGGACACTTAGCCGCAATGGCCGCTCTGACCGGCAATGATCCTCGCTACCAGATCAACTTCCCGCATGCCGATACGAGCGTGCAAGCCTGTGCCCCCATCTATGGGGTCTATGATCTCGCCAATCGCTTGGGCGGGCACAGCCCCCACTATGTCGATCGATTCATCGGACCGGTCGTCATCAAGGCCTTCTACAGCGAGGAACCGCATAAGTTTCACGATGCATCACCGGTGGATCAGGTCAACGAGGGGGCTCCTCCGTTTTTCGTGATCCACGGCGACCGCGATACGATGTCGCCACTCGAGGACGCGAAGCTGTTCGTAGATCGGCTGCGCGCGTGCTCCAGCCAACCCGTATTGTTCGCGTGCATTCCCGGAGCGCAGCACGCGTTCGACGTGTTCTTGTCGCCGAGGTCGGCCCCGGTCATCGAAGGTGTGCATGCGTTCCTCAGTGAAGCTCGAACGAAGGCCCTTCGTGCCGAGGTCGCACTGGCTACGACTACAGCCGACGAAACGTCAAACGATATTTCAGTGGCTTCGGGAGATGCGCGGAGGAGATGACGACATCCAGCTCGACATCCATCTCTCCACGTCGCCGAAATTGATTGTTACGGCCTCCGTTCGGGCCCGCGAACACCTGCCGAATCGTCGATGACGTGACGTGCACGCGATACCGCAATGGATCGCCGGTCATTCCCTGCACATCGGTCGCCGAGCCATCGAGTTTGGCTTCGTAGCGACGCTCGTCGAATGCGATCGCGAGCGCGTCGCCCTGCCGTTCGATCCTGACGATATCAGGAATGGGCGTGGCAGCGCGCAATCGCTCACGCGCCGTACTACGGATCAAGAAGGACATTTCAGCGACGACACCGTCGATCGCCTCGAGCAACGCTTCGCGTTCAGCCGGGCCACCCGCAAACGCATACGCTCCCACGTAGCGATCGACCGTGGCGTGGACTTCGACCGGTACGGCGGAGGGAAGCTCGCTGCCTTCCGCTTGCGCCGTGACGAGCCAGCCCAGCCACCATAGGTGGCCGACACTCGCTCTACGAAGCCGGCGTCCTCGTTGCCATCGAGCCAGACGGCGGGTCGCACCCATGGCTTCAAGATGAAGTAACTTCGGGGACTGACAAGCTCGATTCCATTGGATCGCATGGTTTGCCATAGAACCGTTCGTGCGCGTTTTCGCTTCGGTGGCGAGCGCCGCTCTCGCCCTGCCTGGTCACGGACGTTTCGTGAGTCCACGGTTTCTGGCCGTCGGGACGCACGAAGAGTTCGTGATTGCGAGTGACGATCGATTCGTCGATGATGAATCGATATCTTCGTTGAATACCTCCGCTCGGGTGATGGTGACGGATGATTGATCGTCAGACCGTACGGTTCATCCGAGGTTGCGAAGATTCGAACGACATTAGAAGTCAACGGTGAGCGCACGGGTGTCCCAAATGTCGTGCGCAGACCTTTCCGCGATCTCATCCCTCTGCATGGCACGTACCCGTCACGGCCCGTCAACTCCGCGAACGAGACGTTTTGGCTGGAAGGAGTGTTCGACGATAGGTTGTTTCGTATGCCACGTAAGTAAAAATGGGATGAAGTTCATTCATTCATCATTGTCGTGTGATTCCCAAGGAACCGAAGCGTGACACGGATGCCGGCACGCCTGGCGCTATCGACGGCTGTACTGCAAATGCTGCGCGCTTTCGCTTCGAGCCACTTGACGTTCGTCGCTCATCATCCAATCCATGGACGCCACGTTGAAGAGTTACGTCACGAGGATCGCCGGAGAGACGGCTGGCGCCGTACCGACATTCGAGGAAGCGATCCGACGAACGACCCGAGGACTCGGGGGACAACTCATCGAAACACCGAACCCATTGGCTCGAGCGCTTGGCGAAGATCTCACTACAGAGCTCGAGCTCGGTCGGTCGGGTCCCATGGTCAGTCCCGATGAGGTCATTGCCACCATCGCGGATCGTACGGGCATCCGCCCGATGTTCGCTCTCGAGCTCGTTCAGGCGATTCTCGCGGAGCTTGGCGAGCGGCTTGGGCCGGTCGGTCGAGTCGAGTTACGCCGGCAAGTGTCGCCGTCGTGGGCGGTCTTCATCGAGGAGCCAAAACATCGCCTCGAATCCCCGTATGGATCGGCCCCCCCGCGACGAGCCAGCGGAGGGCGAACCCTCGCCACGGCACAACCGAGCGAGAACACCCTCGCCCGCGGCAAACCAGGGAGCAAGCACTCTCTCGTCGACGCGGACTGAAGGCTCGGACGTGTGGTCGATCAGCCGATCGGACCACACGCGCCGCAATCGAGCACGGCACCGCAGCCGTCGGGCGTGAATCCGCACCGAGCTCCGGCATCTTCGCAGGTGATCGGAACACAAGGCGGGGGGATGAGATCCGTGCCTACGCATGCGCCGAGGTCGAACAGCATGTAGAGCAAGACTTTTTCCTGATCGGTGAGATCGCCCGAGCAATGTTCGGGGAACACCGCATCGATGAACGGGTCCCCGCCGCCACCCACCGAGACATGAAATCCGCTATAAGCCACGCGTCCGCAGACGGCATCGTCGGGTGCGCCATAGGGTGTATTGAACGAAAACTGTTGAACGCGACCGTCTTCGAGATACACGAATTCTTCGGATGAATCGCCGAGCTCGGTGACCTGGCTGCGAGGCTCGAAAATCGTGAATGTGCCATCCGTCGAATCGATGATCCGTTCGTGTTGCATCCATTCAGCGAATTGATCGATTCTGGGTGCCGCGTGGGGTCGATCCACGGAGACTCGCCCCGTGCCCTGGTTGTTGTTACTCGGATCGGGATCCCACTCTCCCGCTCGACCGAGGCCAGTCTCGAAAGGCCTCGCGGAATCGTAGGGCTCCGTTCCGTTCTCGAAGAGCCAACTGAAACTGAGGTGGCTCGCGAACATCCGACCTCCACGGTTCAAATACTCGCGAATCTCGTCTCCATCGGCGTCGCGTTCGGCGAAGTCGTTGTCCTCGCCATCCCACGTCGGGCCTTCGCAGTCGGACACGACGATGTCGTAGTTCTGCAACCGAAGTCGGTCGCCGTAGAGGTCCGAGGCGTGCGGTGTGCTGTCATCGATCCGTGCGCCTGCACCGGGAGGTGTTCCCGTATTGGGACCACCGCGATAGAGGTGAATGCGCGGTGAGGCCAGAGCGTCGTCACCCGGATTCCCGAACTCGGCGTGGTCGATGCCCATTTTTTCGAACACGCATTCCATGGCATCGATTTGGCCGGTCGAGACCGCGACACGCGGTAGATTCGCCGCAAGTCCGTCGGACATACTGCGAGGCAACCGCGTCGGATTGTCTGGAAGAGCGTCTGGGAACACCGTCATGGTGCATGCGGCTTCGGGAACCAAGGTTTCCACCGTGGCCCTGCGGAACTTGCCCGCCTGCACGACCAATAGGAACTCGACGCCAACGGGGATGTCACCTTCGAGTACGAAGTTGCCCGTCGCATCGGTAATCGCTCCGGTCAGCACGGGCCCGAGATCCTGGTCTTCGCAGCGGTCGCAGCTCGTTCCATCGGCCGGAATCCCCGACGACACCGAGGGAAGGTCGTCCACGACGTTGTTGCGCAGGATATAGACGATGGCGTTCGGCACCCCCACTTGGTTACCGGTATCGTCGTCATTGCGCCCTGGGCTCACCACTCGGCCCGCCAAACGCGTCGGCTCTGGGGCGTCACTACAGTCGGGAATCGCCGAGCAGAGGTCACAAGCCACGCCTTCGGTTCCGGTCACGCACTCGGTCGGACCATCGATGCCGCCTACGCAAACATCGGTACCGCTGCAGGAGCGCCCTTCATCGGCGCAATCGATCACGTTCCCGCACGCATCGACCGTATAGCCGCAGGCCCACCCGAGATCGGCGCAGGTGGTTACCGGACAACCACCGTCGAAACCACTTTCGGAAGACCCGTTTGCCGTCGATTCGCTACTCTGTGAACCCCCCGTCGACTCGTCCAAGCTCCCAAAGCTCGTCCCGATGTTGTCGAGACCTTGGTCAGGTCGTTCGTCGGAGCAGCCGCCGACGGCCACCAACGTCGCACTCACGATTAACCCATACTCACGTCGCATCGATTCCCCCCCGCAGCTCATATGTTAGCGAGGAATGCGTTAGACGTCATCTCAGTCGATCGGTCGATCGTCGAGCCCTCCAGGACCATCGAGTCGTCGACCGATCTCGCGAAGCGACGATTGGGCCCATCTAAAGGCTAGACACCGAAACCAGGACTTTTTCCGGCCCGCGTATTCGGAGATCTTCCGTCCTACGGAACGGCGCTCGACGGGGTCCATCAACTGCTTACGGAGCACCCGAGCGTCATCCAACGTCTGCTCGGGGTCTTGCGCGGTCGGTCGAACATCATCCTGATGCGCGCCAACGAAACCTTGGTTCGAGGTCGGGGTCGTCCGGCGTACGGTGCAGGCCGGGCCCCCGATTCGGGGTGCCTTCTCGCGCGAGCGCGAGATTCGACACTGCGATGGATTCCTCGTGGGCTGGACCCACGATCGTGGGTCCAGGGGCGGAGTCACAAAGCCAGCGTGGATGGGCGGTGTCCCAGTCAGCGAGGACGGTCCACCGGAACCGTTCGTTCAATCGTTGGCCGATACGGCTGAGCATGGGGTCGATGCGTGGTCCATCGAGACCATGGATTCGATGTTTCGAGTTCGGTAGTGTGTATATATTCGATCATGTGCGAGCGGAACGGGTTGCCGTCGTGATGAATGAGAGTTCGCATTCATGTTTGGATGTAGGTGCCCCGTGGCGAAGCCGGAACAGGAGATCGAGTGGCGACTCGAGCAAACGTTGCGCTGCTTTCCGTGGGGCAAACGCTCATGATGAACACGTAGGCAACGACATGGCTCGATATGGCCGGAATGCCGACGAAAGCGAACGTGCGATGAACAACAGGGATTTGGAGATCCGACGGTTGGTGCGACGCGAACTCAGGTGGGATCCGCAAGTTGCAGCAAGCGAGGTCCGTGTGGACGTCGATGCGGGGATCGTCATATTGACCGGTACGGTCAATAGCTGGGCGAACTATTCGGCTGCACAGGAAGCGGCCTATCGCGTGAGGGGGGTGCTCGACGTGGCCAACGACCTCGACGTGAGGGCCGTGCCTTGCCCCGAGCCAAGCGATGCAAAGGTCGCCCGCGTCCGACAAGTGGTGCTCTCCCGCGACGCCATCCCAGGTGTGGCGGGTGATCGAGCGGTTCTGGAAGCATCGTCGTAAAGACGAGCTCAGCCCATCGAATCCAAGGGGCCGTTCGCAAAGGCCCCTCGCTACGGCAGCGAAGCTTGCGCACCCGAGACGCACGCCAACCGGTGTGAAACGGCGCTGCCCGGACTCCGGACAGCGCCGAGTGCTAGAGCATCGATCAGTTTGAATCGTGCACGAGAACAGCGTTCCCGGTCCTTCTGGCTTTGTTCCGAGGCACTCGCAGTGTGCCCGACACCGCTTCGGCCTCGTGCCTCGCCAGAGAGGGCCGCTCACACTGTCCCCGGACACGATTCAAACTGATCGGTGCTCTAGTACTCGGTGCCGGAAGTTCGTAGCCGGTTATGCACGGCACTACGCCACGATGGCTGCGTTGCTCGACGCTCACCGTATTCCCGATAC
>Ga0315912_10001034_pt1 | contig 37722 bp, 36 predicted proteins | sample VfabasoilMG_FD_204469 | JGI IMG/M metagenome (GOLD analysis project Ga0315912, IMG submission 204469) | Garden soil microbial communities collected in Santa Monica, California, United States - V. faba soil | ecosystem: Environmental > Terrestrial > Soil > Garden | place: USA: California... | reverse complement strand
CTTCGAAATTCATTTCCTTCAGTTCCACATTCAGCCAGGCCGGGACTTCAAACGACATGACCTTTTCTTCAATGGGATAGGAATCATGAAAGAAAACGGACGTCAGGTATTTAACATCGAAAAAGTGTTTGATATAACCCGATTCAATGCGCTGGCCCCGGGTTTCGAAGCTGAGGTTGTAATACAGCAGTTTGACATCGTTGCAGAATATTCCGTTTTCCTCGTACGTTTTTTCCACCGGCATGATGAACAACGGCTTGTTGTGATCGCCGCGCGCATAGGTCTTTTCGATCGATGACTGCTCATCATAAAATACGACCTGGGTGAAATCGTAATTGTCTTTCAGGGAAATGAAGTTTTCCTTATTCGTTTCCGTGGCAGATACGGGGCGGGTTTCCGATTTGGCGTCGTATGAAAACGTATACTTCAGCTCCGATTTGGTAGCCACCATTTTGGCGTCCTTGTACCGGGCTTTCAAATCGGCGACGAGCTTCACGTCCTGCGGTTTCACATTCTGTGCCTGCAATTGCGCAACGGCCAATAAGAGCGCGCCGGCAAATAGGAATCTACCTGTTTTCATTTCCCTAAGTTTATCTGAAATTTTCCCGGTATTAATAATTTAAAAACAACATCCAGGAAAGACGGAGGGACCATGCTTTGCCCAGTTGGTCGCCGTTATACGTAGTCACACCGGAAGGTGCCCCGGTTCCGAAACCGTATTTGATATGAATCTCACGGAGCTTGTTTTTCTTATTCCAGTAACGGACACCACCCATCACGACGGGTTCAACCCATGAGGATTCAAATTCGATATCACTTTCATTTTCGGTAGTGATAAAGAGCGGCGCTTTCGTCCACTCCACACCGAACCGGAAAAAACCTCCCATGTTGGCCGTTGAATTGTACGTGGATCCGGCACCGAATTCATAGCCGGCCATTAATGGAATGTTCAGGGAACCAAAACCGCTCTCGTCATCGTTCGTAGTAAAAAAAACGCCCAGCGCAGGTGTGACATTCGCAGTAACGGCTGCATTGTCTGAAAGTTCCACCAGGTTGTAACGGAAGTTATAGATAAACGTGAAAATCGATACACCCGAGTATTGATCGGCATACGTTTTTTCAGTGATTCCATCCGACACCGTATATTTAGTTGCCGGAGCTTGCATGAAGTCCGTATACACGGAGAATCCTGTGGAGTGAAATATCTTTTCGTTCTGGGCAAACAAGCCGTTCACAAGGAGAAGAAAACAGGAAGATAGCGTAATAAGTTTTTTCATGATTTTATCAGTTGTTAGTTAGTTTTGACAAATGAAGTATATTTTATCCGAAAATTCAAAATTATTTCTTCTCAAAATACAGGCAAAACCCGCCTGAATACTGCATTGTGCTCTTCCCGGCCCTGCAGGCAATTGAAACCCAAGGGAAATAGGCCGTGCCACGATTGAGACATGGAAAAAAAAATAATCCCGGCATTAGGGATAAGGCGTACCTAATTTCCCGGTACATGCTGTCAGTGTTACAACATTTGATAGCGCTGTAGCCGTACGTATTGTAAAAAAAAAGACCTTCTACTTCTTTGGTTTTTTATACTGTTCGGGTTGAAGCGCTGCCGGTATCCAGTCTTGCAAAAAGGAAATGACTTTTTCAGTGTCATAGCTGTCCTTACCGTCTTCGAGGTACCACGAGTTCTGCGTATGCAGCCGTTTCCCCCGGGCATCGACGATCACAAAAACAGGAAAGCCAAACCGTTGCGGATAATCCAGTGAGGCAAGGAAATCCAGGTTGGGATTTACTTTGCTGTAGTTCACATGCATCGTGACATATCCCGCCCGGAGCAGTGAATCAATCGTCTGATCCTGGCGGCAAAACTTATCAAAGCGCAAGCACCATTTGCACCAGGTGCCACCAAGCTGTATGAGCACATGCTTCCCTTCCGCGGCGGCTTGTTTCTCAACCGCGGCTAATTCACGGAAAGCCTCTGTATCCGGGATATATTTTTTAGCGGTGTCGGCCTGGGCCGATACGAAGGATGTCATGCCGGCAAAAATAAGGCATGCCAGGAGGAGAACTTTCATTACTTTTTCCATAGTTAGTCAATCGGTTTCAAATTTAAGAATCAAATTTTGCCGGGTTGTTTTCATTGACCCCAATAAATCATACTGCTCACCTACAGTTTCCTGACATTGATAGAATAGTTGACCGCTCCGGTCGGGAACTGCAATTGGTTACTTAGTTTCGTCTCGTTCTTCTTTCGGTTTTGTTTTAACTATCGTTTCAATTTATCCAGGCTTTGTCCTCACAGCTGTATGATTTTTTTTAGAACGAGTACGAAAATAAAAAGCGCACCCAAGGGTGCATGCCATACTCAGCCATTCAGTTTTGTTTCGTGTTAGTGATTTTTGGATTTTTTGTTTGCTTGTTTGCTTTATCCGGCCCTGCTTGCTTCGGCAATGCGGGGCCGGAGTTTTAATGGCCGCTTTCAGGAGTCGATTCGCTGCTTTAGAATGAAGGTGCCTTAAGGCGCGTTACTTATTTCGCACGGAGTTCACGGAGAGCGCCCACGGAGATCACGAAAAAGAAATCTCCGTGCACTCCGTGTGTATTCCTCCGTGAACTCCGTGCGAAATTCTTTTCGTTTTCCATTGGGCAGATTCTTCACTTTTCAGATCTCCCTGCTCTCAAAATAAAGTGTGGTATTTCTTAGCTGTTACTAACTCCAGTTCACTTTTTTTTCAGGATCACTTTCTTCTGGGTAAACTTATATGCTGTTTCCAGCACTTCCGTCAGCTTATTCCAATCTTCTTTTTTTTCAAAATTGGTTTTATAAATTTTCTTCGTTGAGACCACCAGTTTATTCCCTTCCTGCCTGGCGGAACTTTGAAAGCTGCCGGATGCATTATCAATGTAAAACTGCAAATCATTTAAACCGTCTGCCGTGTAGCCTGCGGGCAGGTTGATGATGATATCATCCGATAGCATCCTGGCAAAAGGAAGGTACACATCATTTTTCCGGTTTAAATCTTCTCCTTTTAGCTCTATTTGCTTACCTATCAACTTACCAATTTCGAAAATATAATTCTTTCCTGCCTGGCTCACGAGGCTTTTTATTTTGAAGGTCTCCAGGATCCGAAGCGCAGGGTCTTCATCATATCGCCCGGAATTCAGGACTTCAAACTGATCGTAACTGACCACCTCGTAATCACCTTCCAGGTCTTTTCTTAGCAGGTCAGCCTGTTCTTTTGCTTTATCTTCCTTCAGGGATTCTTTTTTCCTGTTTTCCTCCGCTGATTGCTTTTGATAGGAATTGGATTTCATTTTGCCCCAAGCAGTATCGGTGTATTGGGGGTCGTATTTTTTCCGGTCTTCCTGAAGGTACTCCACATTGGAAAGATACAGGGAAGTAGCATGTGCGGATTTGAACAAACCGGTGAGGCTGGTTTTCCTGACCAGGTCCATGGATTCCATTCCCTCAGCGAGCGTCACTTCCAGGTCCGATGCGTTGACATTCTGCAAATAAGTACTGGCCGGAACCTTCACCTCCTCTACCAATTCTATGTCCGGGGAATAACCTACGGGCATCACGGCGTAGGCTTCGGTGCCTTCCAGCAACTCGTCGTGGCTGTCAAAGGAAGAATAGTTATGAAACGGGTACACATATACGTTTGAATCACCATTTTTAAAAGTGAAGAATAAGCTCAGTTCCCCGGGTAATAAAAGGTCCTTTACCGTACCTACGTCCCTGGGAACGGTGGCGATGATCTGTGCCTTCAGCGATTTTTTCCAGAAAATCTGCCGCATGATGCTGGTAAACTTATAATCATCGATGACGAAAAAGTCGCTGCGTTCCTTGTCCTTGCTTTCTGACAAGCTCGTATTGTAATAATAATTCAGGATAAGGTAACGCAGGTAGTAGTAGGAAGCCTTTGCAATCGCCAGGGGATTCATTTCCCCCGGCATCGTCCGGTCCAGGTACTTGACGACTTCGGTCGCAAATTCAGATCCCCGTTCATTCTCTGTACGCGGCCGGACAAAGAGCTCCACCTCCGTGGATGACACGCGGGATTTCACTTCTGTTCCCCTCGCACCGATAAAACCATTGATGTTGTATTCGTATTCCGGCGCATAAGAAACCTGGAACTTCACCATCGGGTTGCTGCGCAGGTCATAATTCCAGATTTCCTTGCTGAGCTTTTCACGGCTGCTGTCAACCAGTTCGTATTGCTTGATCATGGCTCTCCTCCTTCCGTGAGGATCCACACCTGCATTCCCTTCCTTAATCAGAGGCGCTCCGTTGTATGAATTGAAGTCGATATGAAAGCCAAAATCAATTTTAAACTGAAAGGCCTGGCTTAAAATGGGATAGGTGGAATTGAGCGTAAATACCAGCGGGTAGAATGCATACTGCAATACCCTGTTGCCGATTTCGCGGTGTGTAAAATAATAGTAGTCGAGGATGTCGCCCGGCTCAAGATCAGGGACAGCCAGCTTATAATACTTTTCAACGGTTTGATAATACGCACGGTAAAACAGCGGAACTCCTTCCGACACTTCCACAGCCCCTGTTGCCGGAATGGGTATCGTTCTACCATCCGGTTTTATAACGTTAATGCCGATGGCGTTCATGCTTCCGCCTTTAATGTAGTAGAGCTCTGAAAACGCCGTGACAGCGGCCTTATCCTGAAGCCTGATCCTTTTCCGGACCATTTCATCCACTTCCACGTTGGCATTGTTCCGGAGATAGGAATAGTGCTGCTTCTGGTAAATGACGACAGCCGATTCGCTTTTCCATGGATCGGGAACGGCAGTGCTTTCGAATTTCGTATCGTCTTCAAACCTCGCTTTCATCAAAGTTTCGGTTTTGAATTTGGACCGTTTCTCGCTGGGTTTCTCCTCTTTTTCTCCCGGGCTTTCATTATTCAGCTCTTCTTCCTGTTGCCGTTTTTTTCGCAATTCTGAGTGAGACAATTTTTGAGCCTCAACAGTAATTGGTTCGGCCAATGACAGCGCGATTGCAAGCAGGGTTGCAAACCTGATAATTCTCAAAATTCTTTTCATGGTTTAAAAACGGATGCGCATACGCTGAGATAAAGAGGATGTTTTTCAATAATCCAAAAATTTAATCCAGGATACCCGTATGGTTTTTGCACGCGTAGGCTTTCTGTCGGGCTGATAATAATGTTCGGAAGGAGCGGAAGGCCCTAAGCCAAACTTAAGACTCAGTTCCCTCAGCTTATTTTTTTTATTCCAGTAGCGGAAGCCAGCCTGCACCACGGGCTCAAGCCATGCCGTTTCAAGCTGGGCTTCAGAAGTTTCATCTGTGGTGTTTACCAGGGGAGCAATGGTCCATTCCACACCGATCCGGATGAACTCACCGTCCCTTGCAGTCGAATTATAACTGGCACCTGCACCCGTTTCAAAGCCCACCATGAGCGGGATGTTGAAAGAACCATAGCCCGTGGCATCCCCGTTATAGGGAATAAACACGCCCAGGGCAGGTGTGACACTAATCGTAAGAGCAGCTTCCTCGTAAATCTCTTTCAGGTTATAGCGGAAATTATACATGAACGTAAAAACGGAAAGTCCCTGGTACTGATCAACAACCTGCTCATCAATTCCTGTTCCTGCAAACCGGGTGTATACGGTAGCCGGTGCTGCCATGTAATCCATAATTGGTGTAAAGCCGATGGAATGAAATATCTTATCCTTAAACCGGTCCTGGGCACTTGAAGGAAAGCCTGCCAGAATGGAAAGCGTAAGTAGAAATAATTTTTGGCGCATGAAATGTGAGTTGATTTACAAGTCCGTGAAGCTACGGAAATGCAAACACGGAAGCCATACAGGTACTTAGTAATTTATAAAAAAAAGCCAGGAGATGCGAACGGACATGGCGCGCGAAGGCTCTCCGGAGTTCAGCGAATAAAATCCTTCCGGAGCTTTGGCCCCAAAACCGTATTTGACATTAATTTCATTCAGCATGTTGTGCTTATTCCAGAACCGCATGCCTGCCTGTGCCACGGGCTGTGTCCAGGACGATTCAAGCTTGATCTCTGGGTAGTCTTCCGTTTCAGGGATCAACGGCGCCTTCGTCCATTCATAGCCAAAGCGAACGAAAGCACCCAGGCTTGCAGAGCTTCCGTAGGTAGACCCGGCTCCCGTTTCAAAACCCAGGAGAACAGGAAAGTTTACTGATCCCAAACCTTTGACATCGTCGTTAAATGGGATAAACAAACCCATGGCGGGTATGACATTTGCGCTCAGGGCAAGTTCATCCGAGAATTCAACCAGGTTAAACCGGCAATTATACATCACCGTCATCAGGTTAAGTCCCTCGAACTGGTCAATAAATTCCTCGTATCCATCCTTCATGAAAACGGTAGCCGGAGCAGCCATATAATCGGCAACGAGAGAACATCCCATGGAATGAATGAATCTTTTCTTCGTATCCTGGGCGCTTACACCCTGCCCCAGAAGGATACAGAAGAACAATAGTAGTTTTAGTTTCATAGCAGGCTTTGTAGTTTGAACAGCCTGCAATTAAGTCGCTCCCGTCCTAATTTGCAAAGTTTCCTCAGTGCCCCGAAGGAAAAAGCGTCTAACGAAATGCAATTCACCTCAATAAAATACGAAGAAGCCTGTAAGCCAGGCGTACCGGGGGCTTCGCCGGCTTCACTGTTTCATGAATTTCACGGAGATCTGCCTGCCCTGCAGATCGGTAAGCACCAGCACATACAATCCTTTCTCCAGGCCCGTCACATCCAACACCCGATCCCCGGCCGGAACCTGTGGTAATGAAACAACTTTACGGTTCTGCAGGTCAAAAATGTCAATCCGGCTTCCGGTCAAATTCGGATTTTCCATCCTGAGAAATGTCGTAGCGGGGTTTGGAAATACCAGCAAACCGGAAGTACGAACCAGGTCCAGTATAGCCGAAGGGGTAACCGTCCAGTAATAATAGGTGGAATCAGAATTGACCCATGCCGTTCCGTTCCATTGCTGGTAAAGGTCCATGGTATTATTGTTAGCGGCATCGTAAGCCAGCTCATGCTGTTCGAAATTTTCCCAGGCAATTCCGCCCCAGGTCTGAAAGAGCAACCCGGTTTGATTGTAGCTTGTATCATAGGAAATAAAATCCTGCAAGTCATTCGTCCAGCCGGCTCCATTCCAGGTCTGGGTCATGTGGCCCGTTACATAATAATTGATGTCATAGGAAGTAAACTCCCGGAACGTGCTGTCCCAACCAACCCCGTTCCAATCTTGCTGGATCAACCAGGTTCTTCCATGATTGGAATTGTAAGCATAAAAAACCTGGTAGGAATTTACCCAGGAAATACCATCCCAGGTTTGTCCAAAAACGAATGACACGTTATTGAGCGAATCATAAGTAAGAAAATAGCGTTCATCACCTTGCCAGGAACTACCCTGCCAATTCAGGATTTCAGCCTGCGTCATGCGGTTAAGCGAATCGTACGTATAAGCGATTTGTGTAGTGTTTAGCCAGGTCACACCATTCCAGTAGCGCAGTATCCACGAAAGCATACTATTGCTGGTATTGTATGTAAAAACCAATTCAGTGAGTGTATCCCAGGTGCTTCCATTCCAGGTATGGCCTAATTGACTTACGAGGTTATTGCCAGAATCGTAACTACTGACAGTATATTCGCTATTAATCCAACCTGTGCCATTCCAGGTTAGCCGGGTATTGTTTGATTCAGTACCGTTGGGATTGTAGGTGTATAGATATTTATGATCCGGCACCCAGGTGTTTGACAAATTATCCCATTGCCAATTGTACGTGCTGTCTAGCGTACTTACAAGGGATGAAATACGGTTCCGGGCTGAGGCTAAGTCTGCTCCGGATTTCACACCCTGGTTTTCTGTCACACCATTACGAAAGGCATCACGAAACGAGTGGTGATTAGAAATACTTACCATACTCCGGATCGCAGTTACCTGTGCTATAGAAATTAAATTGGCACTGCATAAGAATACCAATAAATAGAGATGTGTTTTTGTTTTCATGGATTACAAGGTAATAAAATATCCGATTCGGCGCTCCTGCAGGGAAGAATAGCAGCGTTTTTTTCACCTGAAATATTGATAAATTTGTAACCTTAGGAAATCAAACTCTCAAACTCTCAAACTCTCAAACTCTCAAACTTTCAAATTCTCAAATTCTCAAACTCTCAAACTTTCAAATTCTCAAATCCAAGATGACCTCACCCCTCGCCGACAGAATGCGTCCCAAAACCCTCGATGACTTAATCGGCCAGGAGCATTTGGTAGGTACGGGAGCAATCCTGAGGCAGTCGCTGGAGCGGAATCTTTTGCCTTCCCTTATTTTCTGGGGACCACCCGGCGTCGGTAAGACTACGCTGGCTAATATCCTGGCGCGCCAGCTTCGAAGACCATTTTATACACTTAGCGCCATCAGTTCAGGTGTGAAGGAAGTCAGGGAAGTAATCGAAAAGGCCACACGCTACCAGTCCGAATTGAAGGAAGTGGAAGGAAGTCCCATTTTATTCATCGATGAGATACACCGGTTCAGCAAATCGCAGCAGGACTCTTTATTGGGTGCAGTGGAAAAGGGAATTGTCACGTTGATTGGCGCCACCACGGAGAACCCTTCCTTTGAAGTGATCTCCGCCCTTCTTTCCCGCTGCCAGGTGTATGTATTGAAAGAACTTGGCAAGGAGGATCTCCTGAAGATCCTGGATCATGCAATTACTGCCGATGAATTTTTGAAAACAAAAAAAATCACCATTCAGGAATCGGAAGCCATGCTTTTATGGTCGGGCGGTGATGCCAGGAAATTGCTCAATCTCCTGGAACTGGTAGTCAATGCCAATATGGGCAGAGAAGTTGTCATTACAAATGAGAAAGTGCAGCACATCGTGCAGCAGAAAATGGCCGTGTACGACAAAGGCGGCGAACAGCATTACGACATCATCTCCGCCTTTATCAAGTCCATGCGCGGCAGTGATCCCAATGGAGCCGTATACTGGCTGGCACGGATGATCAAGGGCGGAGAAGATCCCAAATTTATTGCCCGGCGTATGCTGATCCTGGCATCGGAAGATATCGGCAATGCGAATCCGAATGCCTTGCTGATGGCTAACGCCTGTTTCCAGGCCGTCGATGTGATCGGTTACCCGGAGTGCCGTATCATTCTTTCACAGACCGCTGTTTACCTGGCCACTTCGGCCAAGAGCAATGGCAGCTACATGGCCATTGAAGAAGCATCAGCGCTGGTAAATGATACCGGAGACCTGGGAGTGCCCTTGCACCTGCGCAACGCCCCTACCCGCCTGATGAAAGAAATCGGGTATGGAAAGAACTATGAATATGCCCATAGTTTTGAAGGGAATTTCTCCGAGCAGGAATACCTGCCCGAAAGCCTCAGCGGGACAAAACTCTACGATCCCGGCCGCAATGCACGTGAAAATGAAACCCGGGAATTTTTGAAAAAGCTGTGGAAGGATAAGTATTCCTACTAACCTTCGCGGGGGTTGATTAGCTAATTTGCTAATTAGCCAATTAGCCAATTAGCCAATTGGGTTTCTTTCACAGGATAGTTGGGCATTCCGGAAGAATCTTTTCCTTAGTTCAGAATAATATTCCAAATACCACCCCAGCGTTGTGCAGAAGCAGGTTCTTCATTAGCTAATTAGCTAATTGGCTAATTATCACATTGGCTAATTGGGTTGCTTTCACTGGCTAGTAGGGTCATTCTGGAAGAATCTTTTCCTTAGTTCAGAATAATATTCCAATTACCACCCCAGCGTTGTGCAGAAGCAGGTTCTTCATTAGCTAATTAGCTAATTGGCTAATTATCACATTGGCTAATTGGGTTTCTTTCACAGGATAGTCGGGTCATTCCGGAGGAATCTTTTTCTTAGTTCGGAATATTATTCCACTTACCCCTCAGCCATGTGCAGAAGCATGTTCTTCATTAGCTAATTGGCTAATTAACTAATTGGCTAATTAGCTAATTACTCCACTGGATTTCAGCGCATGATTCAGAACCGCGGCCATTCTGGAAGAATCCATTTATCTTTGCGGAAATTTTGATTGAAATGCTTGAAAACATCCAAAATATCAAGAATACCAACTCCGGTAATTTTTTTCTAATTGCGGGGCCTTGTGTGGTGGAAGGCGAAGAAATGACCATGCGTATAGCCGAACGCGTTCAGGAAATTACCGACAGACTCAAGATCCCTTACATCTTCAAAGCCAGCTACAGGAAAGCGAACCGCACCCGCCTGGATTCGTTTACCGGCATCGGCGATGATCCCGCTTTGCAGATTCTTGCCGGCGTTAAAAAGAAATACAACCTCCCTGTTCTTACCGATATCCACGAAAGTCATGAAGCTGCCATAGCCGCAGAGGTTGCCGATGTGCTGCAGATACCGGCGTTTCTTTGCAGGCAGACAGATTTGCTCGTAGCAGCGGCAAAGACAGGCAAGACTGTGAATGTTAAGAAAGGTCAGTTCCTATCGGCTGAAGCGATGAAATTTGCCGTCGATAAAGTTCGGCAGGCCGGTAATGAAAATGTATGGCTAACTGAACGTGGAAATATGTTCGGCTACCAGGATATGGTTGTTGACTTCCGTGGTATCCGAACGATGCAAAATTTCAAGGCACCTGTAATTCTTGATATCACCCATTCCCTTCAGCAGCCCAACCAGGCATCCGGGGTCACAGGCGGCAAGCCCGAACTGATCGAGACCATCGCCAAAGCCGGCATTGCCGTGGGTGTGGACGGAATTTTCATTGAGACACATCCCGATCCTAAGAATGCCAAATCCGACGGCGCCAACATGCTGCATCTTGACCTGCTCGAAGGCATGCTTGAGCGGTTGATCAGGATAAGAAAGGCTGTATCCTAATTGTAAAGACATTGCTATAATCATCAAAAAGGTAGAAGAAGAGACGTTGCAAGGCAACGTCTCAGGCAAGCCAATTAATTACCTCAATTACCTCAATTACCCAATTCACCAACCCTCATGGCCATCTTAAAACCCTTCAAAGGGATCCGACCAAAAAAAGAATTTGTAAAGCAAGTCGCTTCCAAACCCTATGATGTCCTCAACGAACGGGAAGCGCGAAAGGAAGCCGAGGGAAATCCGTATTCGTTTTACCATGTGATCAAACCTGAAATAGATTTCCCGGATGACTTTGATCATTACGCGCCTGATATTTATATCCGCGGTATTGAAAACTTCAAAGACATGATGAACAAGGGCGTGTTCTTCCAGGATGAGGAAGCATGTCTCTACATTTATTGCCAGACCATGAACGGTAGAAAACAGTATGGCATTGTCGGCAGCGCATCGGTGGATGATTACCTCAATAACGTGATCCGCAAACATGAACTTACCCGCCCGGATAAGGAAGAAGACAGGAAGAACCACGTACGTGTAAGCAACCTGAATTACGAACCCGTATTTTTCGCCTACCCTCACCAGGAAGAACTGGACAGGTTAATCATGGAACTTGCCAAGGGAACGCCCGAATATAATTTCATCGCCGACGACGGAATCGGACATGCATTTTGGGTAATACAGGATCCCGCGCTGATCAGCAAGATTACATCCCTGTTCTCAAAAATTCCATTTACCTACGTAGCAGACGGGCATCACCGTACGGCTGCGGCGGCGCTGGTCGGTGAGGAAAAAAGGAAAGCCAATCCCAGGCATACAGGCCAGGAAGAATACAATTATTTCCTCGCCGTACATTTCCCCGATAACCAGCTTCAGATACTGGATTACAACCGCGTTGTGAAGGACCTCAATGGAATGACCAGCGGGCAATTTATTGAAAAGCTGAAAACAAGCTTTGAAATTACGCCCATAGGAAAAGAAGCCTATCGCCCGCAGCAGCTTCACGAATTCGGCATGTACCTGGATGGAAGCTGGTATAAGCTTACTGCTAAGCCCGGAACCTATAACAACAACGATCCCATCGGCGCCCTCGACGTCACGATACTCTCTGAACAATTGCTGGTACCTATTCTCAAGATCGTCGACCTGCGAACCGATAAGCGCATTGAATTTGTTGGCGGGTTGCGCGGACTGGGTGAATTGGAGAAACGCGTGGACAGCGGAGATATGAAAGCGGCTTTTTCCATGTTCCCTGTTTCCATGAAACAGCTTATCGACATTGCCGATTCCGGGAACATCATGCCTCCGAAAGTAACCTGGTTTGAACCCAAACTCCGCAGCGGGCTTGTTTTACATAGCCTGGAGTAAACTGGTCTTCCTGGAGTACTTACGAAACAGACCACAGATCTTCATGATGGTCATGATCTGCGCTGATTCGTTGCCATAAGCTGAATATTGGCAGCCCCAGATCATGATCCATCGTGACCAGCATGAAGATCTGTGGTCTGTTTTATAAAGCAGCATAGGGCGAGTGCAATCAGGCTACTGCCAGTTCGGCGCGGGCCAACAGGCTTTCATCCTGTTTGATGATTTTATTCATCATGGCAAAGCGGATAAAATCCGGTCGCGAATCGCAACCCGTGATGGTACGCAGGTGCTGAATGGCATGCTCTGCCTTCGACTTCGTTAACTTGTGCTTGTCGGAAATCTGCACTTCATTGAGTCCCTTGCAAATATCCTTCACCAGCATCACTTCTTCCTTGCTGAAATCTTTCGCCGACTGGGCCACGGCGGATTTTACTTTTTTTAGCAAAGCCTGGTCCACCAGTTCATTCATCAGTACGCTTCCCGGCCTGATTTCCTGCAGGGCAAACAGCAATTCTTCGAAAGGAAAATCGGGATCAAACAAAGCATTGACTCCCGCTTTCAGCAACTGGATCTTTTCAAAGCGGCTGTGTGAAAAATTATAGATGACGAATAAAATTCCCGGGAATTCTTTTTTGATGTTCCTTAGTTGTACAGGAAGATCAAAACGGCAGGAAGCATAGTTAATCAGCAACAAATCGATGTCTTCCGAATGCAGGGCCTCCTCAATGGCATCGGCACCTTTGACGGAAAAGAACTTTTTCACGATGAAATCATAACGAACGAGCAGTGACCCGATGGCATAGCGCGAAAACTCGCTGCTGTCCACGTGCAGAACATTGTACTGGTTCAGCACTTCAGCTACTTTTTTAGTTTCGTTATACTTCTTAATGATCATCGCGCAGTTCTATATCAGCCATACAAGATTAATAATTCTTATCAAACCCGCAAAAAGGGCTCAAATTGTCCTGAAATTAGCGCCAATTCGTGTAATTCCAGCCAAAATTTGCATCTCCTGGGATTTTTTTGCTTTCAGCTGAACCTCCAGGGCCTTTTTTGCATCTAGGTATATAGAAAGGCAATTCATTAAATTCTTTCAGCCATGAAAAAAATACTACTCCTAGCCTGGCTTTTTAGCATCCCGCTGCTCTCTCCTGCACAACCCGACACGATTCCGAATGCCGGGTTTGAAACCTGGTGGTTTTCCGGATGGGGTGTGAATCCTGCATTCTGGGCGACAAATAACAGTCAGATAATGGCGGCAAATGTGATTCCGGATTCCAGCAGCCATTCCGGAACGACTGCCTTAATGCTTATCAATTCGGGGAACTTCAGACCCCATGCATCTACCGGATTCCCGCTCCTGCATCATCCGCTTGTCCTGAATGGATTTTTTAAAAACCAGTTGCATATGAACGACAGCGCCCTGATCCATATCCGGGTATTTAGTAATGGTAATTTAACAGACAGCGGATTTGCGCTGGTAACCGGAGGAATTACTATTTCGGGATACTATCCGCTTTCCATACCTGTTTCTCAAAATGTCGCAACTGCAGATTCCTGTGAAATTGTCCTGGAAGGCGGGAATACTTACCTGTCGCAAATCTCTTTCGATGATTTATCCTTAACTTTCAGTACGGGTATTGGCGAATTACCTGCACCCGTAAGTTTCGAAGTTTATCCCAACCCGTTCAGCGATTGGCTACAAGTAACCTCGAACGCCGATGCTGCCGGGGAAGTTCGCATTCGACTGAGTGATGTATTGGGAAGAGTAATTACCGAGCGCACCTCGATTTACAAAGAAGAGACCCGGTTTGAATTGACTAACCTTCCTGCAGGAATTTACATGCTCTCCCTCGAAAAGGGAAATAACCGGGCCACCCGAAAAATTATAAAATACGAAGGAAGATGAACCAGAACATAACCACATCCCTGCTGCATGTCATCCGGTACCCCATGTACCTGTTTGGTTGTGTACTACTGATGGCTGCCGGCGGTTGCGAAAAATCTTCGACCGGGGTTCCGGAATGCGTGGAAGCGAAGATCAAGGATTTTCAAAACTCGGAAAAGAAGAATCCACCTGTTGAGATATGGACCTATACCTACCAGGGTAAAACAGTGTATTACATCGCATCTTATTGCTGTGATATTCCCTCCCAGGTGGTTGATGCAAATTGCAATACTCTCTGTTCGCCCGATGGCGGTATTACAGGTAAAGGAGATGGAAAATGCGCCGATTTTTTTAACGAAGCGAAGTCCGGCAAGCGGATATGGAAAGATGACCGATGACAGCGATGCTGTATGAATGAAGTGAACGAAGAAAAAATGCTGAAGGAGTGTATTGCCGGAAACCGGCATTACCAGGAATTGTTTTATCAAAAATATTGCAGAAAAATGGGTGGTGTTTGTTTTCGATATGCGAAGAACAAGGAAGAAGCCGAGGATTTCCTCCAGGACGCCTTCATCCGCATCTTCAAAAACCTGCACCAGTTTAAGGCCAAAGGTTCGCTGGAAGGATGGATTCGACGTATCGTCATCAATACGATCATGGAAAGCATGCGGAAAAAATCGCTCATGTTTAAGGTGGTGGACCTGGAAGAGGCGGGCAATGAATTGCAGCCCGACAATTTTCTCAGCCAGGTATCCGTGGATGAACTGGTCAGCATGATCCGTGAACTTTCCCCCGGATGCCGCGCCGTCTTTAACCTGTTTGCCATTGAAGGCTATACACACCAGGAAATTTCCGAGCTGCTGGGGATCCGCGTCGGAACATCCAAGTCTCATTACTTCAATGCACGAAGACTCTTGCGCGAAAAAATAATGAATGCAGAAAAGGAGCTGTCCATCAAGTCATGAACGCAAACAAAAAAATGTCTTTTGACGAGTATGAAATGGAACCCTCGGCCAGGGTGTGGGAGAATATTAAGGCCAACCTTCCTCCTGCCGCGGAAAAGAAACGCCGCATTGGTGCCTGGTGGCTGATGGCCGCCGCCATCGCCGGAGTTTTACTTCTGAGCAATTACTTTTTTGAGTTTGATGTCAAATTGAGAACGCCCCGGCATACCGCCGAAACAACGATGCCGGCCCAGCCTAAAGCAACCGTTCCTCCGGCAGTTCATTATGAAACTTCTGCTTCGCTGCAAGCGACAACAGGTAGCTCCGGGAAAAACGGAACAGGATCCGCCAAACTTGCATCCGGATCTGGAAAGCACGGGTTTTCTACAGGTCAGGCATTCGCTGAACGGCGACTCAATGCCGCCAGGGGTAGACAGGAGCTGTCAACCCTTCAGGCGAACGCTTACCTTGAAAATACCGGTTCCGTCACCACGGTTCCTTCCACTTCAGGCCGGGCCCCCGCGCAAAATGGTTCTGTCCGCAAATTAGTTCAACCCACCTTCAGCCTTTACGTACCTGCTGTTCAGCCTCCGGATAAACTGCATGCTACAACCGGAGACCTTGACTTTTCACATCCCAAAAAATCCATGTCACGCTGGGAGTGGGCGGCCTACGGCTCCGTGGATTATTGTTACCGTTCGCTTAAAATCTCGGGAACGTCCAGTCAATCCTTGCCAACCGTGTCGCAGGATGCACTCGATGCAAATGAATCAGGCCTGCAAACTTTTTCCACAGCGGTGACTGCCGGATACAGTTTCTCCACGCATTTCAGCCTCGTATCCGGGTTGTCGGTGTTCTCTGCAGGACAGGAAAAAGACCGTTCACAGGTGGTGCTGGCTACGGATCCTTCCGGTGCCACCACAGGGATGTATGACCTGAATACTTCTGCCGGTATACTAACGGGTAGCGGCCAGCAATTTGACCGGGCGTATTTTGACAACCCGGATTCTACCTTGTTCTGGAATGTATCAACGCTGAGTCCCAATACAACAGACCGAAGCTTTACCCTGGAACAGCAGTTTCAGTTTATCAGCATTCCTGTCATGATTCATTACAGGTTTTCCGAGCGACGATTCACTCCTTTTGCCGGGGTTGGCTTTTCAGCCGCTTACCGGAGTACGGAAAAGGTCACCCTGAACGGAAATGAATTAAATTATAAATACGAACCGGCTATGCATGATTTCCTGTTTTCGGCAGAAGCTGTGGCCGGAGTAAAATACAGGCTCAGCAGGCATTTCGCCGCCGGCATTCAGCCTTCTTTCCGCTACGGATTGAACTCATTGAATGGAAATGAGCAGGTCAAATGGATTCCGTATTCTTTTGGCGTTGGATTCGGCATAAACTACAGATATTAAATCCATAAAATCATTCGCTATGAAACAAATCTTCTTCCTCCTTGTCATCGCTCTTGTTGCAGCGGGCTGCGATTTTAAACACGATGAAAATTTACAGACCACAAATGCCATTCTCGGCGACCGCGGTTTTGAAATTAAATACGGCTTTAAACCGGACCGTCATACCGGCGAGGTGCTCCGGATCCGTACACACCTGGAATACGTGGAAGCGCTTTTGCGGAACCGGGATGTATCCGAGCTTCCATTAGCCCTCCGGGAAAAAAGAAGGATGTTGCTTGACCGGCTGCATGAATACTATCTGGCAGGAAACTTCCCGTCGAATTACGATTATCCCGGCCAGCGGACGCCCTGCTTTATTGATAAAAATGAAAGGATCTGCGCCGTGGGCTACCTGGTAGAAAAGACGGCGGGAAGAAGGGTGGCTGAGCAGATCAACAGCAAGCATCAGTACGAAAAAATCATGGACATGAAAGATCCCATGCTGGATGAATGGATTGATGCCAGCGGACTTACAAAAATGGAGTGCGCCATGATACAGCCTTCCTACAACTGGGAACCACTGCCGCCGACCAATGCGACGAACAATCACATCGATGCTGCCTACGGAGTATCTTCGGCGGTATTAGGCGGATTGAATTTATCCCTCAATGTGATCAACAGCGTGCAGCTTTCCAAAAACACGAATAACGTAGCGGTTCCTGTCTTCGGAATCATCATGGGCTCCTTCCAGGTCGCACTGGGGGCTATTGAATGGCCCGAAGAAATGGAGAACAGCACAGGTGGCATCACGACCAATGAAAGCCAGAAAGCCCTGTCGATGGTCAACATTGGTTTGGGAACTTCCACCCTGCTCCTGAGCACATGGAACCTGATCCACCAAAGCCAGGCAAGGCCTAAAACCCGCTCCTCCAGCTGGAACCTGTACGGATTCCCGGCAGATCGCAACCTGGGTGTAGGGTTCTACTATGCTAAGAAGTTTTAAAGAATACAGGCCCCTGTTTTCACAGAAGTCAATAACTTTATGTCAAACAACTAAATACCATCCCATGAAAAAAAATTACCTCGCCCTGCTGGTTTGCCTGACCGGACTGCACTTCGGAAGCCATGCGCAATGGATTGGCCCCATCACCATTTCCCCTTCCGTTCCTACCACCAACGACAGTGTAAAGATTTACGTCGATTGCAGTTTTCCTTCGGGTTCCTGTGATCCTTATTTAGCTTCTGTTTTTGTCGGCGGCAATACGATTTATGGAGATGCCTTGCATTGCCTGGGCATGCTGACAGTTATATGCAGCTACACCGACACGTTTGCCGTTGCGCCGCTTCCGGCAGGCAATTATACATTCCACATGCAATTGAATGCGGGCGGCGGACCTGCGCCTTGTACGGCAGGCATTGTACCGGGTCCTGTGGACTCCGTTACGTTTACCGTTGTCCAGGCTACCGGGATTCCGCCGGTTCGCGGCGAGGGGGCCTGCCAGGTTTTTGCAGATGCCACCGAAAGAACGGTCACCGTTCAAATTCCTGCCGGTCTGCCGAAAGGATCCGTGAGGCTTATGATCCACTCCACCGACGGCCGCGCTGTATTTAGCGCGCAGGTACCAGAAACTGTTTCTGTATTTCGCCCGCATCTTACTTCAGGTACGTATGTTGCTTCCCTGGTTTCAGGTGAAGTCAACTACCGCAAAAAAATATTTATAGCCAAATAATACGCCATGAAAAAGCTAGCACCCTTTTTTCTCCTGCTGTTGCTCAGCGCCTGCGCGAAGGAAAAAATGCCAGGGTCTGAAGACGATCTTTTTGCCTTTGGTACAGGATATGGATTTTGTGCCGGCGACTGCGCTCACCTCTACCAGATCAGGCAGGAAAAATTATACCCGGATAATATCAACAACCTGTACCTGGATCCCATCACCTTTGCGGGTACGCCCCTGCCCGATTCATCCTACCAGCATGCCCGTGCTTTGCCGTCGGCGCTTCCTGACTATCTACTTCAGCATCCCAACCAAACTTTCGGTTGTCCGGATTGTTATGACCAGGGAGTGATTTATGTAGAGCTGAACGAAAAGGGTACGAAGACTTTTTGGAAACTGGATCCCTCCGTAAGCGCCCTTCCGGTCGAAGTGCAGCCCTTCGCGCAGCAGATACTGGATGTCATGGATCACCTTCGCTGATTCTGGAAGATAGTAGATAGTAGATAGTAGATAGTAGTTCTACGAAATGCCAAGCAAGAAAATTCTTTGGTTGGGTTTCTTGTTAAAATAATCGCAAACCAAGGCCAGCCGATGCGCCTAATTCGTGAAAGAGCAAATGATCAACTTCTATTAATTCCAACTTCTATCTACTATCTACTATCTTCCTCCTCTTTGCCTAGTACTTCACCGGGCAGCTGTTTTTATTCATGCGGTTAGGCTGCTCGCACCGGTTAATTTTGAGAGAGAAAAACAAATCAAAACCGGTAGAATCAAAGAGCCCCGTGTAGACGCCCAGCCTGTCGGTTCCTATCGTGAGGATGCCATAACGCACGGCCAGGCCCAGGGCGACTTTCTCGTATTCATACCAGGAAACAGGCATGGCCACTTCGAACTTTCTCTTTTCATATCGCGGCGTCAGGGAGACCTGGCTGGGACGAAGGATGGAAAGGTCGTTGAGCGGCAGTTGCTGAACGACAGTGGCATTGACATAAAAGTTGTTCTTTATATTAAAATCAGCCTGGAGACTGGCCGCAGTAGGCATAAATACGGTGTAACTGTTTTTGTAGGCCGACTGGTAAGGGTTGCCATAAAACCGGTTACTCAGCATGGTATCCATGGCCGTCCAGCTGGTAAATTTCGTCGTGTCAATCCCCGGCCAATAGGTTGAGGCATTTATAAACCGGAAGTTTTTTGAGTCGCTGCTGTTGAATGTGATGAATCCTACATCGATGAGCGAAAGACCGATTCGAAAATCATACCTGGCAAGTTTGTTCGCTGTGGAACGGCAGGTATACGCGTTCCGGTTAAGTTTATGTACATAGGTAAACCCGATAGTGGTGGAAACACCGGTGCCGCGAACGCCGAAATATTTTCCTGCATTCATGTAATCATCAGGAACAGCATGCCCGTATTCGGCATTAATGTTATTCACTACCAACAGGCCGTCCTGCGGAACGATGTAGTCCATATTACCGGCCTGGAGGTACATGCTGTTTGTTCCAAGCAATAAGTTAACCGTAATTCCAGCCTTGACAATATTCGTATTGCTGTTTTCTTTTGTCAGCACCCTGGCAAAAGTTCCCCCGACTTCATAAATACTCAATCCTTCCAATTCAAAGGGACCTGAAATGTAATTGATCTGCTGTTGCGGCTTGTAATTAAAACCCTCATACATAAACTTGGCAAGGTGATAAGGAATGTCTTTTGCGCTGACAGCGGCACGCATGCCGCCATGAACAGCCCAGGCCCAGTTTCCGTAATTGCGGATATAGGCAGGCAGTAATAACATCGTGGACGAATAGGCTTTCTTGGGTTCCGGCGTATAGTAATCGCCGGTCAGGCCATGGTCTGAGTTGGATTCAGGAGGTGCGGATGCACTGTTGAAGACACCGTACCCCTTTTTCAGGTAGATGTAATTGTTTTCAACAAAGCTGTCAAAGGTGAGCAGGCTTAGCTCCGAGCTGTATGGCGCCTGGACGATGGAAGAAGGGTTGAGGGAAAGCCCTAAAATGCCTGCATAATTGCTATTGCCCGCGCCCCAGGTTTCCTGGCCTTTTGCGGCAACAGCGCAACAGCATGCAGCGGATAAAAAGAGCAATCTTTTGAACATCCTATAAAACTAAGAAACGCTTTGAAATTGAATCTATTTTATTCGTAAACACCGCCAGTAAGAAGACCAATAGCAGGTTTCCATAAGCGGAATTATGCAGATTCACCGGTCGCTTAACCGGGGCTGTATATTTCAGACGTTCAAAGCAAACTTCGGGTTGGGTGGAAAGCCCAAACCCCGGTAAAAACATCCACTTCTTTAGCCTTAGAATTTTCGCTGACGGGATTATGAACCGTTTTTCCCGGAGCCTGTGAATAAAAAATTCGAGTGCCCGGCAAGGGTAACCCTGCATCCTCTATTTTCGGCTTATCAACCACTCTTCCCATGCAAACACTTAATGAGACGATCGATAAAGTAAAAGCATTCCACGAAATATTTGGTCTTGAATATCATACCGCGCCTTCCGTTTCGGTTCCGGAGCCCATTATCGCCCTGCGTCACCGCCTGATGCAGGAAGAAAATGATGAATACCTGGAAGCCGCCATGAACGGCGACCTGGAATTAATTGCCGACGCCCTGGGTGATAAGCTGTACATCCTTTGCGGGACGATCCTGGCGCATGGCCTGCAGGATAAGATCGTAGAAGTATTTAATGAGATCCACCGGAGCAATATGAGCAAGCTCGATGAGGACGGCAAGCCCATTTACCGTGAGGATGGAAAGATTTTGAAAAGCAAGAATTACTTTCTTCCGGCTATTAAAGAAATACTGGAGGCTCCCTCAAAGTAGCTCACTTTTTTTAGAATCCGAAGCATAGTTTTTAGTATGATTTTAAGCTAACCTGTAAAGGATCTGGCCGTTTTTCTCATTTCTGGCTTTCTTTTTTACTTATAAATGGCTTTCTCTCATATAAGATGATGTAAGTTCCATGGCCATTTTTGCGAACATTTCAGGCATTAACATACTATGATAGATCACAGCAGGAAGTTCTCTGTCCTTAATGCAGAGACCTTGTTGAAATCTATCTATGAAATTCAAAATCCAAAGCGACCAGCGCATTCATCAGAAACCCAGCCAGGGATTCAGGATGAGGAAGGCCGTGTTTGCCGCTCTGCTTACCGGTGTCATCGCAGCAGGAACCTTTCTATTAAACCTGGGACCGAGCGAGCCTGCAAAAGCGGCACCCACTACAGAAACCCTTTCGGCCGGATCCTTTATAGTGAACATGGGAATCACGCCTCAGACCACTGCCAATGGGTTGAAACCTTATGGATTGATTTACGACCTGATTGTCAACTACAGGGTGCCAGTAAAATGGATCATCGAGCCTACGAAAAGTAAGGACGGAACTGACTTGGTCTATAACGCCGTGAACTACAAAGGCGGACCTTTTGTTATTCAGAAGGAATTCATTACGCCTGCCATAGCCGCCAGGATTGCTTACTGGCAAACCCAGGGCATGCAAGGAGTTTATACAACCGGGCCCATCACTGTACCGGTCTATATGACGATTACCGATTTTCCGAATATCATGATCGATACGCTGGCATCCCTGCAATCGATCATCGTAAACTATTATACCAATGCCGGTATCCCTGCAACGGCCTATTCCCTGGGCGATCCTGCCGGATTGAACCAGTGTCATGATGTGTGGACAAACCCGCATGGTGATCCGACGTGGACTTCTCATAATTACTTATACAACTTCGTAACGGTTCAAAAGTCTTTTATCTGGGCCGAATGCCATTCGGTAAGCATGATGGAAGGTTGCAGGAACCCGAATCCGCCTTACCAGCAGTTGAATTTTTTAACCAGCAACGGACTTCAATGCTGGCAGTCAGGTTCCTGTGGAACGATTCCCCAGGCCCATGTGCTGTCGTCGGGAGCTCCTTACAATTATTATCACTCTGCAGAGCCCATCATGCAGTTTATAGGCAATATGGAATTGTGTACGATGGTAGGTTCCGAGCGCTGGTATATCCCGTTAACGACAGGGGGCTGGAATGCCAGCACCTATCGTGGAGTTACTACAGGTTCAGTTGCCGCACCCGGCGAAGGCGTTTTACTGGCATACGGCAGAGCTTATGGCAATGCATCGAATGGCCTTGTTATGTATGAAGCCGGGCATGACCTGACCGGCGGCGGCGGCGGCGCTGCACAACCTCATAAGGTTTCGGCACAGCGTGCCTATTTTAACTTCCTGTTACTGGCCGGAAAAGAAAGAAGATTGAATATCTCAGCCAGCTTCCCTTCGGCCGTCTCCCAGGGCCAAACCTACCCGGTATCCGCTTCCGTTTCTTCAGGATCGGCGCCATTTACTTACAAATGGAGAAGTTCCATGGGAGGCAGCTTTTCGAATGACGCAAATGCATCGACTTCCTATACGGCGCCTTTCGTTGTGAAAGATACCATTGATGTGATCGAAGTAAAGGTTACCGACCAATGCGGCAAAGTAAGCTTTGAATACAGCCTTGTCCCCTTGAAAGTAAATCCATTGCCCGTAAGCCTGCTCACCTTTAACGGCGAAGTGTACGGAGATCAAATCCAGCTTAACTGGATTACTGCCACGGAAGTAAACAACAGTCATTTTACTTTATACCGTTCCACAGACGGACAAATATACCTGGAACTGGCCAAGATCCAGGGCCATGGAACATCTTCCGTACAGCATATCTATTCCTACCAGGATTTAACGGCACAGCCGGGTATCAGCTATTACAGGTTGAGTCAAACAGACTTTGACGGAACCGTTTCCGTCTTCGATCCCATTGCCGTGAATTTAGGATCCAAAAGAAATTCTCATCTACGGGCTTCCATATACCCGAATCCGTTTAAAGACAGTTTCCAGGCCACCTTTACTTCCACTGTCAATCAGCCGGTATCCATATCCATTTCTACTATGAACGGGTCCGTCCTGGAAGAAAGGGAATTCGCAGCCAGGAAAGGCCTGAACAAATTGGATTACCTGCCGGAATCTTTGCCTAAGGGATTATTTATTATCCGGATTCGAACCAAGGCCGGAGACACCCAGTTTTTAAAAATTTTACACCAATAGCATTACCATTAATATTCCGCGTATGAAAAAGAGAGGAAAACTTCAACTGCGAAGCTCACAATCTGTCAAATACAGGCTCACGACGAGAAACGTTGCCATCTTTTCGCTGGTTGCGTTTTTTACCGGGCTAACCGCATTGGTACTTAACCTGTCAAATTCTGAACAGTCCTTTTCGGCTACCTGCACGTATACCTATACCTTGGATTGGAGCAATCCTGCCACCTTTACCGTGACCTGCGGTACTGTAAACTCTGCCCAATGGACGGTAAAAAATGATTCCTGCAACTATTACAGTCCGATAAATCTTGTCGGCGGCCTTCCCGGTGATCCTCCCCGTACTACAGCCATTGACGTACGCGTCGGGCAAAGCGGTAACCTGACCAACAACGATTATGCATCGATTATTATCTATGTTAACGGATCCGTGTATTCTAACTTTGTTTGCCGCGGCGACACCCTGGGCGGCGTATTTTATGTCTCACAGAATATTACGGTACCGGCAGCAGGGAACTACCAGGTTCGTGTTGCAGCCAAAACTGATAAAACAACGGAATTCTGGATGATTAAAAACGGGGAAGTTACAGCCTGCGTTTCAACACCTCCTTCGCCCCTGCCGGTTACGCTAACTGCATTCAGCGGCAGTGTTATCGACAACAAAGCCCGCCTGAAATGGACGACGGCTTCGGAAGTAAATAATGATCATTTTGCCATCGAGCGCTCTTCAGATGCCGGGAATTACGAGGAAGTCGGCCGCCTGCCGGGCTATGGCACGACTTCCGTTCGTCACGACTATACCTTCATGGACGAATCGACACCTTCGGGCATTTCCTACTATCGCCTGAAACAGGAAGACTTCGACGGTACAATTAAATATTACGGTCCCATTGCCATCCGGAAAAACGAATCCGATGCACACATGACCAAGCCGGTGGTTTACCCGAATCCTTTTACTGAAAGCTTTACCTATTCCTATAGTGCTGCTGACAATGAAACCACTCAGCTTGTCCTGGCCGATCAAAAAGGCGCGGTGCTGGAGAGCTTTCCGGTTGAAATCAAGAGAGGACTAAACAATATCCGGATTAAGCCAGGCATTGACTTAAGGCCCGGTATCTACCTGGTTGGAATCCAGTCCGGCGACCAGCTGACAGGCTTCACAAGAATTGTGAGGAAATAATTATCCCCTGTCAAAACCAACAGAAATTTTCGTATTACCTTTGCCGATCCGGAAACTAACCGTTCCGGATTGTTTTTTTATAATTGCCGATAATAAGCACAAGCAAGGGTATGATAAAGATTACGTTTCCGGATAAAAATATCCGCGAATATGCCGAAGGAACTACGGCCATGGAAATTGCCAAAAGCATCTCCGAAGGCCTGGCGCGAAACGTATTGTCAGCAAAGGTGAATGGCGAAGTATGGGATGCCTCCCGGCCCATTCACCAGGACTCTACGCTGGAACTGCTCACCTGGGATTCTCCCGATGGCAAGAATACGCTCTGGCACAGTTCGGCCCACCTAATGGCCGAAGCCCTGGAATCATTGTACCCCGGAATCAAATTCGGCATTGGTCCGCCGGTAGAAAACGGTTTCTATTACGACGTTGATGCCGGCGAGCGGGTGATCTCCTCCGAAGACTTTAAGAAGATTGAAGATAAAATGCTGGAGCTGGCGCGCCAAGGAAACGCCTACGTTCGCAAAGAAGTGTCCAAAGAGGACGCGCTGAAATACTTTACTGAGAAAGGCGATCACTACAAGCTGGATTTGATCAGCGACCTGCAGGACGGCACGATTACGTTCTATACGCAAGGCAATTTCACCGACCTCTGCCGCGGCCCGCATATCCCGGATACCGGTTTTATCAAAGCCGCCAAGCTCACAGCCATTTCCGGCGCATACTGGCGTGGCGATGAAAAGAGCAAACAACTGACCCGGATTTACGGCATCACCTTTCCCAAGAAGAGCATGCTTGACGAGCATCTGAAGATGCTGGAGGAAGCCAAGAAGCGCGACCATCGCAAGATCGGCAAGGAACTCGAATTGTTCTTCTTCTCCGAAAAAGTGGGCATGGGACTTCCGCTCTGGCTGCCAAAGGGAGCGGCATTGAGGGAACGCCTGGTCCAATTCCTTTCCCGGGCACAGCAGAAAGCCGGTTATACGCCTGTCATCACCCCTCATATCGGCAACAAACTGCTATACATCACATCCGGACATTACGAGAAGTATGGCAAGGATTCCTTCCAGCCTATTCATACCCCGGCCGAAGGCGAAGAGTTTTTCCTGAAGCCGATGAACTGTCCGCATCATTGCGAGATATACAAGAGCAAACCCCGCTCCTATAAAGACCTGCCGGTGAGGCTGTCGGAATTCGGAACGGTATACCGTTATGAGCAAAGCGGAGAACTCCATGGCCTGACGAGGGTGCGGGGATTTACCCAGGACGATGCCCACTTATTCTGCCGGGCCGACCAGGTTAAGGATGAGTTTATCAAGGTGATCGACCTGGTTCTTTATGTATTTAATGCCCTTGGTTTTAAAGACTATACGGCCCAGATTTCGCTCCGGGATCCTGAAAATAAAGCCAAGTATATCGGCTCTGATGAAAACTGGGAGAAAGCGGAACAAGCCATTATTGAAGCTGCTGATGAAAAGGGCTTAAAGACCGTTGTCGAACTGGGTGAAGCAGCTTTTTACGGCCCTAAGCTTGATTTTATGGTCCGTGACGCCATTGGCCGTAAATGGCAATTGGGAACGATACAGGTAGACTACAACCTGCCTGAACGCTTCGAACTGGAATTTACTGGTGCCGATAACAAAAAGCACAGGCCTGTGATGATTCACCGTGCACCTTTTGGGTCATTGGAAAGGTTTGTGGCTGTGCTGATTGAGCATTGCGAAGGCAATTTTCCGCTATGGCTGACCCCCGACCAGGCTACTATTTTACCTATCAGCGATCATTACAATGAATACGCTAAAAAAGTTTGTGATTCGCTTGCGAATTCCGATATTCGCAGCCTCATTGATGAAAGAGCAGAGAAAATCGGCAAAAAAATCAGGGATGCCGAAATAAAGAAGATTCCCTACATGCTGATCGTTGGTGAGAAAGAACAGGCAGAAAACAAGGTTTCTGTCAGAAAACACGGTTCAGGAGACATTGGAAGCTTCAGATTAGATGAATTCGCTCAGCTAATTAAGAATGAGATAAATACTATTGTTTCCTAAAGAGTAAAAAATAACTAAAAGGAGGTTCAAATAGCTACACAGTTTAACAGGCCAAGGCCTGCAGGAAGTTTCCAGGGTAAGAGACCATTTGTACGAAATCCGCGGTTTGTAAAAAAAGAAGACGAACACCGTGTGAACGAACGCATTACAGCCAGCCAGGTTCGTTTGGTTGGGGACAATGTTAAAAGTGATATTTACCCGATTGAAGAAGCCCGCAGAATTGCGCTCAGTCTTACCCTCGACCTGGTTGAAGTTGTTCCGAATGCCGATCCTCCCGTTTGCCGTGTCATTGAATACCAGAAGTTCCTGTACGAAAAGAAGAAGAAGGAGAAAGAGTTAAAAGCAAAGCAGGGAAAGCAAGTTATCAAGGAAATACGCTTTGGTCCGAATACAGATGATCATGACTTTGACTTCAAGGTAAAGCATGCCATCAAGTTCCTCGAAGAAGGCAACAAGGTGAAAGCCTACGTGCATTTCCGGGGAAGAACGATTGCGTACAAGGAAAAGGGAGAAATCATCCTCCTGAAGTTCGCCCAGGAACTGGCCGAATACGGAAAAGTGGAATTGCTTCCCAAGCTGGAAGGTAACCGGATGTTTCTGCACCTGGCGCCGCTTGCAAAAAAGAAGCACTAATTATTCAATGTCTTTAAATTTTAATTTTAATACCTGCCCTCATGCCTAAGATGAAAACAAATTCCAGTGCCAAGAAGAGATTCAAGGTGACCGGAACAGGAAAGATCAAAAGAAAACATGCTTTCAAGAGTCACATCCTGACCAAGAAAACCACGAAAGCGAAACGCGCCCTGACGCATGCCGCCATTGTCAGCCCGGCTGACATGGACCGCGTTCAGAAGATGCTTATCATGAAATAAAAATAACAGGATCCGTTGTGGAAGGCAGCGGGTCATGTATGTAACATCCTTCCGGAAGTTTAACCCGACAAAAAGCATAAAAGTTTCTTTCGCCATCGCGACAGAGCGCTTTCGTCAAAAACCAAAATACCATGCCACGTTCAGTCAATGCCGTTGCCTCCAAGGCACGCAGAAAAAAAATCCTCAAGCAAACCCGCGGTTATTGGGGTGCCAGGGGTAATGTTCTTACCGTAGCCAAAAACACCCTGGAAAAGGGTTTGGGCTACGCCTACCGCGACCGCAAAACCAAGAAAAGAAATTTCCGTGCATTATGGATACAGCGTATCAATGCCGGTGTGCGCGAGCATGGTATGTCGTATTCAGAATTTATCGGTAAGGTCCACGAAAAGAACCTGGGCCTGAACCGTAAAACGCTGGCCGATCTTGCCATGAACCATCCCGATGCGTTCAAAGCGGTAGTCGATTCACTCAAATAACTAACGCCATAGTTTTTAGTGATCTCTAAGGGGGAGCTGTTAAGTCAGCTTCCCTTTTTTATTGTGTTTAACTCTGTGCTTCTGTGCCTCTGTGGTGTAAAAGAATTAACCACAGACGTTGGCCCAACAGGTTTCTCAGAGGTTATTTCATAGCAAATTATTTGTTTCGCACGGAGAGCACGGAGGAGCTCTCACGGAGTTCACGGAGAGTAGCCTTTGTAATTTATAAGCCGTGCTCTCCGTGCGAAATACAAATATCAATAGTACTTGTATCTCAAATCATTCCGAGCTCACCTACTGTTTATTCCACAGCTTCAGCGCGTCGGCATCGGCCAGTCTTACGTCGCGAAAATAAAAGTCGATGATTTCAGAAAATGTTTTTCCATAGTCCGCCATTTTCATGGCACCTTCCTGGCAGAGCCCTATGCCATGGCCGAATCCGCGGCCTGTAAACTGCACACTGTCCCGGCTGACGCCGATGTCGAACCAGGTGGAATTCAGTTTCCAGTTTTCACGGATCGTCTTCAGCGGCAGTTGCTTCTCATTCAGGCTGAAGTATACGCTTCTTCCTCCCGGGTGGTATTCAAAAAGGCTGTCCCCCGCCAGGCTGTCTGCATGCGGGTCGAGCAGGCCTTTTTCTTCCAGGTAACTTTTCCAGTTCTCCAGGCTCATGATCATGTTCCAGGCAGCATGGCGCTCGTTCAGGCAAAAGGTATCGGCAACAGGTTCCAGGTAACTTGCGGGCTGGCTCCATACGGATTCGGCGCTGACCGTCTGCCCGCCGCAATTGGAATGATAGGCGGCAATGATCAGCCGGTTTTTCGTGTCCACCAGCACTTTATTCCTTGTGGCTTCTACGGCTTCTTCCGCAAGTTTATTGAACCGGCTCTTACCTTTATAAGCCTGGCAATGCACGCGGTCGCATAGCTGGAATCCCTCGGCAGCATGCCTGTCCAGGTGATTCAGGCAGTACGTCCTGCACAGCACACTCTGGACCTTTAAAAACTCAGGCGCACTGTTCGCCCCGATTTCCGATTCCACGACTGCCGCTACATAGGATTCCAGGTCGGCCAGGTTGACGATGCGGATTCTGCTTTTGACCACGGAAAATTCAAAGTGGCCGCCATAGGTAAATTGGTTGGGTTCCGGCTGTCCGGCCAGGTTTATACGAAGCGCTCCGTCATTGAGAAGGGATACCAGGCGAGCCTGGTTGAACTGGCCAACTGTCTTGCTGTTTCTTTTTAGCTGAATGGAAGTTCCGCGAAGCGAAAAAGTTAGTACGGTGCCAACTTTTAATTCTTCCCTGCGTCCATTGGGCAAAACCAGGGAGTAATTTCCTTCAGCCACCATGGCTTCCACGCCGGTTAAGCTCATTCCTGAAAACAAACCCACCCTGACCAGGTCGGCGTAACTCAAAGCAGGCAGGCAGAAAAAAAGGAGCAGGAATACGCTTCTCATGAATGGGCGGGCTGAAGATAATGCCACATCAGGCCGGCGGTTTTGGCAGAGGCGCCACGGCCTCCCAGTTTCTCGCGTAACAAATCAAAATCCTTTTTCATTTGCGCGGCCGCGGCTTTGTTATCGAGCAGGGCTTTTAATTCCGTGTAAATATTTTTCTCATTCAATTCATCCTGGATCAGTTCCTTCACCACTTCCCTGTCCATGATCAGGTTCACCAGGGATATAAATTTAATTTTCACGAGGGAACGCGCAATCATGTAGGAAACTTGGCCGCCTTTATAGCAGACCACTTCCGGCACGCCGAACAAAGCCGTCTCCAGCGTAGCCGTACCTGAAGTAACAAGGGCGGCATTCGAATGATTCAATAAATCATAGGTTTGGTTTTCCACCAGCGCCACGTTCTTACCGTTCAGGAACGGACGGTAAAAATCAGGTCCCAGCGACGGCGCCGTACCGATCGCAAATTGCGCGGACGGAAAGCGCTCCACCATGGTAAGCATGAGCGGCAGCATGGTCTCTACTTCCTGCTTCCTGCTTCCCGGCAACAAGGCCACCAGGGGCTTTTCGCCTAGCTTGTTTTTGGCAAGCCAGGAATCATTCTTCGAAAACTTTTGGATTTCATCCAGGAGCGGATGACCTACAAAATCGACAGGGTACTCAAAGCGGTTGTAAAACGCTGCCTCGAACGGAAGGATCACAAACATCCGGTCGACCACTTTCTTGATTTTATATACGCGGGATTGCTTCCAGGCCCATACCTGCGGAGAAATATAATAGAACGTTTTAAAGCCTTCCTGCTTTGCAAACTCGGCGATGCGGAGGTTAAAGCCCGGGTAATCCACGAGGATGACTACATCGGGGTTCCATTGTTTGATATCTTCCTTGCAAAAACGGATGTTCTTCAGGATGGTCCGCAGGTTCAGGATCACTTCCGTGAAACCCATGAAGGCCAGGTCGCGGTAATGTCTGACCAGGACGGACCCGGCAGCCTGCATCCGGTCGCCGCCCCAGCAGCGGAATTCAGCCCGGGGATCCAGTATTTTTAATTCGGCCATCAGGTTCGATGCATGCAAATCACCGGATGCTTCCCCTGCAATGATGTAATACTTCATGCGAATAAATTTAAGTATACAACAAGGATAGCATATCCGAGCGTTGCCGTAAAGATTCCTTTTGCTGCCCTGTCGGCTTTGCGCCAGATAAAAAAGAAAAACAGGAACAGGTTTGCAAATACACTCAGGCTGATCATCGCCGAAGTGATGCCCAGCGACTGAACGTGGCCGTAAATTTCTGAGAGGGGTACTTCCGGGAAACGGTACTTCGAATAAACGGAAAAACACAGCAGCGGGAAAAGCAGGCCCATGATAAGTCCGGGCAAAACCTTATCGATGCGTTGAATCTTCATGCTCCGTTCCATTTGAGTTTAACAAAATAATATACCATGACTAAAGCCACCGTACTAAACAGGACTCCTTTTCCGGTTTGCTCATACCGCGCTTTCAACAGCAGGAACCGGAAGAGGATAATATTCAGGAGGAGGATGAACAGTTCAGGCTTGGGAGCATGCAGGATGGAAGGTAAATTATATTCCGTGTAACGGTGCACCCGGAAATACTGGATAAGCCTCTCCCCCAGGAATAAGACCCCGGTGCCCAGCGTCATGCCCAAAAAGAAATTATCCGGAACTTTCCTGAACATTCATTGATAGCTTATTGAGGAACGGTATGGCATGGTGTGCCGTAAAATCAAACTGCACAGGCACCACAGAAACATAGCCGTTAGCCAGGGCCCATTCATCGGTATCCTCGCCGTTGTCGTAATTCCTGAATTTACCGGTAAGCCAGTAGTATTTTCTTTTGGTAGGATCCAGACGCTCATCAAATTCTTCTTCCCATTTGGCAACAGCCTGGCGGCAAATCTTAATCCCTTTGATCTCGTGGACGCTGAGTTTGGGAATGTTCACGTTCAGCAGGGAACCAGCAGGGAGGCCATGCTGCAATACGTTCTTTGCCACCTGCTTTGCCACGGCCTTTGCCGCGGAGAAATCGGCGTCCATGGCATAATCCAGGAGTGAAAAACCGATGGAAGGAATTCCTTCAATGGCGCCTTCCATCGCCGCAGACATGGTGCCTGAATAGATTACGTTGATAGAAGAATTGGAACCGTGATTGATTCCCGATACGCACAAATCCGGTTTGCGGTGAAGTATTTTATCGATGGCTATTTTAACACAATCCACGGGAGTACCGGAGCACTGGTAGCCTGATTTATTGCCATAGACTTCCACCTTATCCAGCCTGAGCGGGTTGTTGATGGTTATGGCATGTCCCATGCCTGATTGAGGGCTATCGGGCGCTACGATGTACACATCCCCCAATTCGCTCATTACCTGGGCCAGGGCATGCAGGCCGTGAGCGGTCACGCCATCGTCATTCGTTACCAGGATAACCGGTTTGTCGTTTTGCACAGCGGCGAAAATACGATTTTAGGAGCATCCGGCAATTCCGATCTCTGCGCTTCAGCGTCTTTGCGGTAAAAGTCGGACCCGTGGTCTGAAGTATGGGTTTTTACCACTCAGGTACTATGGGTACGAACGTACACTAAGCGTTTCCGTATAATAAAAAGCGGCTCCTCTTTTCAAAGGAACCGCCTCAAACCTCATGAAACAAAATTCTTAGAAAACTTAAGCAACCTTAATTTCTTTCAGCGCTTTTTTCTTTGCTTCTTCTTTCTTGGGAAGCACCAGCATCAGCACGCCATTCTTATGCGACGCTTCGATCTTGTCGGTCTCTACATGCTCAGGCAGACTGAACGTACGTTTGAAGCTCTGGTAAGAAAACTCTTTGCGCGTAAAGCGTTTGTTTTCTTCCTTCTTCTCCTCTTTCTTCTCCGCGCTGATGGTCAGGATGCCATTCTCCACAGCAATCTTAAAATCTTCTTTTTCAATTCCGGGCGCAGCTACCTCGATGGAAAACTCACCGGTACCCTCTGTGATGTTCACCGCAGGCACATAGCTAAGCACATTCCTTTGCGAGAGGTCGCTGTTCAGGAAATCATTGAAGAAGTCACCGAATACGGTGGGCATCATGGGAAACCTTTCGTTGATGTTTCCGTCGTTTTTAAATTTAATCAGTGTCATAATTTGTTCTCCTTTTTTTAATGTTTTATGCACCCCTTTGGTCAACTTCTGTACCACGGGCCAAAATGATTTCAAAACAAGACACAATGGCTATTTCTTTTGAATTGGGTTGACAAAAAGTCAAGAAATGTTGAATAGAAAAGACAGATTTTCAGGAAATCCGCTTTGTGTATCGTCAAAATTCGATTAGTTTTGCGCTCCCTTTTAAATAGCCATGGCGAGGTAGCTCAGGTGGTTAGAGCGCAGGATTCATAACCCTGAGGTGGAGGGTTCGATTCCCTCCCTCGCTACTTTCTTGCTTAATTAGCCTTCATAATCACCCTATTATGAAGGCTTTGTTTTTAGGATAAACCTGGTATAAATATAACGATGCTTTTTCAGGTGTCGGGTAAGATAAGATGAATTCTCTGCGTCAGGTTTCTCTAAACAGGGTGTGTAAAATTTGAGCAGTATGCCTTAATGCATCTTAGTGTTAGTGCCTGAGTGGTAAAGCGGAGTAATCTTGATAGACACGTATTAAAATTCGTCTTTCGTAAATCCCTTGAGATAAGCAATACGATTAAGGCTCTAAGGGCACGAAGTGTCACTAACATAATTTCTGCAAAAGGATTTTCCCATGAAATCCAAGCATTTTTAACTATATTATTCACTAAAATATCTCGGCATTCGTTTTTTTAGAGTAGAATAATAACTATCTTGTCGCACAAGAGATTTTAACCCTTTAAAATACGAGCAGCTTGAAAACGGAAGTCATGTCGAAGAAGAAGCAGAAATACCAGCTTGAGTTTGAAATTAAGTCATCCCCAAAGGTTCTATATAGCCACCTCAGCACAGCAAGCGGATTGGAAGAATGGTTTGCCGACCGCGTAAACATCCATGAAGGCGATTTTGTCTTTCATTGGGAAGGCAGTGAAGCACGGGCCAAACTGGTCAATAAAAAGGAAAACCAGTATGTACGCTACAAATGGGTGAACAATGAAGCCAAGGACGACAGCTATTTTCAGTTTGAGATCGTGCTCGATGAAATCACTTCCGATGTGGCTTTAATTGTGACTGACTTTGCTACAGAAGAGGAAAAAGAAGAAGAAGTCCTTCTCTGGAACAGCCAGATCCATAACCTCATGCATGTGATTGGCTCCTAGTCCAGGCAGCTGATTAATTCCCTGAACGTTTCCGATCCAAATGGTACGATGGCCTGGTAGTCGTCGAGGTTCAGCCTGCGGCTTAGTTTAATAAAAGATTTTTTATCCCCCGGGTTAAAGGGAACGTCCGACAGATTGATCTCATCGATTGGCAAATAATTGTCCCGCCCAAAATGGTATTCCCAGGGCGAGGTATTCACACAGACGTAATACCCCTTGCCTTTCAACTTATTTATATTCACGATCAGTCGTCCGGCCAGCGCTGAATAGGCTTCTCCCTGCAGGTGGAGGGTGAAGCTAAAGGGATGCCCCCACCAGGTCATGGAACGAAAGGCAAAGATGCTTTCTGTTCCGAACACCCGCGGAAAATCCATGTTCAGGTAAGGATACCCTTTGTAATTCTCTCCCTTAAAAATCTTGGGCGCCGGACTGGCAAAGCGATGATGCAACTCCGCTGCATTCCATTGTTCAATCAATTCCAATTGCAAAGCATGAAAATGTGCGGATAAAATGCTAACAACCTCACGCTTGGTATCGAAGAACCGGGTATCCTTCAGCACGGCCAATTGAAGACCGCTCAGTGGGTTTTTTGTATCTTGCAGCATTGGAAATGTAATTTTCAAAGATACGTGAAGAAGATCAACCAGCTTGTCCTCAAGTCGTTTCTCGGCCCTTTTGTGATGACTTTTTTCATCTGCCTCTTCATCCTTCTCATGCAATTCCTGTGGAAATACGTGGATGACCTCGTCGGCAAGGGCTTGGGTTGGTTCCTGATTACCAAGCTGATGATTTTCGCCTCGGCTACGCTGGTGCCCTTAGCCCTGCCCCTGGCCCTCCTGCTGTCCAGCATCATGACCTTTGGCAACCTGGCCGAACAGTATGAGCTGGTGGCATGCAAGTCGGCCGGACTGTCCCTGCAACGGGTGATGCGGCCGCTCATTATTGCGGCCGTCCTCCTTTCGGGTGCTGCCTTTTATTTCGCCAACAACCTCCTTCCCATCGCGAACTTTAAAATGTACTCCCTGCTTTACGATGTGAGGCAGCAAAAACCTGCGTTGTACATCAAGGAAGGCGTGTTTTATAACGGCATCGAAGGCTATATCATCCGGGTAGGAAAGAAAAATCCGGATGGGAAAACCATCCAGGATGTTATCATCTACGATCATACCGACGGCGTGGGAAACAATAAGATGATCATGGCCGAAAGCGGCACCATGGTGATGTCGGATGATGAGCGGTTCCTGATCCTGACGCTTAAGAAAGGAAGCAGCTATGAAGAACAATACGACAGCAGGCAACGCACCAAAAGCAGCCGCCCCTTTATGCGTACAGAGTTTGATTCGGAGACGGTACGTTTCGACCTGTCCTCGTTCAAGATGAACAGGACCGATGAAACCCTGTTTAAAGACAATTACCAGATGCTAAACCTGCGGCAACTGGAAAATGCCGAGGCGACCATTCAATCCAAAATTGACAAACGGAAATCGGAACTGGCCGGAATATTATACCCTTTGTACGTCGGCTCAGTGAAAGAAACAAAGACAAAACCCGACCTGTCAAACCCTGACTTCCTCAAGAATTTTGATGAAGATAAAAGGCCGATCATCGTCTCTTCCGCCATTTCCGCCGTACGCAATTACCAGAGTTATGCGGCGGATGCGGCTACGGATATCCAGCAAAGGAATAAACTGCTGTACCGCCACCAGATTGAATGGCACCGGAAGTTCTCCCTATCCTTCGCCTGCCTGATTCTCTTCTTTATTGGCGCTCCCCTGGGCGCCATCATCCGCAAAGGCGGACTGGGCATGCCTGTTGTAGTATCCATATTTTTCTTTGTCACCTATCATATTATCTCCATCACCGGCGAAAAATTTGTCCGGGAAGGATTTATGGCGGCCTATAAAGGCATGTGGCTCTCTTCTGCCATCCTCTTTCCCTTAGGCGTTTTTCTTACCTACAAAGCCACGACGGATTCTTCCTTATTTGATACCGACTCCTACCTGCGCTTTTTCCGGAAACTGAAAAACCCTTTTCGCAAGTGAGAATCCTTCAATTGTGTCACCGGGTGCCGTTCCCCTTGCTCGACGGAGGCAATATTGCCATGTACCAGCTCGGCAAGTCGCTTGCCGGAGAAGGTCATGTGCTAAAAATACTGGCGTTGAATACACGGAAGCATTTTGTGAATATTGAATCGCTGCCACCTTATCTGAAAGAAGCATGTTCCCTGGAAGCTGTAACCATTGACACGTCCGTGAAACCTCTGGCAGCCTTGAAAAATCTGTTCCAGAAAAGTTCGTACAACATCACCCGATTTTACAGTCCTGCTTTTGCTCAAAAGTTATCCGAAGTGCTTTCCAGTCAACCTTTTGATATCATCCAGCTTGAAAGCCTGTTCATGACACCCTACCTGGATGTCATCCGGAAACATTCCAACGCCCGGGTGGTGATGCGGGCGCACAACGTAGAACATGTAATCTGGCAACGCCTGGCGGATTCGGAAAAAGGTTGGAAAAAACGCTACTTCAGCCTGCTCGTAAAACGATTGAAAGCATACGAAACAGGGACGTTGAAAAAACTGGACGCCATCCTGGCCATTACTCCCGACGACAAGACATTATTTGTTAAGATGGGATATGAAGGTCCTGTTGCCGTGGTGCCGGTAAGCATCGATGTTTACCCCGACTCCAACCGGGATTCGTTTGAACGATTGAGCCTGTTTCACCTGGGATCGATGGACTGGCTGCCAAACATTGAAGGCGTGAACTGGTTTCTTTCCGAATGCTGGCCTTTGATTCACAATACACATCCGGATCTGATACTTTACCTGGCCGGACGCGGCTTTCCCGATGATATCCGTCAAAAGAAAATACCGAACGTGATCTGTGAGGGGGAAATTGTTGATGCCGGAGCGTATATGTCAGATAAGCCCATCATGATTGTTCCCTTGCTATCGGGCAGTGGTATCCGCGTGAAAATTATCCAGGGCATGGCGGCCGGCAAAGTAATTATATCGACTGCCATTGGAGCCGAAGGCATTGAATGTACGCATCAAAAAAATATCCTGATCGCTGACAAACCGGAAGAAATTGCCCGCGCCATTGATTACTGCATGGCCAATAAGGAGAAACTAAAGTCCATTTCCTTCGAGGCAAAAAAGCTGGTTTCGGAAAAATACACAGGCAAAGCTGTCGGCGAAATTCTCGACCGCTTTTACAGGCAGCTTGCCTGAAAGTTCCTCCATTCGTCCCGAGGCTTCGGGATCGTAACTGTTTCGCAATTTGTTGGTATTTCTTTAATTATCGATACGAATGGTATGACCCATTTTATCCCGCTTCGCGATAAGGTATAGCTTATTGTGCTCATTGGATTCGATCTCAATGGGAAGGATATCGGTAATCTCCAGTCCATAGCCTACAAGTCCGGCCCTCTTGCGTGGGTTGTTCGTCATCAGTTTCATTTTATGAACGCCCAGGTCACGGAGTATCTGTGCGCCCACGCCATAGTCCCTGTCATCCATGCCAAAGCCCAGTTCCAGGTTTGCTTCTACAGTGTCCAAACCCTGTTCCTGTAATTTATACGCTTTGAGTTTATTCAGGAGCCCGATGCCGCGGCCTTCCTGGTTCATGTATACGATGACGCCTTTACCTTCCTGTTCAATCATCTGCATGGCTTTGTGAAGCTGCGCGCCGCAATCACAACGGCAGGATCCGAAAATGTCGCCTGTCAGGCAGGATGAATGCACACGTACGAGCACCGGCTCGTCTTTCTTCCATGCTCCTTTCACCAGGGCCAGGTGTTCCTGTCCGGTAGTCTTTTGTTTATAGGCGAACAGGCGGAAGTCACCCTGGCTGGTCGGCAGATTCACATCCACTTCTTTTTCAATCAGGCTTTCATTCTTGAGCCTGTATGCGATCAGGTCTTCTATGGAAACAATTTTCAGGTCGAACTTCGAAGCGATTTTCATCAGGTCAGGCAGGCGAGCCATGGTACCGTCTTCGTTCATAATTTCAACCAATACACCTGCTGGCTGGAAACCTGCAAGCCTGGCCAGGTCGATGGTAGCCTCCGTATGTCCTGCCCTTCTTAATACGCCTCCTTTTTTGGCGCGCAAAGGAAAAA
>Ga0315912_10001033_pt1 | contig 37746 bp, 29 predicted proteins | sample VfabasoilMG_FD_204469 | JGI IMG/M metagenome (GOLD analysis project Ga0315912, IMG submission 204469) | Garden soil microbial communities collected in Santa Monica, California, United States - V. faba soil | ecosystem: Environmental > Terrestrial > Soil > Garden | place: USA: California... | reverse complement strand
CCGCGCACGGAACCTGCGCCGGCCAGGCCCCTCCGAGCGTATAGTGACTACCGTGTTGCCGGAACCCGGATATCAGCTGGTCGTCTTTGCGCGCGAAGCGATCCGCGCCTTCGAGCTGCCAGCGAGCGGCGACGTCACGATCGGTCGTGATCCGACGAGCGATGTCCCGATCGAGGATCCAGGGGTATCGCGCCAGCACGCCGTGTTGCGCGTAGGAGAGGCTCTGGAGCTCGAGGATCTGGGCGGCGCAAACGGTACGTTCATTCGCCAGACAGCACCTGCCGGCCCGGGCAACGACACGGTGAACGTCAAGCTCGTGCGCCTCGCGGGCAAGAAGGCCCGGCTGGCGGTCGGTGACTGCTTGCTGTTCGGAACTGCGTGCGTGGTGTTGCGGCGCGCGCCCCGCATCGAGCTTCCGGATCTCGCTCCTGGCGTCGTGGTGCGCGACTCGGCCATGCAAGCCCTGTATGCGGACGCGGCGCGCGTGGCCCGAGCCAACATCAACGTGTTATTGTTGGGAGAAACGGGCGTCGGCAAGGAGGTCCTCGCGCGCGCCATTCACGCCCATTCGTCGCGCGCGAAGGGGCCGTTTCTGGGGGTCAATTGCGCGGCGTTCGCAGAGTCTCTCCTGGAAAATGAGTTGTTCGGCAGTGAGAAGGGCGCATTTACGGGCGCCCTGAGCCGACCGGGGCTGTTCGAGGCGGCCCACGGTGGAACCGTGTTTCTCGATGAGGTGGGCGAGCTGCCGCTGGCGACGCAGGCCAAGCTGCTGCGCGTGCTGGAAGAGCGGGTGGTCACCCGCCTCGGGGCAACCCGGCCGCGTGCCATCGACGTGCGCTTCCTGTCGGCCACCAACCGCGATCTCGCGGCAGACAGCCGGCAGGGACGCCTGCGCCCGGACCTCTACTTCCGGCTGAACGGTGTGGCGCTGCTCATCCCCCCCCTGCGCTCGAGGTCCGGCGAGCTCGAGGCCCTGGCAGGCTCGTTCCTGTCGGCCGCGTGCCGGGATCTGGAGCGCGTGCCGCCCTTGACCCTGTCCACCGCTGCGCTCCGGGTGCTCTGCTCGCATGACTGGCCCGGCAACGTGCGGGAGTTGCGCAACGCGATGGAGCGCGCCGCCGTGATGTGCACCGAGGCCACGATTCAGCCCGAACACCTGCCTCCGGCACTGGTTGCTGCGGTCCAAGCGAGCCACGCCGGACCTGCCCGAACGGCCTCGCCATCGCTGCCGGCGCTGCCCGGGCCAGGGGCAGCGGAGAGGGGCCCAGCCCAGCGCCCGCAGGTTCGCGAGGTCAGCCTGCGCCGGGAGGGGGATGTGTGGGCGCTCGACGGCAGCGCCGGCGCTCCGTTCCGCGTCAAACACAGCAAGGGTCTCGCTTACTTGAACGAGCTCTTGTCGCACCCGCGCCAGGAGCTGCACGTGCTGGGCTTGGTCGGCCTCGATCAGGGCGCGGGTGATGCGGGGCCCGTGCTCGATGCGCGCGCGAGGGCAGAGTACGAGCAGCGCCTCGGCGCGCTACAGGAGCAGATCGCCGAGGCGGAGGGGTTCAACGACGCGGGCCGCGCCGACCGGGCGCGCGAGGAACTGGAGCTCCTCGGGGCTCAGCTCGCGGGGGCCGTGGGGCTGGGCGGACGCGACCGCAGGGCGGCATCGGACGCGGAACGGGCGCGGATCAACGTGCAACGCCGCCTGAAGGACGCAATTCAGAACATCGGCGAGTGCGACGCCGAGCTCGGGCGCTACCTCGCGGCGACGGTGAAGACGGGCACGTACTGCTGCTACACGCCGCTCTGAGCCGCTCCTCCTCGCATGGGCGACGATTCTCGACCGCACGGAACGACGTTCCGCGCCGTGGAACGTCTAAGATCCATGATGAGTCGTCGACCGGCATTCCCCAGTCACTGCGCAGCTCTGGTCTTCGCCGCATGTCAATCGGCCGGGGATGAGGGTATCGAGCAGGGCACCGCCAGCGTCCGCGTGGAGCAGGCGGCCGATGAGTGCGTGCCCTCGGGCGTGGAAACGTCGACCTATCTGCTCGATGTCACTTCCACACTCCCCCAGTACCAGGGAGTCCCTGCCCAGCTCGAAGTGCGGCGTGTGCGGCCGGTGTTCGACACGATCCGGTGCAGCAAGGAAACGAAGGTTGCCGTCCTCCAGCAGGGACGAACCATCGACGCCATCACGGCGTTTGACCCGGACTATCTGGACTACAGCCTGATGGCGTCCATGGCTGCTGCGGGCATCGATACGTTCACGTACAACCCGCTGGGCTACGGACATTCGACTCGATTTGGTCTCGATGATCCGTGCAACGCCAGCAATGCTTCGGATCTCAATCCCAACGCCGCGCAGCCGATCAACCAACAGGATTTGCTCATTCCCAATCCCCTGGCAGCGCAGTGCCCGCACTCGGATGCTACCTATTTCCAAGACACGGCGTCCGCAGTCGACCAGCTGGCAGCCGTGATCGAGCACGCGGGCAATGCCGGCTGTGGGGAGGGGGCCCCAGGGTCGGCGCAGCGCCGGAAGGTGAACCTGCTGTCTTGGTCTCTGGGAGGCACGACCGTTGGACCGTACCTGGCGCGTCCGGAGGCCCAGGACCGCGTGGAACGCGCGATCATCGTCGCCTCCGGATTTGGCCCGTCCCCAACCCTCCCGCTCGAGGAATCGCCCCCCGAGCTTCGGCCGACGTGGCCGATGGGCCTCAGCGACATCACGGCGCTCACCGGACCCTCCCTATTTCAGCTCTCCGATGCCTGCCCAGGGCAGCGCGACCCTGCGATCGTTCGAGTGCTGTGGGATTCGATCCGAGACCAGGATCCGCTCGCGGCGGGTTGGGGGAGCACCGATCCGGAGACGGGCGGCCTCTTCCGCTGGCCCATCACGATCCGGAAGGCATTCAACGTGAGCCAAGCCGCCGCCATCCAGCTCCCCGTCCTCGTTCTCGACGGCATGCTCGATAGCATTGGCAAGCCCGTCGAGCTGTACGCGGCGCTGGGCAGCGCGCAGAAGGTGCGCGTTCGCATCGACTGCGGTTCCCACTCCGTGTTTTGGGAGGGCTCGACGGATCCGTCTGGGTGGGGCGGCCCACACGTGACGGCGCGCGAGGCGGTGATCGAGTGGTTTACCAAGGGAACCTTTGCTGACGAAACCAACGGTACCTTCCGCGCCCTGGTCGATGGCACGGTCGAGCCCGAATAGGCCTGGCCCGGCGCAGGAAGACCCGAATCGGGACTGTGCCACACGACGAGCGCTGCTGTGCCACTGGCTCGCCAGTGCTGCCCGCATGCCCTCGGGCAACTGAGGCGGGTGTCCAAACCGTCGATTACTCGCCGGAGGCTCCTGTTCGTCGAGCGGCACAGGGTAGCGGGCACGCGCATTGCTTAGCTGTGTGCCATGCAGAAAGTGTCGCGTTTCGGCAGGCTGGGCTTCGGGGGGGTCGGGGCCTGGCAGCAGCAGCAGCAGCAGCAGCAGCAGCAGCAGCAGCAGCGGTCGCTTCGCTGGCCGGTCGTTTTTGGGGCGCTGCTGGCGGGCGCGGGCTGCGACGGTGGCCAGGCACAGCCGGCAGCGCCAACGGCGCCGGACCCCGCCTCGACGCGCGACGTGCGAGCCGCAGATCCCGCGCCACAGGTCGGAGTGATGGAGCAACCGGGCGCGAAGGACAGGTTCACGGGCAGAAGGCTCCCCGTCGACTCCGATGCCGAGCGCCGCGCCCGCTGCGAGCCGATGGAGCGAGCCTTCTTCGACTTCGTGGCCGCCAACCGGGACTGCAATGTGGACTCCGACTGCAAGGTGGTCGGTGACTGCGGCCCCCACGACGATTGGACGGCGGTCAAGGCCTCCGCAGCGGCCACCGCCCATGCCCTGCTGTATGAGCGCTGCGAAACCGGATTCGATGGCCCGACGTACAGCGCTCGCTGCGAGAGCGGCGCCTGCGTCGTCGGGGAAGAGATCGGCCTATGCGGCCACTATCCTGAAGACGCGGGTTTGGACGCCAGTCCGCCCAGAGACGCCAGCCCGCCAGCGGATGCCAGCCCGCCCGGAGATGCTAGTTCGCCCCGAGATGCCAGCAACTAGGACTCCCCGCCACGGTCGGGCACGCCGCACGACGTGATGTACCGGCTGATTTCACGCGCCGGTGCCACGCGAACGCCTCACCCGATGCGAGTCCGCGCGGCGACGCTAGCCCGCTCGGAGATGGCAGCAACCAGGCCTCCCCCCCCCCACGGTCGGGCACGCCGTACGACGTGACGTACCGGCTAGTCTCACGCGCCCGTGCCGAGCGAACGCCTCACCAGCGCACGCCCGGTCGGCGACATGAGACGCCGCGCGCACGAGCGTGCCGAGCGAACGCCTCACCAGCGCACGCCCGGTCGGCGACATGAGACGCCGCGCGCACGAGCGTGCCGCGAAGACCACAGGCCTGATGCACGCGCCCGAAGCTGTCCGCCACGACGCATTCCGCGCGAGCTTTCCCGTGCGACACATCGAGTCCGCCAAGGACGCTGGCGCCACGCCCCCTGACCCTGACGCTCGCAACCAGCGCTACCCCTGCCCAACGCACAGACCCATCGCGACCCAACGTTGGGTCGCTAGTTGGGCCGGGCCTCCGCCACACGACGCCATCGCACACCTCGGCGCCGAGTTCGCGTCCGCCCAGTTCTCGCCACCGACACTGCCACCGACGTCGAGGTCGGCACCGCCACCGCCAAGCCGTGCGGGCGCTAGGCGTGACCTTCATCGGTCCCGAGGGTGATCAGCCTCGATTGCAGCGGCGCCATTTTCGCTCCGCATCGAACGCATCCGCGCAGCCAGAGGTCCGAGGTCGAGGTTGAGGCCGACGTCGAGGTCGGTACAGCCATTGCCATCGACGAACGCAGAACCACCCCTCGCTTGCACGCCAACATGCGCCAACATCGAATCGAATTAGTGCCCAATGAAAAGGACGCTGGCCAAGGCGCAGCGCTCCCAGACATCACCTCCGCTGACGCTCGGTTTCGCGGTGCCACCGCCCAGTGCTTGCCGCCAGCGCACCACGGATTGGTGCCCCATGAAGTCACGGTGCCCACGGGATCGGCATCATGGCTCGTACCGCGCTGCGCCCGGAAAGTAGTGCCGGCGCGGCGGCGCCGACCTCGAGCGCAGCACTCTCGGGCGTCATGAGCGACCAAGGACATGGGTAACAGTTGCTACAGGGACATGGGCAACGTGAGCAATCAAGGACATGGGTAACAGTTGATGCAGAGACATGGGTAACGACTTTAGAGAGGCGAGAAGCGGCCAGCCTGGGATTAGTGCCCAGTGAAGTTGCACGCGAACGCTGGCGCGAACACCTCGGCCCGGGTCATGACGTCGCATATGTCGCTCTTCGTCATCACATCCGTGTTGGCAGCTCACTAGTGCAGTACTAGATGAAATGGATGCGGGGGCGGTCGATGCGACAGTGCGCATTGCGGTTTCGTTCGTGGGGTGGTGCGCGGACGGGAGCGGGCCGAAAGCCGAAAGGGACACGGTCGGGCGTGTCGCATCGGCAGCGGCCCGCACACGCAAAGTGTCACCCGCTGCATGTCACGTTGCGCGTGCGGGGCGGTCTGGCTGCACTGCGCGAGCACAAGCTATTCCTGGAGGTGCGTCGCGCACTCGTGGCCGGTCGCGAGCGCTTTGGTTTTCGGCTCGTGCACTTCAGTGTCCAGCGCGATCACCTGCACCTGATCGCAGAGGCTGCAAATCGAAATGCGCTGTCGCGCGGCGTGCAGGGTCTGTCCATTCGTGTGGCGCGCGCGATCAATCGCCGGCTGCAGCGGCGCGGCAAGGTGTTCGCCGATCGCTATCACGCCCGCGCGCTGAAGACCCCGCGCGCGGCGCGTTGGGCGCTGCGGTACGTGCTCTTGAACGTGCGCAAGCATGAGCGGGGCGCCGGCAGCGTGCCGTTTGGCTTCGTCGATGGCTGTTCGTCCGCCGCGTGGTTTGATGGCTTCGCGCGGCCGGCGGAGCTCATTTTCGGTGCGCGCCAATGCCGCGAAGAGTTCCGTGCGCGGCACGGGCTGGACTCGCCCGTCGTCGCTCCGCGCACGTGGCTGCTCACCGTAGGCCAAAAGCGCGCCGGGCCGTTCGACGTGGATGAGGTACCGCTCGGCGCGTAGGTACGGCGCAGCCGCAAGGTCGGTTGCACGCCGCACGCCACCGCAGCCCGTCGCACGCGCACGCGCACCCCGCGTCGCACGTCGCACGGCGCACGCGCGCGCCGCCAGTCACCGTCACAAGCGCACGCCGCCCGCCGTCAGTCACGGTCGCACGCCGCCCCCGCACGCCGCCACCGCCATCCGCCCGCACGCCAGCCCCCACCGCCAGTCGCACTTCGCCCTCGATGCCGTAGGTCGCGGCGGCGGGAGTCTCGCGGCGGGGGAAGGCAGGAAGGCGCGGCCTGATGGTAGGCCATTCGCGGCCCAGAGCCGTCACGGGGTCGAGGCAGGTGGCGCGCCAGCAGGGGACGATGCCGAAGCATGGCAATGGCGCTGCTGACGCCGGCGCTGTCCTGCGCGACCTGGGTGACTTGCAGCGCGGACACGCTGCGCTCCAGCGCTAGCCACAGCGCCGCAAGGGAGGGCTGCAGCGGCAGAGGAGGCCCTCGGCGAGCCCACGCTGGCCGCGACGAGAGGGCTGCGCCGAGCGCGTCACCGAGGCCGATCAAGGTATGAGCTCGGGCGGTGTCCGGCGCTGCGGATGGCTTCGCCCTGGCGCTCGTCGCTGGGAGGAGCGCGGATTCGATCAGAAACTCTCAGGTTTCGCCGGGGTCACGGGCGAGCGCCTTCATCACCTCTACACGCCACTCCAGGCCCGCGCTCAGCCCTTCATTCGAGTGGCGCGCGTGCTCCTGCGTGGACTCGATCAGTTGCTCGGCAGCCCGTCTTACCTCCCAAGCCAGGCGCTCGAGTCGCCCCTGGGCTTCGGCCGAGGTTCGCTGCGCCGCGAGTGCGTAGGCATCATCCATGAACGTGCGGAGTTCGCCGAGGAAAACGAACAGGTGCGCGCGCGCGGTGTGCGTGGGGGAGAGCTGTCTAAACACGTCGAGCACGCTCGCCTGGCTCTCGCACAGGCTGGCGAGTGGCCCCTCGATCCGGTCGTGGCGCTGAAATTCGCCGAGCGGATAGCCCGCCATTAGCGCACGTGGCTGCTGCTGCCGTCGCTCGTGACGCAGGAGCAGCCAGAGGAAGAGCACCGCGACCCCGACGCTGGCGAGCAGGGCCAGCAGCTTGGAGAACGATCCGGCGGCCATGTTCACGGCACCAGGCGCGGTTGCTGCACTCCGACGGCCAACGCGCGCCTCATCCGAACAGCGTCTGCACGATGTTCACGTAGAAGTTGCCCTCGAGCTCGCGAAACAACTCGAACGGGAGCTCGGGCGCGCCAAAGAAAGGCCGCAGCGTCCAGGCGAGCTGCGTCCCCACGAAGGCGTAGACGACGAGCCACGCGCGCAGCAGGGTGGGATTGCTCGCCGGGCGGGAAGCGGCGCTCTGCGCTGCAACCTCGGTCTCCACCTTCGCCACTCCCGAAACCAACACCCGCAGCCCCGCCAGACCGGTCAGCGCGAGTACCACGACGTTGAGCAGTTTGAAGAAGCCATAGCCCGGGGCGCTGAGCAGGAAAAATACGCTGATCGGCGCAAACCCGAGCGTCAGCACACCCGTCGTGGCAATGGCGCTCAGCACGATGGCCAGCGTCTGTGAGGCGCGCAGGCGCGAGCCAAACGCCAGGTTGAAGAGGTAGAGGGCCGGCAGACAGATGGCGAGCGTCAGCAGGAATAGAGCGGGCAGCTTGACTGCCGACGCCAGCGCCTGGAGCACACTGTTGGAGGCGCCGAGCACGGCGCCGTAGACGGCCAGCGGAACCGCGCTGGCCAGCACCAGCTGCCGATTCAAACGACCGAGGTCCCGCTCCAGCGCGACCTGACGCTAGATGCCATCGGGGTGCCGCAGCAGCCTCTCGACGAGCGCCTGCGAGCCGTCCGCTGAGTCGCTCTCTCCCTCGCGGTCGGCCAGGCTCGCAGCCGTCTGTGAAGGGATCGTCTGTTCCACCAGCTTACCTTGGACCCCTTGGATTCTGATCCGCGGGCAGCACTGGGGCAAGTCGCAGCCGTTCTGCTCACCCGCCCGGGATAGCTCGAAAGGGAACGCTCCGGGCCCATTTGGCGCACCGAAACCCGCGACGCCGCACGCCACGTCTCCGCTCACGCAAACCGGACGCTGCCGTGACCCCGATGCCTCCTGCACCCATCGCCCCACCGGCGCTCTGGATCGAGTCGTCGGCAAGCGTCTCGCACTTGTGCCCTCAGCGCCGGAATGACGTCACGCCCGCGCCTCTCGGTGCGAGCAGAGTGATCCTCGCAGCGAGGCGCACGACCGGCGCCTTCTCGTCGACACCAACCCCGTCGAAAGGCGCAGGACCATGCACGATGATGATACGCCGCTCCAGCGCGGCCGGCGCCGCTTTCTGCGCAGCGCCGGGGCGCTCGCGGCTGCAGCGGCCAGCAACTTCTTGCCCATCAAAAAGGCGCTGGCGCTGCCTGCTCAGCGCGTGAGCGGAACCATTGCCGACGTGCAGCACGTCGTGATCCTGATGCAGGAAAATCGTTCCTTCGATCACTACTTCGGCACGTGCTCCGGCGTGCGCGGCTTCGGCGACCGTGGCGCGCTGCCGCTCGCCGGCGGCCAGTCCGTTTGGTACCAGAGCGATGGGCGACGCCAAGTCTTGCCCTTTCACCTGGATACGCACACGACGCAGGCGATGCGCGTGCCGGGTACTCCGCATACCTGGGGGGACGCGCAACTGGCCTGGGATCAGGGGCGGTTGGGGCAATGGCCGAGGTACAAGGAGTTCCAGTCCATGGGCTACTACCTGGAGTCGGACATTCCGTTCCAGCGTGCCCTCGCCGACGCCTTCACGCTGTGCGACGCCCATCACTGCTCGGTTCAGACCGGTACGCTGACCAATCGCGTGGTGTTCATGACGGGTACCAACGTCACCCCGGGCCGCACCACCCCAGGGACCAGCCAGACGCACGCTCTGATCGACAATTCCAACAACCGGGGCGAGAGGTTGGGGTTATACGACTGGACCACGTACCCGGAGCGGCTGCAGGCCGCCGGGGTGAGCTGGCGCATCTACCAGGACGCCGACAACTGGGGTGGGCTGCTCGCGCCCTGGGAGTCATTCCGGCAGTACCGGGAATCACAGCCGGGGGACGCGCTGTACGAGAACGCGATGCGGCGCTGGTCGCTCGCGGAGCTGGAAGAGCATGCGCTCGCCGACGCGCTGCCGAGCGTCTCCTGGATCCTCCCGGCTCCCGTCTGGTCCGAGCATCCGAGCCGCTCGAGCCCGTTGCAGGGGGCGAGCTTCACGCAGCAGGTGCTGGAGATCCTGCTGGCGCGCCCGGAGGTCTGGCAAAAGACGGTGTTCATCATCACGTTCGACGAAAACGATGGCTTCTTCGACCATGTACCTCCTCCTGCCGTGCCCTCGATGAATCCGGATGGATCGCTGGCCGGCAAGACCACGCTCGCAACGGCGCTCGGCGGCGAATACTTCACGAGCATACTGGACGGCGTGGAGGCCACGCGCCCCTACGGCATGGGGCCGCGCGTGCCCATGTACATCGTGTCCCCCTGGAGCCGTGGTGGTTGGGTCAACTCCCAGGTGTTCGATCACACCTCGACGATTCGCTTCCTGGAGGCACGCTTCGGCGTGCATGAGCCGAATATCACGCCGTGGCATCGCGCCGTGGCAGGCGACCTGACGAGCTGCTTTGACTTCGAGCGCCCGAACGATCGCGAGTTTCCGCCCTTGCCCGACCAGAGCCATGCCACCGGCGACATTCTGGTCGTCGATGACTTGCCACAGGTGAGCTTGCCCGCCGAGCAAACGCTGCCGCAGCAAGACCGCGGCCTGCGCTACTCGCGCGCGCTCCCGTATGTCTTGCACGCCCAGGCGCGAGCGGAGGAAGATGGGCCAGGTCTGCGGATCGAGCTGGAAAACCAGGGCCGCGCGGGCGTGGTGTTTCACGTTTACGATCGGCTCCACCTCGAGCGAGTGCCTCGCCGCTACACACTGGAGGCGAAGAAGGCGCTGTCCGACGTCTGGGACACGCGCGAGGACGATGGAGGCTATGACCTGTGGTTGCTCGGCCCCAACGGGTTCCTGCGCCATTTTACCGGTGGCGTCCACCGAGAGCCGGACGTGACGCCACCGCAGCTCGAGCTGCGCTACCATGCTGCGGGCGGGGCGATCGAGTTGGTGGCTCGGCAGCGTGGGCGCGGCGCCTGCGCGCTGACCGTCAGCCCCAACGCTTACGGTGGGCACGTCGCCTGCCAGCTCGAGCTGCCGGCGGCGGGCAGGGTGAGCCGCCGCTGGCAGCTGCGAGATAGCGTCCGCTGGTACGACTTCAGCGTGACCTCGCCCGGGCTGCCGGGCTGGTCCGAACGCTACGCGGGTCGGCTCGAGACCGGTCGCGACGGCTTCAGCGATCCCGCCCTCGGCGAACGCTAGTCGCCCTCGCACGACGGGCGCGCTTCCCCGCGCCCGCGCTCACGTTTCCGTCAAGCAGACGGCCTCGACGTTGTTGCCGTCCGGGTCGAGCAAAAACGCCGCGTAGTAGTTCGCGCTGTAGTCGGTGCGGACTCCGGGAGCACCGTGATCCTTACCACCGGCGAGCAGCCCTCGTTCGTGAAAGCTGCGCACGCTGCGCTGCTTTGCCCGCAGCGCGAGGTGGACGGTAGAGGCCGCGCCGCGTGGCGCCGAATACAGATACAGGGCGGGATCTTCGGCGGGGCCGAAGCTCGCGCTGGCGTCGTCGCGCGAACAGAGCTCATACCCGAGTGGCGAAAGTATGGCTTCATAGAAACGGGTCGATGCAGCCAGGTCCCGGACGTGCAGGCCGATGTGAGCGAGCATGGTTTCTCCAATTTCTGGCGACGAGCACGGCGACCCAGCGCAGGGCCCTGTCGCCTGTTTCACCCAGATCTAGATACCCAGGGCAGAGCCGCTTCCAGAATCCTGCGCGATTGGACCCGCCATGAGCGGGCGCATCGCTCCGAACCCGCTGCGCAGCGCCCGCCACCCCTGGGCGACACTGGGGTCGGCCTCCCACCGTAGCGCACTCACCGCTACCGCCGGTCGACGGGCAGTTGCCTCGTAGATGGTCCTGCGGAGGTCATGGCGGCCGCAGATGGCACTCGCGCCTGTAAGCGGGAAGGGGGTTGGGCCGTTGGCTGCCAGAAGGACGATAGCTAGGAGACGTATGCAACAGGTTTTGCTCTCTCGGTTCGGCCGCGCGCGTGTGAGCCACATCGGTGCGGCGCTCGGTCTCATCCTGGCCTGTACGCCAGCCACCCAGCAGACGCCCGACCCGTCGGTGCCCGGCGCGAGCGCGGCCGCCGACGGCGCGCCCCCCGGCAGCGCGCCGGCTGCCACCGCCGCAGGCCAACCCGTCCCGCTGGAGCGCGCAGCGCCGGCGGACAGCGAACCGGGTTGGGGCATCGTCGAGCCGCCAGAAAAGCCGGTGACCTACGCCGAGGTCGTGCGCCGTGTGACGGGCATGGTGGACGATGATGGCACGCGGGCGCAGATTCAGCGCCGCGGGCTGGACCTGATCAACCTGACCTGGGAAGACACGGGGCGGGAGCAGGGCTCATCGCTGGGCCCGAACATCAGCGACCTGACCTTGCAGGTGCGTTACACGGAACAGGGCGACAGAAAGGCTGCGCTCTTGCCGGTGATCCGCTTTCCCAACTTCAGCGATCGCACCGGCGACGTGCGCGCCGACAAATTCTTCCTGCGCGTCGGCAATCAGGGCAACCGCGGCCAGCTCGAGACCGTCGCGCTCCGAGACGTGCTGGCGAACGTGAAAGCGTACCTGTCCGATCCGCGCAGCGTGCTTGGCTCCGGCAACCTGACGGCAGCGCGGGACTCCCACTACCTGGTGAGCGCCCAGGCCGTGTTCCTGCCGATCCCCAGCCAGGGCAAGGCGGAGTTCACCCCCGTGCTCTTCAACTACCAGTCGTTCCCCGGCTCACCCGCGGTGCTGACACTGCTCGTGTCCCGGCAGGGTACGAGCACCACCATCGTCGACAATCGGCAGAATCAGGCCTCCCCGGTGGAGAGCTGGGGGCAGGAGCTGTACTTCAACGAGCGTGGCAAGCGCGCGCCCTTCAGCGCCGAGCGCAAGACGGATGTGAAGGCGCGCATCGACGCGCAGGGTGGACCGCGCACGGAAGACGACCAGAGTGCCCTGGCCAAGGGCGCGGACTCGCTGTTCATCATCCAGGTCCCGCTGCGGCAAGCGGCGCCGCGGCGCTCCGCTCCCATGAGCATGGGTTCGGCCAGCGGTGCGGGGGCAGTCATGGCGGAAAGTGCGCCCGCCGCAGCACCGGCGCTCGCCGCGAAGGCGGCGGCCCCGCGCAGCGACGTCGAGCAAGCGGTGCTCGGACACGGCCGTGTCGAAGGCAAATTCGAAGAAGGCCGAGGGCTCCGGCTCGAACGCGACGATCGCTTTCCGGTGCGCGTCACCATCCAGTTCTACAAGGCGACCTCCAACGGCGTGGTCAGCCCTGCCGACCTCGACGCCATCGCCACCAGCATCGGCAACGTCTACGAACACGCCGACTACGTCGGCTCCCTGGTCATCCCCGAGGGCGACCCCCGCCGCCCCACCGACTGGCACGACGCGGGACGCCTGTTTCCGTACTGAAGGAACGGCTTCAAACCCGAGCGCGTGGGCTGGATGCCTGGAACCAGCCCACGCCCGAACGAGCTCGGGCGACGGCGGGAGGGGCGCGGCTGCTTTCCGTGAGAGCGGCCGCCTACCCTTGGCCGACCAGCGGCCGGGAGGGGCGGGCGCTCGCGGCGGGCGACCCCCAGCTGTCGAGCAAGCGCCTCATCTGGAAGCTTCGCTCGCGCACTTCATTCGGCGGCAAGTAGGCGCGCATGCGCGTCTCGATCATCGGCAGCGCGCGCAACACATCCTCCGCCGTGGGCGGGGTGGCCGCGCTGACGTCAGCGAGCGCGCGTCGCAATAGTCCGGGCGCGAGCATCTTGGAGAGCCCGCACAACTGGATGATTTCCCGCTCCAGATCGGAAGGCCCGGGGCCGTGGCTCATCCAGTCTTGGCCTCTGGCCCGCGGACGGTGACGCCGCTGGCCTCTTCCGCATCCTCCTCAGCGACCACGCTGACCCCGGAGGATACAATGGGCAGCTTGAGGACGAAGGTCGCACCTCGATCGGTGCCGGCGCTCTCGACCGTGAGCGAGCCCTGCATTTGCGTCGCGGCGATGGCCGAACCATGCAGGCCGAAGCCATGGCCCTCGTTGCGGGTCGTAAAGCCATGCTGGAAGATCTTGCGCAGATTCTCCTGTGGGATGCCGATACCGTTGTCGCCGACGCTGATCTCCACCATCTTCTCATCGACCACACGCGTGCGCAGAGTCAGCACGCGCTCGCGCCCCGAGGTGGCGCTCATGGCATGTTTGGCGTTGCTGACCAGGTTGACCAGGATCTGCAGCAGTTTGTGCTTCTCCGTGGTGAGCTTCGGCATGTCGCCGAGCTCCTGCACGACCTGGATGCGCGCCTGGTCGAGTCCGACCTTGTTGACGTAGAGCGCATCCCGGAGCAGATCTTCGAGCTCCACGTCCTCCACCAGGCGGCTGGCCTTGGCGTGATTCTGCTGCACCGAGATGATCACCTTGATGTGCTCGATGTTCTTGATCAGGAGATCGATCTCCGATTGCAGCTTGGTGCGCTCTTCCTTCAGGCCGCCGCTGATGGCAATCACGAAGGATGGCAGTTGCTTGCCCTTGGGATCCTGGGTCAGGAACGTCGAAACGTCTTTCAAGTGTTCGCTGAGCAGTGCGGCTGTCTTCTCGAGCAGGGGCACGCGCGAACGGTTCACGATCTCCGCGACCGTGCTCAGCGACACGTTGACGCTGTTCAACACGTTGCCCACATTGTGCAAAATGCTGGTCGCGATCTCGGCGCGACCGGCCTGGTGGGCGGCGTCCACGATCTTTTCCTGAGCGGCCCGCAGCGCTCGGGTGCGGTCGGCAACACGGCCTTCGAGTTGCTCGTTGAGTTCCTGCAGGGCGCCCTCGGCCTTGCGGCGCTCGCCGACTTCGCGATCGAGCAGATCCATCTTGGCCTGCAGCTCAGACGCCTGGCCGCGCAGCAGCGCTTCCTTCTCTTCGTGGTAGTCGATGCGCCGCCGCAGCTCGGAGGGTGCCATGTTCAGGCCGGCGAGGATGCGGGCGTAGGCCTTGGCGAGCGCCTCGGCTTCCTTCGGGTTGACGTGGGAACGCACACCGCTCATCGCGGTATGGGCCGCCGCCGCACCGATCGCACCGGCCAGGAGCCGCTCCATCGACTGATGCAGCTCCGCGAGCTCGGCGATCGTGATCAGCTCCTTGTTCGCCAGGCGCGCTTCCGTCACCGCGGCTTGGACCAGCGCCGCGGCCGCGGCGGGGGCGTGGTATCGGATCGCGATCTGCTCCAGCATCGGCAACTTCTCGGCCAGTTGGATCTCGGCGACCTCGCTCGCGTCCAAGAACGCGGCGCGGTGGCCGGCAAACTCTTCGGCGCCGCGCAACTCTTCTGCACCGGGCGGGAACAAGGCGGAGCCCAGCACGAAGCCGATGCCGTTGCACAGCAGGCTCCAGATCGTACCGTGCGCCAGCCCGCTGAGCCCGCCGAGGCCGAACAACGCCTCCGGCTTGAGCCAGGCGATCGCGAAGGGACCCTCCGCCAGCAAGCTCTGCGGCAACCAGTTGCTGCGGATCAGGGTGGGCATCAGCAGCGTGTAGGTCCAGACGGCAAAGCCGGCGCTGAGCCCGATCAGTGCGCCGCCCCGGCTGGCGTTGCGCCAGTAGAAGGCCCCGACCATGGCCGGGCCGAACTGTGTGACCGCCGCGAAGGACAGCATCCCCATGCTGACCAACATCACGGATTGGCCGGTGCCGACCTCGAAGCCGTAGCTGGCGAGGATGAGCAGCGCCGCAGCCAGCCAGCGCGCCCCGAGCAGGTGGCGGCGCAGCCCCCAGAGCTTTTGATGGCTCTCGATCAGCGGCAACACGAGGTGGTTGGACACCATCGTTGCCATGGCCATCGTCTCCACCATCAACATGCCCACCGCGGCCGAGAAGCCGCCCAGGAACACGAAGGCGGTGAGGGCGTGCTGACCGGCGCGCATGGGCAGGGCCAGCACGAACTGATCCGGCAGACCCTTGGGGGTGGTGACCAGGCCACCGACCGCGATCGGCAGCACGAACACGTTGATCGCCACCAGGTAGACCGGGACCAGCCAGGCGGCGGTGCGAACGTGCCGCGCGTTGGAGTTCTCCACCACGGAGACGTGGAACTGACGCGGCAGGAACATGAAGGCCGACGTGGCCAGCACGAGATACACCACGAAGTTGATCACGTCCGCGGCGGACTCGACGCCGAAGTAGTTGGCCGGCTGCGCGACGTGCTCATCCAGCTGCTTCAGAAAGCCGCTAAAGCCTCCGAACACGGACTGCGTGACGAACAGGCCAGCTGCCAAGAAGGCGAGCAGCTTGACCACGGACTCGGCCGACAGGGAGACCATCATGCCGGGATGACGTTCCGTCGGGTCGAGCCGGCGGATGCCGAACATGACCGTGAAGGCGAACATCAACACGATCACGATCGGGCTGATCCAGTGTGCTGCCGAACCCGCCTCGGTCGTGGTCAGGAGCGAAAACGTGCCGGTGACCGCGCGTAGCTGCAGGGCGATGTACGGCACGATGCCGACGATCAGCATGGAGGTGACGAGCGCGGCGACCGCCTGAGACTTACCGTAACGGGCGGAGATGAAGTCGGCGATGCTGGTGACGCGCAGGTGCGCCTTCACGCGCACGAAGCGACCGAGAAACCACGGCGACAGCGCCATCGCCAGGGTCGGGCCCAGGTAGATGGTGAGCCAGATCATGCCGTCCTTGGCGGCCTTGCCCGTGCTGCCGTAGAACGTCCAGGTCGTGCAGTAGACGCCCAGCCCGAGCGCGTACACGACCGGGTTGTTGGCCCAGGAGCGTCCCTTGGCGGCGGAGCGCTCCGCCAGCTGGGCGACGGCGAAGAGCAGGCCCACATAGGCCAGAACGATGACGATCAGCTCGAGATGGCCGAACATGGCGCTCCTTCAGGAGTGGGGGGGCGGGTTGGAGGCCAGGTCGGCGGCGCCGCCGAGCCGCTCGAGGCGATTGTTGGCGTAGGAGGTGGCCGCGATGAGCAGGATGTGCGTGGCCCAGACGGCAAAGGTAAAACGAAAGGTCGAGCCGAGGCGCTCAAACGTCAGAAAGGGCCACACGTACAGGGCCGCGAACAGCAGCGTGGTCAGCAGCCCGAACTCGGGGCCTGCCAGCACCTTCAACCAGCGTGGGGCGCTCATGCTTCACGCCCGATCACATTGCGCTGTTGTGCGGTGACGAGCTCGAGGTGCCGCTTGAGCTGCTCGAGTTCCTGCATGCGCTCCTCGACCATGATCTCGAGATCTTGCATGCGGCACGCCGCCTGCCGGCGCAGAAACCACTTGGCGGTGAGACCGTAGGCGAGCTGGCGAACTTCCAGCGGATCGAAGGGCTTGCGCAGGATCAGCAGCCGTTCGGGATGCGCCAGGCGGCCCGCGATCTCCTCCCAGGAGAAGTCCGAGTACGCCGTGCAGAGCACGATTTCGATCTCTTCGTCGTGCTGCCAGAGGCGCTCCACCGTCTCGATGCCGTTCCAGCCGGGAGGCATGCGAACGTCGACGAACGCCAGGGCGAAGGGCTTGGCTTGTTTCAGACTGCCGAGCACGAGCTCGAGGGCCTCTTGCCCTTGCATGGCATGCGTCGGCTCGAAGTTGGTGTGGGGCGCTGTCGGGCTTTCCTCCCCAAACAGCGAGGCGGCAAGCTGGTCGAGTTGAGCAGCCCCCGCGTGCTCTTTGGGCTTGAGGATCTTGTTGAAGTCCTCGTGAATGGCCTCATTGTCGTCCACCACGAGAATTCGATGATTGGGGTTGCCGTCGAGTAGTGCCATTTTGTGCCCTAACTACGTATGAACGGTGCGCCGGTCCGGAGCTTGAGCAGCGCCGGCCGCCCAGGTGGAAACGGTGTGGGAGGGCAGCGTGGCCCAGCGGCGCAACGGTGGAACCGGAGCCGTCCGGAGTGGCTCCGTCGCTTTCGGCAGGCTCTCTGATCGCGCAGGCGCGCGGAAGCCGGGGGCTAACCCTGCTGGGCTTCGTCCTGGCGGCGCGCGTGCTCGAGCAACACGAAGGAGATGGGCAGATGCAGCTCGTCTTCCGCGTCGACTTCGATCGCCGAGAGCTCGAACTGCCCGTGAGTCCAGTCGAGCGCGTGGAAGAAGCGCTCGATGCCCCGCTTGTCAGCGTGGCGATCCGGCAGATCGATGCGCACCACGGCGCCCTCTCGCAATAGTAGCGTGACGGTCTCGTCCCCGCGCACCAGGAGCAGGCTGCCGGTACGCCGCTCCATCTCCGCCAGCGACAGCACGCTGGCCAGCCCCACCTGCGACAGATCACCGCGCAGCGCTCCATTGCCGCCCGCGCCCGCCTGGGCGCGGCTGCGGTTCAGCACGCGCTCCACGCGCGCCACCAGCTCCGCACCCTGAAAGGGCTTGCTCAAGAAGTCGTCGACCCCGAGGCGATAGCCCTTGAGGCGCGAGATGTCATTGCTCTCGGTGGTCAGGAAGATCAGCGGCGTGTTGGCCAGGTTGGGCCGCGCGCGCAGCATGCGCAGCAGCTGCCAGCCGTCCATGCGCGGCATGTTGACGTCGCTCAGGATCAGGTCGGGCCGCTCGCGGATCGCGACGCCCAGGCCATCCAGACCGTCCACGGCGGACAGCACCTCGTACCCCGAGGCGCGCAGGCACTGGATCGCCAGCATGCGCTGCACGGCCGAGTCGTCGATCACGAGCACCGTGGCCCGCGGCTTGCGGCGCCGCTGCTCGGCGGCGGAGTTCACCTTCTCGTCCAGATAGCTCGTGATCTGGTCGGCGAAGGGCACACCCCCCACGTCCAGAAATTCCATGCCCATGCCCGGGACGCGCGACGTCTCCCGGGCCTTGGTGGCGTCGAGCACGTAGGCGACGCGCGCGATGGCGCGGATCTTCGGGCCCCCTTCGGGCAGGGCGATGTCGAGGCTGACCACCGCCCCCATGGGCAGGAACTTCTCCGTCGGAATGAACAGCCCCGTCCGGCTGACATTCAACGTGTACGCGCTGACGAACTCGTCGAACGACTCGAACTCGACCTGCAGGTGCAGCGGGGCGCGCGGCGCAACGCGCCGATCTTCCTGCGACGCCGACGTGCCAGACTGCGTCTGTGCTGCGCCGGCTGCCGCGATGTCCATCCCCTGCGCGGAGCTCACCCTCGCCACTTCTTCTAGCGTAGGCCAAGAGGGCCAGTCAGACCAGGCGATGACTGGTCGGGTGGGGCGGTTTTGCGCGCGGGCAATAGGCTCCGCGGGGAGCCCGTTCCCCACACCGAGCGCGGCTCATGGGAGTCAACGCGCTCCTGCTGCGGGCGTTTCGCCGCTGGGGGTGCATGTGCGTCCAGCTGCGCTAGCTCGCGCGCTCGCAGCCCACAACCCTATTGCGGTGAGAGGGCGCAGCGCTCAGAGCCGCCCATCGAGCGGATTCGGTGGGGCGGGGGACGGCGCTGGTGCGGGCGCGCTCGGTTCGGTCTCGCGCCCTTTCGGACGTTTGGTGGCCTTGGCCTTCGGACGCCGGCGCTCGGTCGCAGGTGGGGCGGCGGGCGCGGTTGCCGGCGCCTGCACGGCTGGCGCCGCGGGCGCTGGCGGCGGTGCGCTCGGCGGCGCTGGCAGGGCCGTGCCGGCGGCGGCCGCGCCGGCGGCGGCGGGCACGGGAGCAGGCAGCGGTGCCGGCTCGGCAAGGGGGCCCTCGACGCCCGGGTGCAGCATCCAACGCCAGACCCCCAACGCCAGCGCAACGGCGATCAGCGCCAGCGCGCCCGCCACCCAGCCCCGACGCTTCGGGTGCACGGTGGCGGCAAAGGGCGACTGCTCCAGTACCTCGGTGCTGGCTCCGCGCAGCGGGCTGCCCGGCGGCGCCGCGGCGGCGAGGCGCACCATGCGATCGAGCGAAGCGCGCGCCTCCGGCGGCGCAAACTCCGACAGTGCGCGCGCCAGCTCGTACACGTTCTGAAAGCGGCGTGTGCGGTCCTTGACCAGGCAGCGCAGCACCACCGCCTCGAAGCCACGCGGCAGGTCACGCACCAGCGGCCCCAGCGGCGGGGGCTCGTCTTGCAACACCATGGTGCACAGCACCGGCATGGTCTGCGCGTCAAACGGGACGTGCCCCGTCACCAGCTCGTACAAGATCACGCCCAGCGCCCAGATGTCCGAGCGTGCGTCCACGTTGCGGCTCGAGCGCAGCTGCTCGGGCGACATGTACAGGGGCGACCCCATCACGGCCGCCGTGGACGTCATGCTCAGATCCGGATCCGAGCCCGGCAGGTTGTACTTCGAGATGCCAAAATCCAGGATCTTGATGCAGGGCGTGCCGTCCGGATAGCTCGCCATGAACAGGTTGGAGAGCTTGAGGTCGCGGTGCACGATGCCGTAGGCATGGGCCTCCGCCAGCGCCTCACAGGCCTGCAGCACGTACGCCACCGCCTGGGGGACCGGCAACGGTCCGCGGCGCGCCAGCTGCTTTGCCAGATCGCTCCCCTCGAGGTACTCCATCACGATGTAGGGCTCGCCGCTGTCGAGCGTGCTCACGTCGATCACGCGTGCCACGTGCTCGCTCTTGATCTTGGCAGCGGCGCGCGCCTCCTGCGCAAAGCGGGCCTCGAGCTCACTCTGCGAGAGCGAACCCGGCAACAGGAACTTGAGCGCGACCTGCTGGTCGAGCTGCAGGTGCGTAGCGAGCAGCACTACCCCCATGGCGCCCTGACCGAGCACGCGCTCGACCCGGAACTTCTCGGCGAGGATCGTGCCGGGGGTGATGTTGTCGAGCATGGGCGCCGTTCTCTCGAGGGCTCAGCCGGAGCAGCAGCGGAAGCCGGTATAGAGAATCTTGGTGCTGCGCAGCCAGGGGTCTTCTTCGCCCTGACTCGACTCGGTGCAGTAGGACACCTGATCGAGGGTGGACCCGCCCATCACGTAGCAGACGTCGTTTTCACCGGTGTTGCTTTCGCAGCCGTCCACCCACTCCGAGACGTTCCCCTCGAGATCGAACAGCCCCGGGAAATAGCCCTCGCAGCCGGGGAAGGTCGCCACCGGGGCCACGCTCTCGAAGCCAAAGCTCGAGTTGCACACCGGATTGTCGTTGGGATGGCTCCCGCCGTTGGGGCCGCCGCAGGCCACGTACCACTGGTGCAGGTTGGCGTCGAAGACCTCGGCGGGTGCGATCGGTCCTCCGCCGATGCGCCCGCACAGCCGCTTGCCGGCCCAGCTGCAGAATGCGGCAGCGTCGCACCAGTCGACGTTCGTGATGGGCTCCTGCGCCGGCTCCATGACGGCGGGCCCTTCCCAGTAGCTCGCGTTCCAGCTGCACACCGCGACCTGGCCCGTCACGTCCCCGTTCTTGGCAGCCAGGAATTCGCCGTATTGCCCCACCGTCACCTCCGTCGCGTCGACGAAGAAGCTGCCGACGGCTACCAGCGCGGGGCCGCGCACCACGCAGTCGCCCTCGCCCTCGCAACGCGGCGCACTGGGCGCGCAGGCCTCGGCTTGCCACACGCCGCCGGTGCACACCTCGCGCCCCGTGGCAGCGCAGCGCGCTTGCCCCTGCGTGCAACCCGCGGGCGCCGCGTCCGAGAGCGCGCCCGCATCTGGGTCCACGACGGGCGGGGTGCCGCCGCCACCCCCACTGCCGCTGTTGCCCCCGCTGCCGCTGCCGCCGCCCAGGCCGCTGCCGCCCAGGCCAGCACCGCCACCGGATCCGGACGTGGCCACGGCCGACGTGCCCGAAGCACCCCCCATGCTCGCATCCGGCGACTCGTCGCGCGTGACCTCCGTCTCGGTGATGCCGACCAGCTTGGCGCAGGCCAGAAACGAAAGGCACGAGCCCCAGAACGGAGCCACCATCCAACGCACGCGCGACATCAGAACTTGCCGCCCCACGAGAGCGTGGCCCCGCGATCGGTCGGAGTGAGCGACAGGCCCGCGCCCGCGGCCGCTGCCTCCTTCGGCTCGTCGTCTCCCGACGTCAGGAACAACACCGTGGCCGTGGCGAGCAGCGCGACGCCGGCGCTCATGCTCACCGTCGCCAGCGTGGCGGCCTGGTCGGCGTCGTCGCCCGCGGCCTTGGCATCGCTGGTGCAGCCGTCCACGCAACCGGCTTCGCGCTCGTCCCAGAGCGAGAACGCTCGCAGCCCAAAGTAGCTGCCCACGCCCAGCGCCGCGACCCCCACGCCGCCCGTGATCCAGGCCCAGGTGCGGGCAGGGTCGCCGGGCTCCGTGGCGTCCTGCATCGGATCCCGCTCGGATGTCGCGGCGGGCGGGTCCGCCGGGAGCGCGCGCAACGGAGGCAGGAGCAGGGTCTGCTGGGCGCCCGGCTCGGCCCCCAGAGTAACGCTCTGCTCGAAGGGCCCGAATCCGGGAGCCTCGGCGCGCACCAGGTGAGTGCCCGGGTCGACCGGCAGCGCGGTACCCCAGGCGGCCGACGCGAGCTCGGTGCCGTCCACTTGCAGCGCGAGCCCTCCGACGTTCGAAGCGGCGGGCACCTGCACCGTCAAGTAGGCCAGCTGCGGCTCCAGCGCGCGGATGTGTTGCCGTGCATACTCCACGCGCTCGCTGCGCCCGTCGCGCTGCGCCTGCACCAGCGCGTCCTTGAAGCTGGACCAGGCGGACGCCGTGAGCCCCTGCTTCTCCAGGCAGTTGGCCAGATTGAGCAGGGTACCGCCCGCGGCATCCAGCGCATAGCTGGCCTTGAACTTGGGGCACGCCTGCTCATAGTCCCCCGCCGCGACGCGCTGTTGCGCCTCCTCGAACAGCGCCTGTGCGGCTGCGGGATTGCGGCTGGGTGCGGGGCGTGTCTCATCGGCGGCGTGCACCGGCAGAGGCAGCGTGCAGAGCAGGGCGAGCGGGGGAAGGAGGCGCTGGAACGAGATCATGGGCAAGGGAAGCCGCGAGTGGGCGCAGCAGCCCGCGTTCTGCCCGAAGGGTGCCCAAAAATCAAAGGCTCGCGAGCCGGTGTCCGCCGCTGGATAGATCTTGGGCCGGCCACGCTGGGCACGAAACCTGGAAAGTCGTGTGTATGCCCGTGAAGAACCGACTCGTGGTGTAGCCCCGCGACCACAGTCGGCCGTTAGATTTCGGAACAACCAGGTCGCAGGGCGGCGAAAACGGGCGGGGCGCGCCGCGGCCGAGCATGGAACGACCCTTGCTCTCTCAGCTGACCATGTTGCACGTCAGAAGCTGGCTCGACAGCTCGCCCTTCAGGCTCGGCCCTCGGTGGTGCGGCCCTCTCGTCGGCGCGGCCTTGCTCGCCGGCTGTGGCGAGCCAGACGAGTGCCCGTCGTCGGCCTGCCCCTCGTGCTCGTGTGACGCGGAGCTCGTCGAGGCGATCGTCGACGACCTCACGGACGATTCGGAACCCAGCTGCGGGTCGCTCGCGCAAGGCGCCTGCCAGCGCTCCGCGCACTGTACGCTGGAGGCGAGTTGCGCGGCGGCCAGCTTCTGCAGCAGCAACAATTGTAGCGATGCCTGCGACGTCGTGACGAGGTGCGTGCCGTACCGCTGAGGCAGCGCCCTGGCACGAGCGTCGGCGCGAGCTGCACGCCGGGGTGCGCCGGCAGAGCGCTCAGAAGGACACGCCCATCGCCAAACACGAGGCTCCGCTCGAGGCGGCAACCGCGTACGGCTCGGGCAGCACCGTCTTGGCAACGACCAGCATCCCCTCACCCAACGTGGTGCCCTGGATGTCGCAGCTGCCCTCGAGCACGAGCAGGTAGTTTCCCTCGTAGTCGTAGGCCTCGGCAGCGCTGATATCCATGAACTCCGCGCTCAGGCCACCCATGCCGTCGAGCGGCACCGAGTAGATCCCGACACCCGCTTGGGCTTCCACGAACGGATACGCGAGCGTGAGGTCCGCGCCGGTGTCGATGCGCACGGGCTCGTACTCTCCGATCAGATCCGTGCTGGCAAAGTCCGGTGGAGATGCGTAGGCCAGGATGAAAAAACCGGTGCTATTGCTGATCTGGTGTCCGCTGCCGGGCGGATTGAAATAGACCGTCCGGGTGGGGTAAACGCCCTTGGCATCGGTCTGGGTGCCCTCGATCGCGTATACGGATTCCGTCTTGGAGTGGTAGTGCAGCCCGACGGCGCCGTCCGTGACCGTGTACCACAGGATGGCCACGTGCTCCGTCTCCGCGGCTCCCGACAAGATGAGCTTCATCACGTTCGGCCGGAAATCAAACCACTCGTAGCCGCTCGGGTTCGTCTTGACGTCCGTCAGGTCGAGCACGGTCGAGGACGTCGACACCGGAAGCAGCGGCTCGGCAGCGGTGGTGGGAGTCGTTTCGGTCGTATCCTGGGACGAGCCACACGAGACGACGCAGACGGAGGCGAGCACCCGGAGCAATACGGTGCGGAAACGGTTCATGGGTTTCCTTTCTCGGGCCGAGGCTCGCCGAGCGCGCATGTCGTCCGCGTGAAGCGCGCATGTCGTCGGCGTTCACGCGGGCGAGGGCCTGCGAGCGGAGCCGATGGGTGCGCGCGGCCGCCCGCCCGGTAATGCCGAGCCTGCGTGCGCGGGCTCGTGGCTCTGCGCGAGCGGCGCGCCCTACGGTCGCGGACTCAGCACGCCTGGTGTCGACCCGGGCAGCGGGGGCTCAGTGGCCTGCGTCTGCGTCTGGAGCCGCATCCGCCGTCGCATCGGCAGGATCCGCGGGCGTCGTGGCAGCGTCGACGGGCGTCGCGGCGTCCGCGTCGTCGCTCGGGCCGGCGTCCAGTGCGAGGGAGGGCTCCCGCGGGCGGAAGGGGTGCGCCGGGGACGGCAGCTCGCTCGTGCTCGGGAGCGAGCCGCGCGTGAACGTCAGCTGCCGGGGAAACGGATTGTCGCGGCTATGGACGTCATCCTCGCGCTCCAGGGTGCCTTCCGCACATCCCCAGAGTGCAGTCACACACCAGCAGGTGCCGAGCGCGAATCGCAACGCGTAGGGGAGCTTCATGCTTGCTTCAGAACGACTCCGCCGGGGTCGGCTGAAACGAAAATTCGAGACTCTCCTCGGCCTCGTTGCGCCGGGCCTGTCCCGGTGGGACTCGTGCCCCGACGAACGCTGCCGCTCAACGCAAAACTCCCGACAGGCGCCCCTTTCGCCTGCCGGGAGCATGCGCTCTTGCGTTGCTCGTTACTGCGCGACGAGCTGCACGGTGGTGGGCCCGAGCAGCGTGGAGAGCGCCACGGGCGTCGCCGTCTCCCTGCCGGCCGGGTACAACATCACCGAGGCGAAGCCGTCGTAGCGGACCGACTCGATGGGATCGTCGGCGTCGCTGGTGGCGAGCCCCGCTGTCGGATCCCAGCGCAGGATCACGCGGTCGCCGTCGATCTCGAGCGACACCCCGCGGTAGCCGGGAGCGATCGGCGGCGTCAGGTCGGCGGAGTCGACGAGCACGTTCTGGTTGGCGTCCGCGTCCAGGTTCGGGCTGGTGACGAAGAAGTTATCGTTCAGCATGCGCTGAACGGTCGCGACATTGACGCGGGGGTCGAGCGCAACGGGTTGGTTGAACCGGATCTCGAGCTGTCCGTCAGCCCGCGGCGCGAGCTCGTCGGTCGAGAGCGCCGTGATGCCGAGGGCCGTGTCGCTGAGCGGATCGAGGGACCAACTGCGGTCCCCATCGACACCAGCGACGAAGCTGCCGACGAAGCTTTCGTGCCCGGGAACGCCATAGATCGTGACGGCATAGCTCACGCCATAGACGAGCTGTCCGCCCGGCACGGCCACCTCGCCGTTCTCGAAGGGCAGAACGACGGAACGTTGTTGCAGGTCCTCGTCGTTGCCCCAGAGTTGACGCCCCTTGGACAGGGAGTCGACGCCCACGGGGGTTTCGCCGGCCTCGTCGAACAGGGTCGAGCTGTCCGTCGGGGAGAAGCGCATGAACCCGCTCGGCAGCTCGGTGCTGTCGCTCAGCCGCACGCGGCAGGTGACGCCGGGGGTATTCACGGCGCTCGGATACAGGAAGGCGTCGTAGTAGTACGACATCAGCGACGGGTCGGCCGCGGCGGAGATGCGCTCGTTGTGCGAGAGGAAGCTGCGATAGCCTTCGGCCTCCACCACGATGCTATAGTCGGCGTTGGCCAGGAGCGGCCCGACGAAGTAGCGGCCGCTCGCGTCCACGCTGCCGGGGATGACGCGGTCGAAGTATTCGAGGCGGATCGAGTAGTCGCTCAGGCGCCCGAGCGATACGCCATCATAGATTCGGCCCGAGAAGTACTCTGCCGTGCCCGCGGCGAGCTCCGTGCTCAGCGTGCTTTCGCTCGGCGTCAGCCAGACACTCATGTCCTGGGCGCGGCCGGACGCGAGCTGCATGCTCTCGGGCTCGAACGCCGGTCCACCGTAGACCTCGAGGTTGTAGCCGGCGCCCCAACGCAACGCGCCGGCGGGCACGTCGGCCTTGCCGTCCACGATACGCGCGCGGTAGCTGGGCACGTCCGACAGCGCATGGTTGGGCAACCAGACGGCCTCCATGCTCGGGCTGGCCGCGGCTCCGGCGTCGGCGCCGGTCGCGGGTGCCGCTGCCGCCAGGCGGGCTGCAGGGTCCGTGCCGAACCGGATCGGGACGAAGCGCACTTCGGCGCTGCTGACATCGAGCGGCAGACGCGCGTCGCGCGAGCTGGCCGACACGCTGAACGCGGGCGACTCCTCGCCATCTTTGTACATCACCACATCGCCGACCAGCGCCCGATCACGATCGGTCACGTCGTCGAGATGTGGCAGACGAGCGCCGTAGAAGGCGAAGGCGTCAAACCCCTCCTGCCGGGCGGAGATGCGGTAGTCCGAGTCGGGCGAGATGGGGCCGACAGAGAACGAGCCGTCCGCGGCCGAGTGTGCCTTGCGCGTGCTGCTGCCGACGCTCAGCGCCAGTTCTGCGTTGGCGATCGGCTCGAGCGTGCTGCCATCCAGCACGCGGCCGCTCAAGTAGTAGTTCGCGACCCCGTCATCCCCGGAGTCGCTGCAAGCCAAGCAAGACAAGAGAGCGCCAGCTGCCGTCACCAACGTGGTAAAGCGCAGAGTTGCCTGGCGAGTCGAAGAAGTGTGGGCCCCCATTCCAAGATCGATCAAACTGCTGTTTCCCTTCTTTGGCCGCAGCTGAGGCTCGGTCGCCTACCGACCTGCCCTCACGTTGGCGTTCAGAGTTCTAGTTAAGGCGGCAACTTGTGCTGCCAGCGCTTCTGAACGTCGGGATGCCCCGGGGCTGAAGGGATTCTTGCAGCGGGGCGCCACCCTTCGGGATTAACCCGACGTGGTGCGGTGAGCGCGGCGCTGCCTGGGCTGGGCCAGAGCGATACGACTCAGGGCCGTCTCGGTACAGCGGCGCTGCAGGGCGAGGTTCGACCGCGGCGAGCAGCGCGCCCGCCGCGACGACCGTGGACGGCTCAGCGGATGCGTTCGACGGTGCAGGTCTTGGAGCAGCCGTCTCCGGAGAGCAGGTTGCCGTCGTCGCACTGTTCATTGCCCTGAGGCACGCCGTCGCCGCAGCGGGCAGCGCGCCGGCAGGTGTCCGTGCAGCTCTGGTAGCTGCCATCGTTCACCCCGTCGTCGCAGGTCTCGCCGAACAGAGCGTCGATCTTGGCGTCGCCGCAGCGCGCTGGCAGCACGCAGCCCGGCGCGCAGCCCTGCTCGTAGCCGCTCAGGTTCTGGCCGTCGTCGCAGGCTTCGTTCGGCTGCGCGATGCCGTCGCCGCAGTGCGGGCCGCGCGAGAGGCAGTCCGAGCCGCAGTGACCATAGGCGCCGTCGTTGCCGCCGGAGCCGTCGTCGCAGCGCTCGTCGCTGGCCACGATGCCGTCGCCGCACACGCTGACGCACACGTCCTTCTTGCTGACGAAGCCGCCGAGCGTCAGATCGAAGTTAGACTCGCCGGTGTGCCGCTCCGCGTGGAAGAGAGCGACCTCGTAGACGTTGCCGACGGCCAGATTCAGGTCGCGCGTCGCTATCGGCGTGCAGGGCGTGTTTCCCGCCACATCGTTGCTGCAATGAGCCTCGCCGGTGGCGGCGTCGAGCACGATGGTCCGCTCCCGACGGGAGTGTAGGCCACCGAGGTCGAGGGCCAGCTTGCCGTTGATGAAGACCCAGACGTCGTCATCACCGGAGAAGGTCAAACGTTCGTTGCCCTTGAACTCGAACCAGTGGCGGATCTCGCTCGTGAAGCCGAAGTTGTGCCCGTTATTTTCGTTTTCGTGGCCCTCGCTCACCCAGCTAGCCAGATCAAGGGTGAGGTCGTCGAGCGGGAAAAATTGCAGACTGCCCAGGGTAGCGGGGAACTGATAGACGTCACTCGTGGGAGTGGTCTTGCCCATGGACAGCGTGGTCACGAAGTTCCGGTTCACGCTGGGGGCGTTATTGTACCACTGGTTGAAGTTGGCCTCGGTGGTGGTCTCTTGCCCGTTGGGACAGGTCGGCGTGGTCGTGTTCACCTCGCAGATGCCCGTGTAGACGGGCTTCTTGTCCGGGCCGATGTCGCTCTCGACCAGGCCCGGGGTGCCGGAGCCGCCGAAGGTCTCGAAGTCGGGGTGGCGCGTCGAGCCATTCCGGGTAAACGAGATGAAGTCGCGAAATGTGACCGGCAGCTCGAGCACGTCCGGCAGCGTGCTCTGCACGACCGTGCAGGCGAAACCATCCTCGATCCGACAGGTGTCCGAGCAGCCATCGCCCGCAAGCGTGTTGCCGTCGTCGCACTCCTCGTCGGCGTCGGCGGGCAATCGGATCCCATCGCCGCACGCCGATTCGCAGCCCTGCGCACCGCAGCTCGGCTCGACCTGGCAGAAGGGGTTGCAGCCGTCTCCGACGACATTGTCGCCGTCGTCGCAGGCCTCATCGCCCTCTCGCGTTCCATCGTTGCAAACCGTCAGATGGCATGTGGACGGTGGCGAGGTGGCGGTAGTGACACACGCATAGCCCGTTTCCCGCTGGCAGTTGGCGTCGCAGCCGTCGCCCGCCGCCGGCACCAGATCGCCGTCCTCACACTCCTCATCCCCCGCGATCACGCCGTCACCGCAGGCGGCAGCCTCGCAGCGCGAATCGACGACGGGACACGTCCAGCCCGCCTCCTGGACGCAGCTTGCGCTGCAGCCGTCGCCGGAGGTCAGGTTGCCGTCGTCGCATTCCTCGTTGCCGAGGAGATTGCCATCGCCGCACACCACCAGAGAGACGCAGAGCTGCCCGGGCACGGGACAGGCGAAATTGTTTTCGATCTCGGCGCACGTCGCCGAACAGCCATCGCCTCCCGCGCTGTTGCCGTCGTCGCAAGCCTCACCGGTCTGTACGATGGAGTCGCCGCAGCCCTGGATCTCGATCTCGGGCTCGGGCTCGGAGGTGCCGCCGTCCGGTCGCTGATCGGGGTCGAGGTTGTCGAAGATGACATCACCCTCGTTGAGCAGCGGCGGCAGGTCATCACCGCTCGTCCCGCCCGTGCCGAGGTCGCCGTCCCCTCCCGCACCGGGCTTGCTGCCACAGTGTGCCGAGAACCAGGCAAAGAAGAGGACTCCCGAGACGAGACGAATATTGCGGCGCATGGTGGCGTTCTTGTCGTGTGCGTCGCAAAGCGACGCGCCTCCTATGGATTACTGTGATGGGAGCGGACAGCTCACGCCATTCGAGAGCCAAATCGTGCAGCGTACTGCGCACGTGGCGGCGCGCTGCAATGGCCTGGCAACGACCGCGGCTCGGCGGTGCCGAGTGTGGGTGTCTGGAGTCCGAGCGCCGCAGCGCCGCTCCAGCCTGGGTCGGAGCAGCGCCGCAGGCCCCTGGACGCGACCGAGCCGACGCCGCCGAGAAACATTGGCGTCGAGCCGGCGACACCTGGTGAGCACGCCGCCAACTATCGACGTTTCCTGAGGTATTTTGCCGTTTCTCGCCATTAATCGGCGCGCGCCAGGGCCGTACTCGGGGGCACCTCCCCACCAGCAGCGCCGAGATGCTTCAATGACCGCACCCACCTCCGCACGGACCCCAAACCCTTCCGATTCGCAGATCGTCGCACGGAATTTTGCGAACGATGCCGGCGTACCGTCTCGAGACGCGCCTACGCCGAGAGCTCAGTCCAAGCTGCCGACGTTCGTTCAGGGGCGCGTGCTCGCCCGGCGCTACTTCGTCGACGAGGTGTTCGAAACCACGCCGGTGAGCACCTTCCTGCGCGCACACGATCTGGAGCTGGAGCGCGTCGTGCTGATCCGCCTCCTGCAGAGGCCCGAGGCTGCCGAGTTGATGCGCGAACGCGGGCACGGTTGGTTTACACGCCTCGATCACCCGGTCAGCGGCGCCGGCATTCTGGGCACGCTGGGCGTGGGCGTGCTGTCCGGCGGATGGCCGCTGCTCGTCTGCCAGTACTGGCGCGGGCGCAGCCTGGAGGCGTTCCTGCGCTCCGGCGAGCCGCCGAACGTGCTGCGCATCGTGCAGATCGCCCGGCAGATCGCTCTCGGCCTGGACGAGGCGCATCGGCTCGGCCACACCCACGGTGCGCTGCGTTCGGAGGACATCTGGCTCAGCCGGCAGCCGGACGGTGGCGAGCGCGCGATGATTCTCGGCTTTCGCCCCGGCGAAGGCACAGACACCCACGCCGATCTGGTGGTCCGCGATCTCGAGGCCTTCGCGGACTTGCTGAGTCTGATGGTCGCCAGCCTGCTGCCGCTGTATCGCCTGGCCGCGCGCCGAACGGGCCTGGACGACGCGCGTGAAAGCGGCTCCATCACCGTGATCGTGGGGCCGCTGGCGCGCGTGGCCGCGCGTTGTCAGGGGACCACCCCGGGGCGCCGCTACAAGAGCGCGGCCGACGTGGCGGGGGTGCTCGAGCGGGTCGAGGGCATCGCGCTCCGGTTGAACGCGCAACAGTAACGTCAGCACAGCCAGCGGCGGCGCTGCCGCTGGCCTCCCGGTGCTCGGTCGTCACGGCTCGCGCGCCCTTTCCAGCGAGAGTATCGCGAGCCTTAACGCTGCGTTCGCTCTGCCAATCGTGATTGATGATCCGAGCACGCGGGATTACAACCCGGGTATGGGGAAAAGGACAGCGCTCATCCTGGCGGGAGCGGTCGCGAAGGGTGCGTTCGAGGCCGGGGTGCTGGAGGTGCTTTCCGAACACCTGGCGCGGATCCCGATCGTGCGCATCGTCGCTGCCAGCTCGGGCGCGCTCAACGGTGCCGTGTACGCCACCGGCATCCGCTATGGATCGGAGCACCTGGTGGCCCGGCGCCTGATCGAGCTCTGGATGCACGACGCCAACTGGCACAACGTGTTGAAGGTGAGCCCGCTCGACATCCTGCATCGGGTGGGGGTGGGCACCGCGGACCGCTTGCTACCGCTGCTCGAGGACGCGGTGGACGATCTCCCGTTGGTGCAGCGGCGGCCGATCGATCTGGAGCTGGTGCTGACGGTGTTGAAGGGCGAGGCGGGCGACATCGCGGGTACACCGGCGACCACGTTCGAGCACGTCGCGGGCTTTCGAGACGAGCAATTCGATAGCAAAGAGGGGCGGGCCGAGGTCTTCGGCACCGCGCTCGGCTCGGGTGCATTTCCGCTGCTCTTCGCTCCGGTGGAGGTCCCCGGGGTCGGCTCGTGCGTCGACGGAGGCGTGGTGAACAACACGCCCATCAAGCGCGCCATCCAGGGCGGCGGGGTCGAGCGCATCATCGTCGTCACGCCCGAACCCCTGCGCAGCGCCGCACCCGAGCCCCTGCGAGGTACGAAGCTGATCACCCAGCTCGCAGAGATCCTGATCAATGAGCGCTTGTACCGAGATCTGCGCGACGCCGAGGCCATCAACGGTTACCTGCGCCAGCTCGATGCGCTGCGCGCCCACGGCGTAGCGCCCGACACCATTCAGCAGGTGAAGGACGTCTTCGGCTGGGTGCCGCTCGAGGTCGTGCAGATCCGTCCTGCCCGGCCCCTGGACGGTAGTGCCTTCAGCGCCTTCTCCAACCCCGCCCAGCTGAAGGGATATGTCGAAGCAGGCCGTGACGCCGCCGGGGCGGCGCTGGACACGCTGCTGAGAGTCTAGAGGTCAGGTTCTAGCAGCCCGGTTCTACGGGTCCAGCGGCGCCGGTTCTGCCGGCGCCGGCTCTAGCGGCAGCTGTCGAGCGGACGGACGGGCACCGCTACTTCTTCGCCGCGACTTTGTCTTCCTCCGGCACGACGTCCCATTTGCCGCGCACGTCCATCGCCAGCACGCAGTCCGCTCCCGCGGCACAGCTGGTCATGTGCGGCTTTTTTCCCGCGAACGAGAAGAAGGAGCCGGGCGGGAGCTGCTGCGGCTTGCCGTCGACGGTGAGCACGAGCGTCCCTGCGACGACGGTGACGAAGTGCTCGGCAGTGTGGTGGTGCAGGGGAGCCGCGAAGCCACCGTTGAACTTGAGGAAGAAATGGCTCGGCCCCTTGCTCGGGTCGCCGTCCACCGGCGCGATTTGGATCCCGGTCGTACCAGGGACCGCGCTCCACTGCACGTTGGCCGCCGGGATGAGAACGGCCGGACTGGCCTTGGCCGCTTTTGCGGCCGGGTCTGCCGCTGGCGCCTGCAGCGATACCGACGACAACCCCGCAGCCACTACCAACGCCGCCCTCAACGTGTTCGTTTTCATCGTGACCTCCACCTCCTGTGTAATTTCCGCAGCGCCAGCCTACCATCTAGTAGGTAGTCGTGGCAAGACCCTCGAGGGGGCTCGCTCGAAGCCTCGGCAGCGCCCGGACTCGGTGGTACAGATCGGCTCGTGCCCCCGACCTCCCCCGCCAACACCGCTGACCGCATCCTCGATGTCGCGGAGCGGCTCGTTCAGGTCCACGGTTTCAACGCCTTCAGCTACGCGGACATCGCAGCGGAGCTCGGCATCCGCAAGGCGAGCCTGCACCATCATTTTCCGACGAAGGCGGGGCTCGGCACGGCCCTCATCACGCGTTATCACGAACGCTTCGGCGAAGCGCTCACCGAGATCCTGAGCAGTACGGACGACGCCAACGCCCGGCTCCAGGCGTACGTGCGGTTGTATGGCAAGGTGCTGCGCAACCAGCGCATGTGCCTGTGCGGCGTGCTGGCGGCCGACTTCGAGACGCTGCCGCGCCCGATGCGCGATGGCGTCCTGAGCTTCTTCGCGCTCAACGAGGAGTGGCTGACCCGAGTCCTGGACGAGGGGCGCCAGGCCGGCAGCCTGCGCTTCGAGGGTCCGGCAGCCCGCATCGCGGCCTTCCTCGTCAGCTCGCTCGAAGGCGCCATGCTGCTGGCGCGTTCCTACGGTAAGATCTCGAGGTTCGAGGCGGTGGCGAAGAAGTTGTTGGGGGATCTGGCTCGAGGCGTCGAGAGCTGAGGTTGTCCTGCGCCAGAGTAGCAGGGAGGCGCCCGCCAGGGCTGGCGCCTCCCTCCTGTTTCCGTCGTGCGGGTCTACTTGGCGCTCGAGCAGCTGCATGCGCTACCGCAGCGGCAGGTGCCCTGGCAGTTGCAGGCATCGCCGCAGCGGCAACGTTCTGCTGCCCCGGCCGCGCAGGCACACTTCGATTGCTGGCACCGGCACGGGCTCTGATTCGTTTGGTTCATGGCGTGGACTCCTCTGGCGCGCCCGATTGCGCGCTTCAGCAGAGGGACGCAGCCGGCGGCTCGGCATTACACTGCATCCACCCGAGCGGTGCGGCGCCCGGCATGCCGGTCAGGTACGGCGGCCGCGCGCCGTCGCTACGCCGGCCGTGGACCCGGAGCTGCATCACACGTGCAGTCGAGGCAACCATGTTCGGCGCAGGTGCCGCAGGAGCGTGCGACCTGTTTGCGCAACGCCTCTCGCGCGCGAAAGATGCGCACGCCCGCGTTGCTCGGCGTGATGCCCTGGGCCGCGGCGTACTCCGCCACCGCCAGGCCCGCCACCTCGATCTGTCGCAGCGCCTCGGCGTACTCCGGCTTGAGCGTGTCGGCCAGCCGCGCCACGCAGGCGCACGCGACGTTGGCCAGCTCCGCGCTGGCTTGCCCTTCCGACTCGAGCTCGCTCGCCAGGGCCTCCAGCCTGCGATGTTGCACCGCCCGGCGCCGCTGCCGATCGATGACGCTGTTGCGCAGCACGCGATAGAACCAGCCGACGACCGACTCCTGGATCTCGTCGCCCCGCTCGATGTTTTTCACGAACGCGTCCTGCACGATGTCCTCGGCCAGGGCGCGATCGCCCACCCGGCGCTCGACATAGCGCAAAAATTCGCGATGGTTTTCGACCAACAACGCGACCGCTTCCTTGGACAGCGGAGACTCACCGCTTGCTTCGTCGGGCATGAGCCAGGAAACCAGGGCAACCGGGGCGGGTCAAGGGCATCCATGAGGTCACGGAACCCCCAGGGTGCGCAGCCCGTGGTGGCGTGCCGAGGCCACCGGAGTTGGTCGAACTCGTCAGGCCGCCTGGCGCTGGCCCAGCATCTCGAGCAAGTTCTGGACGGTGCGCCGGGTCGAGAAAGCCCATTCATCGGTGATGAACAGGCGCGGGTCTCGGGACACCTGCGCGCGCAACAGCTCGCTCTTGGACCAGAAGTCCCGCCGCGGCGCCTTGTAGGAAACGGGCACCTGCTTGATCAACAGATCGCGAGGCTCGCCGCGCACGACCCCGAAGCGCACCGCCTCCTGCCAGACGCGCGTGGCGCTGCTGGAGGGATCCTTCCAGACCGGCTGGGAGAGTTCCGTGGGCACTTCACAACAGACGTACGACATGCCTGCCGGACAATTGTCTCGCCCGTACGCACCGGGTACCGAGGCGCGAAACACCAGGTCCTCGAGGTCGTAGCTGTTCACGTAGCTGTAGCCCGTCTCCTGCGCCTTCTCGATCGCGAAGTAGTAGAGCACCATGGGCGCGCCGCAGCTCTGCGAGGCGATGTCGTTTTCGCCGCCGAGCAACCGCTCCAGGGTTCCCAGCCCCGCGGTCCAGAGCAGGCGATCGGCAGACAGGCGGCCGTGCGACTTGGTGTGGAGATCCACCGCGTCCGCGCCCGACTCGAGCCGCTCCAGCTCGGCTTGCACGATCACCCGCACGCCCAGCTGGCGCAGGCGCTCGCTGGCCCCTTCGACGAAGCCCCGCATGCCGTGCCGCAGCGGGTAGAAGGACCGGTGCGGGTACGCCTTGACGCGATCCCGGTAGAACATCATCGGGTCGTGCTGCGAGCCCGCCGCCAGCCGCTCATTGAGTGCCGGCACCCCCTTGAGCAGGGTCGCCGCCGCATCCTCGAGCAGCCGGATGCGCGAAAACGTGGTCGCATAGAGCGCCTGCGGCGCGAGCTCCCGCGCGTGCACACGGAAGACCTTGTGCAGCGCCGTGTTCAAGAGCTCACTGGCGCGCGCGCCGTAGCGCGCCACTAGCAGCTCATCCAGGTTCCTGGGCTCGGGGTGTTCACTCGACGCCGCGACGACCATCTCCAGCAGGATCTGCTGGACCGTCTCCGGCCCGTAGGAGTCGAGCGCGACCAGCTCGAAGCCTTCCGTCTTGCGTCCGTTCACGATCGAGGCGAACTGCACCTGCACCGGCAGCGCCTCGCCGCCCAGCAGATCGAGCAGAATTTCCGTGACGGCGTCCGACTCGTTGCCGAACAGGTGGCAGCCCAGGTCCAGGAAGTAGCCGTTCCAGGGCAGTGCATCATTCACGCCGCCGATGGCCTTGCCCCGCTCTACCAGGACGACGTCGTTGCCCTGCTTGGCCAGCAAGTATGCGGCCACGATGCCCGTTGTACTGGCGCCTGATACAATCCATCTCTGTGACATCGCAAACCCCTGACCCCTTGGGCCGTACCTAGGATGCAAATGCCGAGCCAGCGCCTGGAACCCCGATGTATCGGCCAGATCTGCGAGGGGCGGTCGATGCGGCGTCAAGCGCTTGGCGCTCGCGTGCGTCGCCGGTTGCGGAGCGCGGAGAAGCGCAGAGGGGGGCGCTCGGCGCCCGGCGAGGAGGGCGACCGTGCACCGGCTCATCGTCTGTTGTGATGCCAACGCGGCGAGCGGGTTGGGCCACTTTGCCCGCTGCCTGGATCTCGCGCTCGCGCTCGGGGCGGAGCGCCCGGATTGGGAGCTCGTCTTCCTCGGTGACCACTCCGAGCACGCGCGCGAAACCCTGAGCCGTGCGGGCCTGCGCTCACTCGGCGTGGCGGCGAGCACGTTCTCGATAGCGGATCTGCAGTCCTGGCTCACACCGAGCGACGTGGTGCTGGTGGATAGCTACCTGGCGGGGCCGCCGCTGTACGATCTATTGAATCAGCGGGGCACGCGCTGGGCGGCATTTGATGATCTGGGCAGCCACGACTTTGCCGGCGCGAGCCTGGTGATCAACTCCCGGATGCATGCCGAGCAGTTGTTTCGCTACCGGGCAGCGCGCACGGCGTTGGGGCCGCATTTCATGCCGCTGTCGGGTGACCTCTGCCGCGTGAGGCAGGCGCGCGAGGTGCTCGCTGTGCGGCCCGAGGTGGAGAAGGTCCTGATCTTCGTGGGCGGTACCGACCTGTATGGCGTCGGCCAGGGTCTGAGCCAGGTCGCCTCCGAGCTGTTTCCGCGGGCTCGGATCCAGTGGATCCGGAGCGGCGGCGCAGCCGAGGCGGCGCTGCCCGGGAACGTGGAGTGCCTGCCGCTCCAGCCGAGCTTGACGCCCCTGTTCGCGGACGCGGATCTGCTGCTCTCCGGCGGAGGGCGGCTCAAGTACGAGGCGGGCTTTGCGCTGTTGCCCAACGCGGCGCTCAGCCAGACGCCGCTGCAGGCCGCGGACACGGCCATTCTGGCGGCGCTGGGCGTGACGCTGGATCTCGGGGAGGCTCGAGGCTTCGATGCGCTCGCGCTGCGGCAGCGCCTGGCGCCGCTCGGCAGCCTCGAGGCGCGGGCCGCCATGTGCGAGCGGCAACGTGCGCAGTTTCCGAGCCACCAGAACCGCCCGCTGCTCGCACTCGTGTGCGACGCGCTCGGACCGCGCTAGTGGTCGCTGTCGGCGCAGACGGGGGCGCTCAGCTCGCCGCGCGCACGTAGTCGCCGGCCTTGCCCCAGCCCAGGTTGGCAGCAACATCCACGATCGACAGGCTCGGCACGAACTCGGCCGCGCCGCGCTGCGCATAGGCGACCGGCACGAAGTTCTGATACTCGACGCGGATGTCCTGACCAGCGAACGCCTGCTCCTCCTCGATGTAGCCCCGCGAACCGGCGGGGCTGAGGTAGTGGCTGACTCCGAAATGGCGGCACAGCTCGACCAGGCGCAGCGAGCGCGTGCCGTGGGTGTCGACCTCGGACGCGCTGGAGAAGCTACACTCGAGGCCGAGGCGCTCCGAAAGGAGCCGGATCAGCCGGACGTTGAGCTGCTCGAGCCCGCGGATCGTCTCATCCAGAATGACGCTGCCGAGCAATTCCACGACTTCGCCGCCGTGGGCGTGCTTGCCGTAGGCGTGCTTCAGCATCTGCAGGTGTTTTCTGCGCCAGGTGTGGCCGTCGAGCAGCGTCTCATCGATGCGTTGCTCGCGCGGGCCCAGCGTGGGTACCGTGATCAGCTGGATGCGACCATTGAGCAGGATGCGGTTTCGGACCTGCCAGGAGGGCTTGTCCAGCTGCACGTTGTTCAAGAAGACAAAGCGCTGCACGCGGCTGATCAGATTGAAGTACCCCGCCCACGGCAGGTACGTCGGCTGCATGATGGCCAGCGTCATGGGAACAGAAGCGTCACGTGAACAGGACTGTCAGTAGAAGCATCATTTGAAGAGGTACATGGTGAACTCGAAGGGGATGGTGCCCTTCTTGATCTGATAGGCATGCCGCAGGTCCACGCGCGCGCCCAGCTTCTGCCGGCAAAAGTCGAAGACGCGCAGCGGGTCGGCATAGAACAGCCCCGGCGACTGGTAGTCCACGTAGGTGGACAGCGCGTTGAAGGCGACGCGGGCGCGCGTCGCGCGAAACATCTTCTCGAGCGTGCCGGTCAGAAAGCCCCAGTTGTCGCTCATCTGGTTGTTGAACATGCCGCTCAGCAGCACCACGTCGTAGTCGGCGGGCAAGGGCTCGCTCGCCACGTCAAACTCGCGAAAGCTCGCCAGCGGATCTGACGCAAAGCGTTCGCGCGCGTGGTGGATGAACTCGGGCACCAGATCCAGCCCCAGATACTCGCCCGTAAAGCGCCGCTCTTGCCGCAGCCAGCTGAGCAGTTCCCCCAGGCCGCAGCCGAGGTCGATGACGCGGTCGGTGGGCCCCACCAGCTCGGACAGCACGCTGAAGCGCTCTTGCTGCGTCTCGCGCGAGCTCCACTGCACCGCCTGGTGGCCCGCCCCGTGTTCGGAGAAGAGCCGCTGGTAGTGCGCCTTGATGCTGCGAGAGGGGTCGGACGCTGCGCTCTCGCCGGGCGCAGTCACGCCGAAGCCTCGGGCGAGAAGCCGACGACATGCTCCGGACGCAGCGGTGTACCGCGCGTGAGCGGCGCGCTGGCAGGCTTGCCCATGACGGCGTCCAGGTAGCGGGGCTCGAGGCCGTGACCCGGGCGAATCACGCGCACGTTCTGGCTCGTCAGGAGATCCCCCTGGTTGATGTCCTGGACCACGAAGAGCGAGCGCCGGT
>Ga0315912_10001032_pt1 | contig 37750 bp, 25 predicted proteins | sample VfabasoilMG_FD_204469 | JGI IMG/M metagenome (GOLD analysis project Ga0315912, IMG submission 204469) | Garden soil microbial communities collected in Santa Monica, California, United States - V. faba soil | ecosystem: Environmental > Terrestrial > Soil > Garden | place: USA: California... | reverse complement strand
GTGCTATCCACCTGACCGACGTTGAGGCCGTCGACCTGGAACTGCACACCACTGACGGCTACGTTGTCCGTGACATTGGCGCTCAACGTCACCGTACCGGACACACTGGCGCCGGATGCGGGGCCTGTTATGGCCGCGACGGGTGGCGTTGTATCGGGCGTGTTTACCGGCGTAACCGCGGTCGCCGCAGTCGAATAGGCACTGAGATTGCCGGCGGCGTCTGTTGCGCGGACCCGGTAGCTGTAGCTCGTCGATGCCGTGAGGCCCGTGTTGCTGAAGGTCGTACCCGTCGCGCTGGAGATCTGCGCAAAGCTGGAACAGCCCGCGCCCTGGCAGCGCTCGATCAGGTAGTTCGTCACCCCGACATTGTCGGTCGATCCGGTCCAGCCCAGGCTGATCTGCGCGCTCGATGTCGCGGTGGCGGTCAATCCGCTCGGGGCGGTGGGCGCCTGGGTATCGACCACCGCAGTGGTGATGGCGGTCGCTGTGTTGGAATACGCACTGGCGTTGTTCGCTGCGTCGATCGCACGGACGCGGAAGCTGTAGCTAGTTCCCGCCGTCAAGGCCGTACTGCTGAACGTCGTGATGGTGCTGGTGCCTACCTGTGCAAAGTTCGAGCAACCAGCGCCCAGGCAGCGCTCAACCAGGTAGTTGGTCACGCCTGTGTTGTCCGTCGCCGCCGTCCAGCTGAGGTTGACCTGGCTGTTGGAAACCGCGGTTGCACCCAGCGCGCTCGGTGCCGTCGGCGCCTGCGTGTCGCCGCCGCCAGCGGCAGCACCGCGGAACGCGACCATCTGCATGATCCAGTGGCTCGCACCGCTCAGCGGCGCCGTTGCGCTGTAGCTACCGATCGCGGCCACCACCCGATCCTCCAGGATGTCGCCATCCGGATTTGTGACGACGCGGTTGGTGTAGCCGGGGCCGGCACCGGCAGTAAAGCTCTGCACGAGATTCGCGCCCACCAGCAGATCGTTGGCATTGCTGGTCGTGACCGCACCGCTGTCGGAATTCAAGCTGTTGCCCGTAGCCTCCGAACCGGTATCGATCGGGTTTACCGGGTCGATGCCGCTGTACTCCGCGATGCGCATGTCGACATAGTTCGCGGGAGCATCGAACACGACTGTAACGACGTTCGTTCCCGCCGCAGAACCACCGATGCCGGCTGCGTAGTAGATCGACTGCGTTGCGACGCCCGTCTGCACCGTCGGGCCTGCGGCCAATTCATAGGCGTTGCCTCGCGTATCCGTCACGGACACGACGTGCGAGGTCGTGTCGCTCCAGCCAACCACCACGACGTTGAGGTTGCCCGCCGTCTGCAGCGCCGGATACGTCACTGCAACAGTCGCTTGTGGACTCTGAGGTACGGCGTAGTTGCTCTGGATGTACGCGATGGGCGCAGCGGCAGCGCCCTGCGTTGCTACCCCGGCAATGTTCGAATAGGCGCTGAGATTGGCAGCCGCGTCCGTGGCGCGCACCTGGTAACGGTAGGTCGTCGAAGCCGTGAGGCCCGTGTTGCTGAACGTCGTACCGACGCTCGTCGCGATCTGCGCGAAGTTCGTGCAAGCAGCACCCTGGCAACGCTCGATCAGGTAGTTCGTCACACCAACGTTGTCGGTCGATGCAGTCCAGCTCAGTGTGATCTGGCTGCTGGAAGCCGCCGTGGCGCCCAAGCCGCTCGGGGCCGTCGGTGCCTGCGTATCCGGCGCGGCCTGCGTGGTGGCGGTTGCCAACGACGAATAGGCGCCGAGATTGCTGGCAGCGTCCGTTGCCCTGACTCGATAGCGATAGGTGGTCGACGCAGTCAGAGCAGTGTTGCTGAATGTCGTAACCGCACTGGTCGCGATCTGCGCAAAACTCGTGCAGCCGGCGCCCTGGCAACGTTCGATTAGGTAGTTCGTCACGCCGACGTCATCGGTCGATGCGGTCCAGCTCAGATTGATCTGCGTAGTCGATGCCGCAGTGGCAGCCAATCCGCTGGGCGCAGTCGGTGCCTGCGTATCCGGAGCCACTTGGGTGGTCGCCGTCGCAGCGCCCGAGTAGCCGCTGAAATTGTTGGCCGCATCGGTTGCACGAACTCGATAGCTGTAGCTGGTTGAGCCGGTCAGCCCGGTGTTGCTGAAGGTCGTGCCGGCAGCGGTGGCGATTTGCGCAAAGTTCGAGCAACCGGCGCCTTGGCAGCGCTCGATCAGGTAGTTCGTCACGCCGACGTCATCGGTCGAGGCGGTCCAGCTCAGATTGATCTGGCTGCTTGATGCCGCAGTGGCGCTCAATCCGCTCGGCGCAGTGGGTGCCTGTGTATCCGCGGCCGCCTGAGTGGTCGCCGTCGAGGTGCCCGAGTAGCCGCTGAGGTTGTTGGCCGCATCGGTCGCACGAACTCGATAGCTGTAGCTGGTTGAGCCGGTCAGCCCCGTGTTGCTGAAGCTCGTGCCGGCAGCGGTGGCGATTTGCGAGAAGTTCGCGCAACCGGCTCCCTGGCAGCGCTCGATCAGATAGTTCGTCACACCGACGTCGTCCGTCGAAGCAGTCCAGCTCAGGTTGATCTGCGCGCTCGAGATCGCGTTGGCAGTCACTCCACCCGGCGCGGTTGGCGCCTGCGTGTCACCGCCTCCGGTTGCAGCGGCGCGAAACGCGACCATTTGCATGATCCAGAAATGCGCACTGTCGAGCGGTGCGGTCGCGCTGTAGCTGCCGGTTGTACTGACGATCCGGTCCTGCAGAATGTCCGAGTCGGGATTCGTAATCACCCGGCTGGTGAACCCGGGGCCAGCAGCGATGGTGGTGCTTTGCACGAGATTCGCGCCCACCAGCAAATCATTGGCGTTCGTGGTGGTAACCGCGCCGCTATTGGTGTTGGAGCTGTTGCCCATGCCGGCGATCACGACATCCACTGGATTCGCCACGTCGATGCCGCTGTATTCGGCGATGCGCAGATCCACGTAGGTTGCCGGTGCATCAAACTGCACCGTCACGGTGTTCCCGCCTGCAGGCGCGCCTGTGATGCCGGCCGAATAGTAGATAGACTGTGTGGCAACACCCGCTTGCACGGTCGGACCTATCGCCTGTGCGTAGACGTTGCCTAGCGAATCCGTCACCGACAGCACATGCGACGTCGTATCGCTCCAGCCTACGACGACGACATTGAGGTTTCCTGCGACCTGCATGGCCGGATACGTCGCGGCAACGGTCTGCCGCGGCGACTGAGGAACGGCATAAGCACTCTGAATGTAGGCGATCGACGCTGCCGGGCCAGTCTGCGTCGCCACTCCGGCGATGTTCGAATAGGTGCTGAGATTGTTGGCAGCGTCCGTTGCGCGCACCTGGTAACGGTAGGTCGTCGAAGCCGTGAGGCCCGTGTTGCTGAAAGTCGTGCCGACACTCGTCGCGATCTGCGCGAAGTTCGTGCAGCCGACGCCTTGGCAACGTTCGATCAGGTAGTTCGTCACGCCGACGTTGTCGGTCGCCGCAGTCCAGCTCAGGTTGATCTGGCTGCTGGAAGCGGCCGTGGCGCTGAATCCGCTCGGGGCGGTCGGTGCCTGGGTATCCGGCACGGCCTGCGTGGTCGCGGTCGCGGTGCCCGAAAAGCCGCTGAGATTGTTGGCTGCGTCGGTTGCGCGCACGCGATAGCTGTAGCTGGTCGAACCGGTCAGACCCGTGTTGCTGAAGGTCGTGCCCGCAGCAGTGGCGATCTGCGCGAAGCTCGAGCAACCCGCGCCTTGGCAGCGTTCGATCAGGTAGTTCGTCACGCCGACATCGTCGGTCGACGCGGTCCAGCTCAGATTGATCTGCGTGCTCGAGGTCGCGGTGGCACCCAATCCGCTCGGCGCGGTCGGCGCCTGCGTATCCGGGGCCACTTGGGTGGTCGCGGTCGCGGTGCCCGAAAGGCCGCTGAGATTGTTGGCTGCGTCGGTTGCGCGCACGCGATAGCTGTAGCTGGTCGAACCGGTCAGACCCGTGTTGCTGAAGGTCGTGCCCGCAGCAGTGGCGATCTGCGCGAAGCTCGAGCAACCCGCGCCTTGGCAGCGTTCGATCAGGTAGTTCGTCACGCCGACATCGTCGGTCGACGCGGTCCAGCTCAGATTGATCTGCGTGCTCGAGGTCGCGGTGGCACCCAATCCGCTCGGCGCGGTCGGCGCTTGAGTATCCGGGGACACCTGGGTGGTCGCGGTCGCGGTGCCCGAGTAGCCGCTGAGGTTGGACGCTGCGTCCGTCGCACGAACTCGATAGCTGTAGCTGGTCGAGCCGGTCAGACCCGCGTTGCTGAAGGTCGTGCCGGCAGCAGTGGCGATCTGCATGAAGCTCGAGCAACCGGCGCCCTGGCAGCGCTCGATCAGGTAGTTCGTCACGCCAACGTTGTCGGTCGACGCGGTCCAACTCAAGTTGATCTGCGTGCTCGAGATCGCGGTGGCAGTCACTCCGCCCGGCGCGGTCGGCGCCTGCGTATCAGGTGGCGCAGGCGTGGTCGCCGTTGCCGAGCCCGAGTAACCGCTGAGATTGTTGGCCGCATCGGTTGCACGAACTCGATAGCTGTAGCTGCTCGAACCCGTCAGTCCCGTGTTGCTGAAGGTCGTGCCCGCAGCGGTGGCAATCTGCGCGAAGTTGGAACAACCAGCACCCTGGCAGCGCTCGATGAGGTAGTTCGTCACACCGACGTCATCAGTCGAGCCGGTCCAGCTGAGATTAATCTGGGTGCTCGAGGTCGCGGTGGCGGTCAATCCGCCAGGCGCGGTCGGCGCCTGCGTATCCGGGGCCAACTGGGTGGTTGCGGTCGCCGTGCCCGAGTAACCGCTGAGATTGACGGCTGCATCGGTTGCACGCACCCGATAGCTGTAGCTTGTCGAGCCGGCGAGCCCCGTGTTGCTGAAGGTCGTGCCCACGCTCGTGCCGATCTGTACGAAGTTCGAGCAGCCCGCCCCTTGGCAGCGCTCGACCCGATAGCCAGTCACGCCGACGTCATCGGTCGATGCGGTCCAGCTCAGATTGATCTGCGCGCTCGAAGTCGCGGTAGCGGCCAATCCGCTCGGCGCGGTCGGTGCCTGCGTATCGCCACCGCCCGCTCCGGCGGCGCGAAAGGCGACCATCTGCATGATCCAGTAGTTCGCGCTGTGCAGCGGTGCAGTAGAGCTGTAACTGCCGATCGCGTTGACAATCCGGTCTTCCAGGATGTCCATATCTGGATCGGTGATTATCCGACTGGTGTAACCGGGACCGGGACCGGAGTGGGAGCCCTGAACGAGACTCGCGCCAACCAACAAGTCATTGGCGTTCGTGGTCGTGACAGCGCCGCTGTCGGTGTTCCCGCTGACGCCCGTAGCGGCGGCAACGACATCCACCGGGTTCGCCACATCGACGCCGCTGTATTCGGCGATGCGCAGGTCCACGTAGATTGCCGGTGCGTCAAACTGCACCGTCACCGTGTTACCGCCTGCAGTCGCGCCGGTGATGCCGGCCGAATAGTAGATCGACTGCGTGGCAACGCCCGCTTGCACAGTAGGACCTATCGCCTTTGCGTAGACGTTGCCCAGCGAATCCGTCACTGAGAGCACATGCGACGTCGTATCGCTCCAGCCTACGACGACAACGTTGAGATTCCCCGAGGTCTGCGCACTCGTGAACGTGGCACTAACCACCGACTGCGGTGACTGCGGCACGGCGCTTCGTACTTGCACGAATGCAATCGCCGCAACGGATGGCGCGGCGAGCACGACATTTGCCAGTAGAGCGAGCGCTCCTTGGCGCAAAATGCGACCTACCATCCGAGTCGTGCGTGCAATGTTTCGCGGAAAAATCGCTGACGCCGGTCTGGTACTCGCCACCGTAAATCCCCTGAATTTCTTGTTCTGAAAGAACCGAAGCGCGTCTTCGCCCGACACTTATTAGAATCGCTTGCGAATCAGCTACCTATGCATTTCTGGTGGCAAGCATAGGGTTACCCCGGGGGCATTCCAACGTCCTTTGGACGTCCGAGATGCCAATACCGTGCCTAGTTCACACAAGTCGCCGGCTGCGGCGGGCCCGCGTCGTACGGCGCGACCGCATCTGTCGGTAAATTTGACAGGTCTGTACCGCGCAAATAGTCCCCCATCGTGCTGCCGGTGCAATACGAGTCGACGTTCTCTGCGCCGCGCAGCGAACGCACGTCGTCCAGGTGCACGGTCCGGAAGTCGATGCTGTAACGCGTCCGCCCCGAGGTATTTGGCACGGTGGAATGCAGTTGTGCGCCCGAGAAGATCAGCAGTCCTCCCGGCGGCGGCAACAAGCGAATGTCGGGTTGTAACTCCACAGGCTCTGTGGCCTTCGGCTGCACCCGCGTATCGACGCCGATGTGCTTCGCAGCGTCGAACCGATTCACGCGATTCCATTCCTGATAGTTGTAGCCGCTCGACGTGTTGCGCACGCCTTGCGACCAGTATCGAGGGTGGAATGCCATGCAATTGTCAGCCGCGATGGGGAAGACCGGCATCCACCAGTTCACCTGGCATAGAGGCGCGGAATACCAGGTATCCCGATGCGGATGGAAGGCGAACGCGATGCCCGTACTCAGGTAGTCGTTGCTGGTCGCGGTGCGCAGGCGAGGCACGTCGAAATAGGTCTGCGACAGATCGCACCCAACGGCCTTCAGCATGGCGGGCACCAGCCGTTTGCACTCCGGGTGGTGGATGAAGCGAGGTTTGAACTCGCCCAGTCGCCGCGCATATTCCTCCACCGGCATCGTGTGCTGCGCCAATTCCGGATCGTTGCCAGCGAAAACCTCGCCGATCATTTCACGGGCGAATGCGACCATCTCCCGCGATGCTGCGCTCGGCGAATACATGAAGATGTCGCCCGCATACAGCCGCGCCCGACGTTCATCGTCGGACATGGCTGGATCAATATGTACGTTACTCATGTCTACTCTCCCGCAGCTGCCAGCGTGAACGCAGCTATGCGATGCAGAACTTGTCGACGTGAAAGCCTTCGGCCCAGCCCGACTCGCAGCCCGCCTCGACACCACGCAAGCGCATCAGTCCGCGAAACGTGTCGGCATCGAACCATTGCTTCGACCGCTGACTCACGTAGCTGCCATGCAGGGCGCGTATTTTTCCTTCGACGTGCCGGCGCTCCAGCGCGAAGTAAGCGTTGGGCGTATGCAGGTCGCCTTCGTATTTCGGGATCTCGTATTCCAGCACCAGGTGGCGCCGGAACGCATTCCACGTGAGCTCGGCGATGATGCGGTGATCCTGGTGCCGGTCGGCACGATGGTGCGTGAAGACCAGGTCAGGCGTCGGCAGTTTCTTGAGCGGCTCGAACTGCGCCTTGATGTCGGCGTATTGCGCGGGGAAGTAGCTGTCACGGAATTCGTGCGTCAGCACCTGCCACGAATGCGCCTTTCTCAGGAAGCGACGCGCGCTCGTCCGCAATTCGCGCGCCCGCAATGCCGGCGCGCTGAAGGAAACCCAGGTCACGGCGACAGGACGCGGCGAATCGAGCAGTTTCAGCAGCGTGCCGCCGCAGCCGATGTCGATATCGTCGCAGTGCGCACCGAGACACAGCACCTGCAAAGGTCGGCGCTTGCCCGGCGGATTCAATTGCAGTTCCAGCATAGCGCCTCGTCGGTCCTGGCAGCCTCAGCTGCCCTTGCCGTCCTTCCACACCATCCACGGACAGTTGCCCTGGGCTTCCAGGCGATCCAGCGTGATCTTGTCCTTGAAGGTATCCATTGCGTGCCAGAAACCCCCGTGACGATACGTCGAGAGCAGCTTCTTTTCGATGAGGCGCTCGAACGGTTTGTTCACGAGTTCCTCGCCTTCATTCATGTAGTCGAAGATTTCCCGGCGCAACGCGAAGTACCCGCCGTTGATCCAGATCTCGCTTTCGTTGAGAGCGCCCATGGCGGATACGAGACCGTCCTCGCCGGACCGCACCGTGTGGAAAGTCTGCGCGCTGCGAACCGAAGCGAAGCTGGCAACCACCTTGCGCTTGTTGAAGTCCGCCACCAGCTTGTCGAGCGGAAGATCCGAAATGCCGTCGGAGTAGTTGGCCAGGAACGCTTCATCCTTCTCGACGTACTTGCGCACCCGCATGAGGCGCTGCCCGATATTGCTGTGCATTCCGGTGTCGACGAACGTGATCTTCCAGTCGTCCAGGTCGCGGCTCATGTATTCGATCGTGCGCCCGCCGTCGGACATGACGAAATCGTTCGTCATCGCTTCGCTGTAGTTGAGGAAATACTCGCGGATCAGGTCGCCGCGATAACCGAGGCACAGGATGAATTCCTTGTGACCGTAGTGGGAGTAGTAACGCATCAGGTGCCAGAGAATCGGCCGATAGCCGACGTTGACCAGCGGTTTCGGAATGGTGTCCGAATGCTCACGCAAGCGCGTGCCCAGGCCACCACAGAACAGAACAACTTTCATGCAGTACTCCACGATTGTGCCGGCTCCGCCGGTCTCAGCAACGCCACGTTTTGCAAGGCATCCGCCGCAGCTGCAACTGCTGCAAACGACAAACCGGAACGTTCAGCAACGTCCAGCAAGCTCGCCGATCCGTCGGATTGATTCAATACCCAGAGCAACGCGTGCTCGAATTCTCCGGGATGCGCCCCGCCCGTCAAACGGTACAGTCCCCGCTTGCCGAGTCGAGGTTCGCACTTCGGACTCAGGTTGATGTAACGATCATTGCGGTCCGCAATGCTGACGATGTTCGCGCAGGTCCGCAGCGATTCAGCCAGGCAGTCGCGGTCGACGATCGAAAAATCGTCGGCCGAAGAGTGGTATTGCGGGTACTCGTTGTTGGGAGTGCGCGTCAGGCGCCCGACCGGGAGATTGAATCCCGGCGAACACAGCTGGCGCTCGTCGTAGCCGTAAGGTGAAAAGTCGATGAGGCGCGAAGCATGCCCGCCGCTCTTCAATGCGTACGCGGCGATCCTGTCGATGTCGGCCTGTCCGCGCCGGCTGCGTTTATAGGTGATAGGGCCTCGATCACCGAGCAGCCCGAGCACGAGGCCGTGCCGTACGCGATCGACATGGGCTTCGTTGCGTGCCAGCCAGACGATGGAGCCTATCGTTCCAGGCGCAAAGACAAAGCGATACGTGAACCTGGGCTTGCTCTGCAGCAGGTGACGCGCGAGCAACGTTGTTAGCGCAATTCCCGTCAGGTTGTCATTGCAAAGTGACGGATGGCAGACATGCGTGAAGATCAGGAATTCCTGCTCGCTTGAACCCGGCACTACGCACTCGGCGTAGGTCAGATGGCCCGGTTGCAGCGTGCTGTCGATGCAGACGCGGTAATTCCCGTCCTGCAGTTTCTGCAGCTCATCGTGAGCGAGGCAGAAACCCCAGTCTTCCTTGTAGTAGCTGGTCCGGTACGGAATCCATGTCGGATTCTGCGGCAGGCTATGCAGATGAGGACGCAGCTCGGCAAGCGGCAGCGTCGCGCGAATGGGAGTGCTGTAGCTCATCAGGTGCAGGCTGTGATTCTGCAGGTCGACCACGCGCCGACCATTGGGATCTTCAACCCACGCTTCGCGAACGTTCCATTCCTTCGGCACTTCCCAGTCGAACACCGGCGTGCCCGACGGCACCTCGGTGCGCTGAAGGGGGATCAGCTCGCCCACTGCGTCCAGGGTCTTGCGCACCCCCTCGCCCGTGATGCTGCGGCAGATCGGATAGAGCCGCTCCATGAGCTGCCAGGCTGCATCGGCCTGCGCGCGGCACGCCTCGAGCGACTGTAGCTCCTGGAGAATCATTGCGTCTGCCCGGGTCGTGAAGCGACGCGCGCGCGTGCAGCTTCCAGCTCCTCGGTGAATCGGTCGACGGAAAAATCCGCGAATTCACCGTCGCGCGGCAACACCGTGATCGACTCGGTGATCGGCCACTCGATTCCGAGAGCCGGATCGTTCCAGCGCACCCCGAATCCCAGCTCCGGCGCAAAGAAATCCGTCATCTGGTACAGCACTTCGGACTCGTCCTTGAGCGTCTGGAATCCGTGCAGCATCATCGGCGGGATGTACAGCGCGTTGTACTTGTCGGCCGACAGTTCCACGGCGCAATGACGCATGAAAGTCGGCGATTCGGGATTCAGGTCGATGATCACGTCGTGAATCGCACCGCGCGTGCAGCGCACGAGCTTCGCCTCGCGCGAGGGCGGCAACTGCAGGTGCATGCCGCGAATCGTGCCACGACGTTCATTGCGCGAGATGCTGGTCTGGACCATCGACGACGGCAGGCCAGCAGCGGCAAACTCGCGCGTACACCAGGTGCGCGCGAAGAACCCGCGCAGATCCCGGTGTGGCTCGATTTCCACGGTGAACGCGCCTCGCAACGCAGTTTCTTTCAATAACATGGGACGGAGAAATCAGGTCCAGAAAAAGTCCGCGTCGAGCTGCTTGGTCGACTGTAGATAGTTCAGCTGCTTGAGTCGCGTGAAGGCCCGGAACTGGTACGTCTCGGGCTGCATCTGGATCCGCTCGAACAGCTCGCGCAACTGGCGCGCGCCGTCCTTCGGCGTGTACTTGCAGGCGAAGCCCGGCAGTTCGTTATGGATGCGGTCGAAGTTCACGCGGTAGCTGCGCGTGTCGCCGCTCGGTGCTCCGACGCTGACTTCGCAACCTGGAAATTCTGCGGCAACGATCTGCGCGAGCTCACGGATGCGGAAGTTGTCGGAATTCTGGCCGACGTTGAACACCTTGCCACGCACCGCTTCATCTGGCGCGATCAGTGACCGGTAGATAGCCTCGCAGATGTCGTCGACGTGAACGACCGGGCGCCACGGGCTGCCGTCGCTCACCATGGCGATCTTCTTCGTCGTCCAGGCCAACGCGCAAAGATCGTTGATCACGATATCGAAACGCATGCGCGGCGACGGGCCATACGCAGTCGCGTTGCGCAGGAACACCGGACAGAAATCTCCGCCCGCCATCTGACCCACGTCGCGTTCAACCAGCACTTTGCATTCTGCATAGGCGGTCTGCGGATTCGGCTTGGTCGACTCGTTGACGAAGTCACCGGTGCCGGCACCGTAGACACTGCAAGACGACGTATAGACAAAGCGGCGGATGCCCACCTTGCGCGCGTTTTCCGCCAGCCGCACCGAGCCCTGGTGATTGATCTTGTGGGTCACGGCGGGATTGTTCTGACCGAGCGGATCATTCGACAGCTCGGCGAGGTGCACCACCGCGTCGCAGCCGCGGAGGTCGTCCGCGGTCAATTGGCGCAGGTCCTTGAAGATCGTCTTGGCACTGACGGGCATGCCCTGGTTGTCGCTGAACAGCCAACCATCGCGGTAGTAACCCGTGTCCGAACCGACGACTTCGATCCCCTGCCGATGCAGGTAAGGAACCAGGCGAGAACCGATATACCCTTCGGTTCCGGTAACAAACACTTTCATATTGCGGGACCTGCGCTCTTATAGTTCATGGGGTTGAGAAGAAGTCATTATCACGTCGCCCCACTCGCGGCTGTGGCGAATATGGTCAAGTACCTTCACTTTTGCGACTTCGATCTCGCCTTGCGGCGCTCTATTCCGTCGACCGCCAGCCCTCTTGGCTGGACGAAGATCCCGGGCAAGCCGAAGATTCTTACAGATTGTTAAGAAGCGCCTCCGGCCCCGCAATCAGCACACTTTGGCGGGACCGGCACCAAATCTCTCGCGATACCAACTCACCGCCCTGTCGAGTCCTTCGTCGAGCGACACACTGGGCTTCCAGTCGATGAGACGCGTGGCGGCCCCGACATCGGCATGGCGCGTCGGCTCGAGGCGCCTGTCAGGTAGTGCGCCGAATCTGAGTGCGTCGACGTTCCCAAGCCGTGTCGCAAGGCCAGTCGCGACGTCCCGTACGGAAACCAAGGCTCCCCAGCCGATGTCGATGGTCTTGCCGATCGCTGCCGGCGCTTCTGCCGCGGCGAGCAACGCATCGACGACGTCATCGATGTAAATCCAGTCGAAGGACTGCGCCCCGCTCGACATCGCAACTTCCCGGCCGCGCAATATCTGCGTCACGACATTGGGCACGAGCTTTGTCAGATCCAGTTGCCCGGCGCCGTAGACCATGAACGGTCGGGCAATGATCACGGGCAATGCCAACACGTCGGCAAACATTCGCGCATAGGCACTGGACGCGAATTTCGCCGCTGCATAGGGACAATTGGGCACAGGCGGCAGATGCTGATCCGGTTCCTGAAGCGATCCCATGCAAACAACTTTCGGAGCATCGTGCTCGAGAGCCGTCAGCAACACATGCACGGTACCGATGAGGTTGTTCTGCAACGTTGGGAGCACCAAGTCTACCGAGCGTGCGCCCGATACCTTCGACGCCAAGTGGAAAACGAGCTGCGGCCGGACGTGTCTGAAGACGCTTTGAACGGCTTGCAAGTCGGCCACGTCGCAGGCACCAATCGATCCATCCTCAGACGCACTTCTCGCATATGCGTGCACTTCTGCACCAAACGCCCTGAGCCTCGCGCAAAGTGCCGTGCCGATGAATCCCCCGGCGCCAGTAACCAGGCAACGCCGTTTTTTCAGGTGGCGTTGCAATGCGCTTAGGGTGTTCATTGAGGTTGCCGACTGCGACGTGTGCTACTTGTCTGGACCGAACTACTTGCAGACCGACGCATTTTGGCCAAAGGACGCTGACCTCGGCAATCGGAATGATGAAGCACGCCAGCGAACGCCGAGATCAGGGATAGTTTGCGGGCCTACGACATTTCAGGAGATTCATCGTCCTCTTCCCACGGATCCTCACCTACGTTCTCATCTTCGTTTCTGACTTTTTGTCCCTCGACAACGACGTTTTTTCCCTCGATCTTGTCGAGCCAAATCGGCCGCCAATAGGACAGTATTCCTCGTGGGCACATGAAACGCTTTTCGCTGTACTCGCTGTTGCAAACGACCCCTTTCAACGCGATGCACGGGTTCTTCATTTCGAGCATGCGGCCTGTGGGCTCGTCGATGATTCTGCGCACGACACCGCGAACCTGGTACTTGCCCTCGCAATAGGGGACCATCTCGGGATCGAAAGTGAGTCCCCGGTTTTTCCCTGAGCGATTCAGCGTCCGGAGAATCTCAGCGGCCGGCTTGATCTGCACCCAATCCCCCGCGCGAAGGGAATCCGGACTTTCAGGTGTGCGGTCGCCTTTTTCGATAGCCCCGTTTAGATCACGTCGCACGATGTGCGCCGGTTTATTACAGCGCTTCAACATCGAGTCATGAACCCGACGAAAGGCAGGTATCGGGCGATTCGGAAATGTGACTGCGTACCAGCGCAGCGCAGCCAGGAAGAGCGTTCGCACTACATGCACGAATGAAAAATTTCCCGTGCGCACATCGGCGAAATACTGAGTCGGGTTCCACCATGCCCATGCAGAGCTGGCTCTCAGAAGTTCCGTAACCTGACAGGTATAAAGCGTTTCGGATTTATTCGAGCTCGTGCTTGACGTGAGTCTGTTCAGGTCACTCCCAGTAAGCACCGCAGTTTTCTTGGCAAGCTGCGCTTTTCCGCGCGAGCCTGCGGGCTTCAACCACTCGTCTCTCCAGAACAACAGGCAGGCTGCCTGGCATCCGCCGTGGGCAGCCCCGTCGCATCTCAGATCTTCGAGGTGAACCGCCTTGGGTATTCGCCTGATTCCGGAATAGTGCATCGTGTCGCACGTCTTGTGGGCGACCTTGGACACGCGAAACTGGCGACCGCAGAACGGCAGCATCTCGGGCATGAACGGCATGCCATCAATCATTCCGCGATCATCGAGCGTGCTGAGGATTTCCTCCTCGCTGCACACTTCCACAAGATCGCCAACTCTATATCGCGAAAGAGACATCACAGCGCTCCCAAACGGGCAATAGTCAACTTCGGCGGGTGCCGATTCCAAGGTCAGAAGACATCAACATTCTTGGCACAATTGAATTGAGCAAGAGCAGACCGCGGTAGTCAGGCAGGCCGCTTCGCACGGCTGTCGTCCTTCACCGATGGCCACCACACGAACAAACCTTTGAAGACGGAAAATCCGGCGAAGCATCGCTTGAGAACGTGCATGAACATCGCGTTCGCAAGCCGTCTGCGGTCCAACGGTGCTCCAAGCAGCTCCAGCTTGCGCTTGTGGTACTCCCAGAACCCCTCTTGCCGCGGATGTAACGCCGCAACTGCCAGCCTTCGGTAGTACTCATCGAACCGCTCAACACATCGCCTTCGCTGTTCGGACTCCGTCAGATAAAATCCGCCGTACTTAACAAGCACATACACACGTCCTACAAATTGGCTCCACAAACTCAGTGTCTTCGCCGACAGGCTGCCTTCGTGTACACGATTGAAAGCAAGCACTTGATTGATAAAACTGAAGTCGGATTCCTGCAGGATGTCGTAACACGACTCTTCGTCTGCGTGTAGGTTGACGACGTTGTAAAACGGTTTTCGTTTTCGCACCAGATCGCTACGGATCAACATGGTCGTGGGCGAGCCGAATGCGTACAAGTCCTCCAGAAGACTCATTCTGCATACGACACGCCCTGGGATCGCCGCGGAAGAATAAGGCAACCCGACAAAGGTGACCCACTTTTCGGCCAAGGCATAAGAGCAGACCAGCCCCACGGACGGATCCTGTTCCGCGCGCTCAACCATCTTCTGGACGCACTCCGGATACAGCCAATCATCCGCCATAAGCGGCTTGCAATACTTCGCAGCCGGTTCCATGTATTCCAGCGCGCGATTGTGGTTCTCAATCACAGCAAGATGCTCTGTCTCGTCGACAACACGAATGCGCGCATCGCCGCGTGCATATTCTTGAGCAATTTGCAGGGAACGATCAGTGCTGCAGTTGTTGACTATGGTGTATTGCCAATTCTGGTATGTCTGCGAGAGCACACTTTCAATGCACTCACGCAGATACGACTCGCCGTTATAAACCGGCGTAATTATGCTAACTAGCGGTTTCGGCAGAGCGGACACCGGCTGTTTACCGTCTTGCGCCACTCACCACCGCTTCGCTATCGCGATCGCTTCGACACGAAACGCCGTCGAGGCGCCATCGTTGCGGAAAGAAGACGATGCCGACACGACTGTCGAAAGAACGGCTGGATCCATAAATGCTCGCCGCCTCGACATCCAGATGAACGGCGTTGTCGACGAGATCGTAAAGGTGATTCGAGGCACCGCCTGAGAGCCCCAAAGAGAGGAGGTATCGGCCGGGAATCAAATTGAGGCTTTCGATCTCAAGTTCAACATAGCCGTCGCCCGCGGGTAACTCCGGAACATAGAGCTCGTGATGCGAGGTACTGGTCTCGGTAATCAGAGTTCCCATTTCCGTCGTTAATCGGAATCCAAGACTGGGGCTAGGAATTCGCTCCGAAGCGCGATAGTGCATACGGATGACTACCGGCTTGCCGCTGCGCGTTACCAATTGAGCGGATCCATCGGGCGAGAGGAACTCGACTCTTGTGTATCTCACCTCGCCGCTGCCACGCCTGCTCTCCACGCTGCCCAGGTCCCGCGCTGCGCCGTCGGCATCGGCGAAGGACCCCATGTAAGCCTCGAGAACTTCGTGGGTCGAACCGTCCATTCGCACTCGTCCCGCGTCGATCCAGATTCCGCGATTGCAAAGGTTTTCCACAGCGGCCATGTTGTGCGACACGAACAGTACCGTTCGTCCGCCGCCGCGCATATCTTCCATCGCGCTGATGCATTTTTTCTGAAATCCGGCATCACCGACTGCAAGCACTTCGTCGACAATAAGAATGTCGGGTTCCAAGTGTGCGGCCACCGCAAAGCCCAGGCGCAAACGCATACCACTCGAGTAGCGCTTGATGGGTGTGTCGAGGAAGCGTTCGACGCCAGCGAAGCTGACGATCTGATCCAGCTTCGCTGCGACTTCGTTCTTCTTCATCCCCAGGATCGATCCGTTTAGGAAAACGTTCTCGCGCCCTGTGAGTTCCTCATGGAATCCCGTGCCCACCTCAAGCAGCGATGCGACCCGTCCGCGAGTCCTGACATTGCCAGAGGTCGGGTACGTAATTTTCGAGAGTATCTTCAGCAGCGTGCTCTTACCTGCACCATTGCGGCCAATGATGCCCACGACTTCACCGTGGTTCACCTTGAAGGAAACATCACGCAAGGCCCATAGAATTTCTTTCTCACGCCGCCGGCGGAACGGAGCCTTGAGCATATTTACTATCTGGTGGCGCAGGTATGTTTCCTGCTGCAGATGTCCCAGCTCGTATCGCTTCGTCAGATTTTCGACAATGATCGATTCATTCATAGTTCAGCCCGATTCTGCCTCACAGCCGTTTGCCCTAAACAATGTCAGCGAATGTCTCTTCAGTTTTTCTGAAATAAACGTAACCAAGGGCAAATACCGACAGCGTCAGGCACCAAGAAATTGCCGTCAGCCGCCAGTCAATTGCTGTGCCGCCCAGAAGGCTTGCTCGGAATCCTTCGATGATTCCCGTAAGCGGATTCAGATTGAGAAGCCATCGAAAGCGCTCGGGAATGAAAGACACTGGGTAAATGATGGGTGTCACGAACAACCCAATCTGTATCAGGAACGGAATCGTGTACTTCACATCGCGATATTTCACGTTCACCGCACCGAGAAACATGCTTGCGCCCATGACGAGTATTACCGCCTCCAACACGAACAGCGGCGCGAACATGATCGCCCATGAGGGTTGGACTTGGTAATGCACCATCATTGCTGCCAGAAATACACAACTCACGGCCAAGTCCATCAGCCCACCGAATGCTGACGATGCCGGCAGCAGCAGTCTTGGAAAATATACTTTGGTGATCAGGTTTGAATTGTTGACGAGACTATTTCCGGCATGCCCGAGCGTCACCGAAACGTACATCCACAGAACCAGTCCGCTGAATGAGAACAGCGGATACGGCACTCCATTCGATGAAATGCCGGCAAGTTTTCCAAAGAAGAACGTGAAAGTCAGCATCGTGAACAGCGGCTGGATGATGGCCCAGGCAGCGCCAAGGGTGGCCTGTTTGTAGCGCACCTTCACGTCGCGCCAGGCAAGGAAATACATCAGCTCCCGGTAACGCCAGTACTCGCCGAAGGAGGTTATTGCGGACACTGAGTCAGATCCTTTCATTGAAGAACGCCGCGGTCATGGACTGCGGCAAACGAGGTTTCGAGCGCGTCGAGACGATACCCCTGAATCACTTATTTCTCGGCTTTCCTTACGTACACCATTGAATTTTCGGGAGGTGCGTCACAGGCCTCTATGCACATCGCATCCGGCCCCATTGCGGCTCCCGCACTTCGCCCTAAAGTCCACACGACAATCGCCCTGCATCTGCCGTTGCCCCTCGCGCCTAGTCAGTCAGCCTGTCCAATGCGGGCGCTGCGGGCACAGTTTCATTCAGGCAGGGCACGCTGCGATTGAAATTGCTAAGAAATTGTTGATGCGTGGCCGTGCAAATACCGCGGGCCGCGCTTCGCTCGCGCTTACATCCTCGAACTAACAGGAAGACTCGAATGTCCGTGGCACCCCGCAGCAGCAATCCGCAACAGCACCCTGTCGTGACGCCGGCCGTCAACTCCAAGGCGAACTGCCGCTTCTGCGGTCATTCCCTGAGCCACAGCCTGGTCGATCTTGGCATGTCGCCACCTTGCCAGAATCACGTCACGGTCGAACAGCTGAACCACATGGAGGCGTTCTTTCCTCTGCATGCGCGGGTCTGCGAGAAATGCTTCCTGGTGCAGCTCGAGGAATACGTTGCGCCGTCGGACATCTTCAGCGAGTACGCGTACTTTTCTTCGTATGCCGAAAGCTGGGTCGCGCACGCAAAGCGCTATTGCGAACTCGTCCAGAACCGCTTCTCGCTCGGCAAACAAAGCAAGGTGATGGAGATCGCGAGCAACGACGGCTACCTACTGCAGCATTTCGTGGCGATGGGCATTCCGGTGCTCGGCATCGAGCCCGCGGCGAATGTCGCCAAGGTTGCAATGGAAAAAGGTATCCCGGCGGTTGTGAAATTCTTCGGCCGCAAGACCGCCACGGAAGTCGCCAGCGAGCATGGCCGCGCCGACCTGCTCCTGGGCAACAACGTCCTCGCGCACGTGCCGGACCTCAATGATTTCGTCGCCGGCATGAAGATTCTCCTGAGCCCGACCGGCGTAATCACGATGGAGTTTCCGCACCTCTACGCGCTGATGAAATTCAATCAGTTCGACACCATCTACCACGAACATTTCAGCTACTTCTCGTTTTTCACGGTCGAACAGGTGTTCAAGGCGCACGGCATCGTCTTGTTCGACGTCGAAGAGATTCCCACTCACGGCGGCTCGCTGCGCATCTATGGACGTCATGCCGAAGATGCGTCGAAGCCGGTCTCACAGCGAGTGGAGGCCCTGCGTGCACGTGAGATTGGCGAAGGTTTCAATACCCTCGACAAGTACCAGGCTTTCAGCGAGCAGGTTCGTGAAACCAAGCGCAAACTTCTCGCTTTCCTCGTCGAGGCCAAGGCGGCAGGCAAGACGATCGTGGGCTACGGCGCGCCCGGCAAAGGCAACACGTTGTTGAACTACTGCGGCATCCGCACGGACTTTCTCGACTTCACCGTCGATCGCAATCCGTACAAGCAAGGCAAGTACACGCCCGGCACTCACATTCCGATTCTTCCGCCTGAGGCCTTGGTGGAAGCGCGTCCGGATTACGTACTGATCCTGCCGTGGAATCTCGAAACTGAAATTGTCAGCCAGATGGCTGTCATTCGTGAGTGGGGTGGCAAGTTTGTTGTGCCAATCCCCTCAGTGCGTATTGTTTAGAACCGCGCCAGTACTGATGCAGGCGTTGGGTCTGTGACGGTAGGAATGCAATTCGACGCGCTTGCTGCACCGCCAGCACCCAATGGCGTGCAAGCGATTCCACGCATCTCCGTAGTAATGCCGGTGCACAACACCGCGCGTTACGTGACCGAAGCGATCCAGTCAGTACTGAATCAGGAACTACGCGAGCTCGAGCTCATCCTGATCGACGACGGTTCCACCGACGACTCATTCGATCGCATCCAGGCCGTTTCCGACCCGCGAATTGTGCTCCTGCGTAACGCCAAGGCCAGCGGTCCCTCGCGTGCAAGAAATCAGGGAATCAAGGCAGCCAAAGCCCCCTACATCGCTTTCCTGGATTCCGACGATGTCATGTGCGTGAACAGCATGCTTTCTGCAGTCCAGGCACTAGATGCAGAGCCCACCACTGTCATTGCTTTTGGCGACTTGCGACGTATCGATCTGGAAGGTCACGAGCTGGTCGCATCGGTGCTGGCTAGCTACACGGCTCTACAGCAGCTGCGAAAGCGTCCCCTGAAAAACTCCTGGCACTTGATTGCAAGCCAGGATTTTGGCCGCGGCCTGCTGGACGAAAACTTCATCGGCACCGGCAGCGTAGTGGTCCGTGCCCAGGCGTTGGAGCAGACCGGCTTGTTCGATGAACAGCTGTTCAACTCCGAGGACCGGGATCTATGGTTCCGCCTGGCCCGGCAGGGTGATGCACTGTTCTGCAGCGCGATCCGGTACTCGTACCGGTTGAACCCTGCCAGCATCAGCCATCAGCCGGGCGAAAGAAATGCCCGTAATCGCATCGTGGTGCTTCAGCGCGAACGCTCGCATTGGGTCGACAAAGACGCTCTCAGGCAGATCGATCGGCTGATCGCCGAGAATCACTCGGCCATGGGCTATGCGCGCCGCGAAGAGGGTCGCCGATACGCTGCAGCTGCGAGTTTTCTTGCAGGTTTCAAAGTTACGCCACGCTGGTCCCTTCTGAAGGCTTCCCTGGGTAGTTTGCTCGGACGCGGCGCATAGCAGAGGATGCCCGCGAGCATGGGAACTACTGTAGCCAGCGGGAACATTTTCTTCGGTATTCAGGGCTCAACTCTTCCCTCGAGCCGCAGTCCCCTTGGGGATGCGTGCGAAATCACCCTCGAATCAACGGAAAAAAGCTCGGCAGGCCTGCGAGTCTTTCGAGGCAAAGACGCGATGGTCGACCTCGGGGTATCACGCGACGGCGATGTACGCGTTTACGTCTGGGGGCAGCTGGCCCATCCCACCTACTCGGGCCGCGATCTCATTGAGTGGATAGGAGGCAATGCAGCCCGGGGAAACTGGTCGGCGTACAAGGAACTGATCGGAGCGTTTGTTCTGGTCCTTGAAACCTTGCGCCCCCACCGGATCCACTTCGTAGCCGATGCACTGGGGACGCGGCCATTCTTCTACGCGCTGAATGCGGGAGGGACCGTATTTGGCAGCGACGTGTGGCACCTCCGCAGCGTAGATCCGAATCCGGTGACGCTTTCACCGGATGCCATCAGTACCTGGCTTGCCTACGGATTCAATTGCACGGAGACCTCTCTGTTCAATGAATACAAGCGGCTGGCTCCAGCTACTGTCCTGACGATCGAAAACGGACTGCCGCGAGTTGATAGGTACCTGGAGAAGCACGAGCACCTGAGAAATCTCGGGACCAACGAAGCTGCGGAAGCGGTCTACAGCATGGTGGACACGAATGTCCGCGCCTTGTCACGACTCAAATCACCCATGCTCATTGGACTCAGCGGGGGCTATGACAGCAGGTTCATCCTGGGGCTCGTCAAGAAGCAACGCATTGCCGTGTGCGTCGCTGTCACCATCGAGAATGCATCCAATGAATCAGGGCCTGCCGAGATGGTGGCCAGCGCTTTGGGAGTGGCTCAGGAAAAAATCAGCGTGCAAGGATCTGGCTGGGACATCTATGAAGAGCCATTTCATTTCTCCTGCGACGGCTTCCCGATAACGAAGCAAGCCTCCTATCAAGTGGCGGCAACACGGCCTGGACTCCCGGTGATGAACGGTTTTCTCGGCGACCGGGTTGTTCATGGCCATGGAACTACTTGCAACGGCCTTGATGAGAGCCAGGTATCCGGGAGCCTCGCTGAAGCCCTGTTTCTCAACCATCGGCAGGGCACGTTCGATTCGTACATGGGCGGGATTGCTCACCGGGTTCGAGCACGCGCGATGCGACCGATGCTGAGGGCGGAAGAAGCAGCCTCAGGGACCGGGGACGTGTTCAGGTGGGCTGATCTGTATTATCGCCAGCGGCTGTACATGTCTAACAACTTCAACCAGCATCTCAGCTTCAGTGAAACGCTCTTGCCATTCCTGAGCGGGAACCTGATCGAGTACTACACGAACGCTCACCGATCGAGTTTTTCACGAGAGGTATATCGACAAATCTTCAGGAATCACCTGCCGGAACTTGCTGATATTCCGCACAGCGACGAAGTAAAAAAGACTCGCGCCGCGGAGCAAGGCATTCGCCCGGCGAGCCGCCGCACCCGGGAATTCGCGTTGGCAGTGTTGATGGAGATGTCGCGACGCCAGAATGCGCCGGGATTTTCTCTGCGCCACGTCGCACCAAGAATGTTGTTGGCGTTCGCCAAGCCGCTGCGCGTGGAGTACCTCGTATTCGATCTGTACCGATACGCGCTCCTGGCGGATCGTCTCAGGGAACAAAATCTGGAGATTGACTGGGCTTCGTTCTGAACGGTGACAGGCCGTTCAGAGGCGCATGCTCCCTTCTTTGGATAGACGTTTTCGCAGCAGGTAACTGAGCGGTGGCCGGTGGGAGTCGATCTCGCGAATGCGCCGCATCGTCTCTTTCGACATCGACTGGCGTTCGCGGAGCGCCGCCGAGAAGCCCTTCAGCCCATCCCACATGCCCTTCAGCCACCATCGGAAATGTCGATCGCGGATCGAATAGAAGAACATTGCCGCACTCTGGCGAAAGAACATCCACGAGCCGTAAACCATGGGGAGGTTGCGAACGGCAAGCCAGAGCGTGTTCCGTGTATCCATGTAGTAGTTGCGCCATGACTTGCGCCCTTCCGGGGCAAACAAATGCGTGACGCTCAGAGCCGGGTTGTAAGTGACACGCCAGCCGCGATTCATCATTCGAAACGCAAGATCAGGTCCCTCGTGGCTCAGGAAAAAGGACTCCGGATAGCTCCCTACTTCGCGAAGCACGGAACGTCGAAATGCGACGGCACCCTCGGTGATCTCATAGGTGTCGAACGCCTGATCAGCGAATTGCTCGACCACACGATGGTGAACCCAGTTGACCACCCGCCCGGTATTTTCCTCGAGCACTTTGAAGTTGACCGCCGCGACAGCGGCATCATCGAAGATGTGATCGAGTTGCTGGAGCGCGTCACTGCAGAGTCCAAAGACATCGTCATCGAGGCACACAATGATGTCGCCCCGGGCGGCGTCGAAGCCCAGATTCCGACCGGCTGCACCGAGATTCCGGGGTGCGCGCAATGTCACTACATCCGGATAGGCAGAAGTGAAGTCGCTCGCCGGTTTGTCAGAGGCATTGTCGACGACAATGATCTCCGCACCGGCTCGGCCGAAGGGCTGCAGATCGTCGAGCAGGCGCTTGAGCAGGTGGCCGCGATTGAAAGTCAGGATGACGATCGAGTACGAAAGTCGATGAGACGTTCCGGTGGCTAACATTGGGTCACTCGAAATGGGCCACCGGTTTAGCACATATCCCAGGCTCAGTCTGTGTCACTCAAGGACATTCCGGCAGCCGCGAGCACCAGAGCACACGGCGGAATCCCGGGGATGAACCACAACGACGCAATCGCCATCCCAGTGCGACAGTGAGCCCAAGAAACACTTCACACCTTTGTTGTCGGGAAAGCCTTTGTCGCCGGGCGAAATTGCAGGGTGTGTTATGTTTTTCCGCTTTCGAATCTTCTGGACTAGTGAGTCTGAAACAGGGCCCCGGGAACTGAGCCAACCAACGTGCGCGCCGACCAATTCGTCTTCCGAAACCTCGTCTACCGGCCTGTTACCTGGATGCGCGGTCAGAATGTCTTCGGCCATCTCGGGGACCTCGAAAAATCCCAATGGCTGCCCGCGGACGACATCGCGACTATTCAGTTCGAACGCCTCCAGACCCTGCTCCAGACGGCCCGTCGAGACTCGCCCGCCTACGAACGCCGTCTTGCGGATTTGCCTCGATCCATTGCCAGCCTCAGCGACCTTCAGCGTGTGCCGACGCTGAGCAAGCAGGATCTTCGAAGCGAGAAAGCAGACCTCCAGAGCAAAGTGCTGCCGGCGCTTTGCGTATCGAAAACCACCGGTGGTTCGACCGGCGAACCGGTCACACTGCTCAAGACGCGGGCAGCGATGGCGTGGGAGCTGGCGGCTACATGGCGCGGCTATTCCTGGGGCGGCATCGACATCGGCGACAGCCAGGCTCGCTTCTGGGGAGTGGCGATCGACTCGAAGAGCCGTGCGAAGGCACAGCTGATCGACTTCGTGTGTCATCGCAAGCGCTTCTCGGCGTTTGGCTTCAGTCGCGACAGTTTTCCGGAGTACGAAAGGCGACTGCAGAAATTCTCGCCCGATTGGTTCTACGGCTATGTCTCCATGATTGCCGAGTTCGCGCGCTGGTACATCGAGAGCGGCCGCGAATCTCCCGTGCGACCACGCGCCGTCGTCACCACCTCGGAGGTCCTCTCACCCGATGACCGCGCCGCCATTGCGACCGCATTCGGGACGCGCGTATTCAACGAATACGGCTGCGGCGAGCTCGGCACCATTGCGCACGAATGCGCCGAAGGACGGCTTCACACGAGCGACGAGAACATGATCGTGGAGATTCTCGACGGCGACCGGCCGTGCAAACCGGGAGAGAAAGGCGAGCTTGTCATTACCGAGCTCAATAATTTCGCGCTGCCGCTCATCCGCTACCGGACCGGCGATTTCGCCGCGCTTGCGGAAGAGCCCTGCCCGTGCGGGCGCCAGCTCAAGGTGATCGACAAGCTCTACGGCCGCGCGTACGACTTCATCCTGAGCCCGTCCGGCCGCAAATTTCACGCCGAATTCCTCATGTATATCTTCGAGGAAGCACAGCGCCACGAAATCGGCATCGCGCAGTTCCAGGTTCGTCAAACGAGCGTTGATACGCTGGAAGTGCTGGCCGTCCCCTCGCCTGGCGGCTTCACGCCGGAAGCCGAAAGGTCGCTGGTGGACCGCATCCGCACCTTGTTAGGCGAGAACATGACGATCAATGTCACGCGCGTGGAGCGCATCGAGCGCGAGCGCTCGGGCAAGATGCGCGTGATTGTCGGGCTGCCGCAGGCGTAGGACACGAGGTACCCGGTTTCATGTGTGGCATTGCAGGCATCTACTATTTCGATTCCACGGCACGTGTCGAGCAAGCGTTGCTCGAGCGGATGACTTCCGTCATCAGCCATCGTGGTCCGAACGGGCACGGATTCTTCATCGACGGCCACGTGGGCCTCGGCCATCGCCGCCTTTCGGTCATTGACCTCGATGGCGGTGCGCAGCCCATGATCGATGGGCCGTCGCGCCGCGCGATCGTCTACAACGGAGAGATCTTCAACTACGTCGAGTTGCGCGAGAGTCTCAAGAACCGCAGCGTCTCCTTCCGGACGAAGAGCGACACGGAAGTGCTCCTGAAGCTCGCCAATACTTCGGTCGACAGCTGGGCGCACGACCTGAATGGCATGTTCGCGTTCGCGCTCTGGGATCCCCACGAGCGTTCGCTGCTCGTCATGCGGGATCGCTTCGGCGTCAAACCCCTCTATTACGTCAGCACGCCACAGTTTTTTGCGTTCGCCTCGGAGATCAAGGCGCTGCTGCAGATTCCAGGCGTACGCGCGGAAGTCGACGGTCAGGCTGTCGCGGAATATCTTGCATTCAGGCACGTCCTCGAGCCCTCCACCTTCTTCGGCGGCGTGCGGCAACTTCCGGGTGGGCACTACATTCACCTCGAGCCCGGCAGCCGCGAGGTAAAAATCAGACGCTGGTGGTCCGAATCCGAGGCATTGGAAAAATTCCGGGCGTCCGGGCAGCAACAGGCATCTCTGCTCGAGATGCTTTCGAGCTCGGTGAGCTACCGCCTGGTCAGCGACGTTCCGCTCGGTTCGTTCAACAGCGGCGGCGTTGACAGCTCGCTCATCACACGCGAAGTGCGCAACCACAAAGTCGGCGAGCTGCACACATTCTCGGTGGGTTTCTCCGAACAGAGCCATGACGAGAGCAAGTACGCGCAGGAAGTGGCCGGCAAGTTGGGAACGATTCACCACGCCGAGTACTTGAGCGTCCAGCAGTACGCCGAGCTGCTGCCGAAAGCGATATGGCACAACGACGAACCGCTGTGTCATCCGCATTCCGTACACCTGATGCACTTGAGCGGCGTCGCCAGCAAGTTCGTCACCGTTGCGCTGACTGGCGAAGGCGCCGACGAACTATTCGCCGGCTATCCGCGATTGCGGATACCTCTCTACTCCGCCGCCGCCGGTCCGCTCGGACCCTGGATCGGACGCCTCGCAAGCAGCACTGCTCGCGGCCTCGGAATGCGCAGGCTGCGCAAACTCTTCGATGCCATGTCAGGCGATGTGGACGTGCGGATTGACGCGCACCGGTTCATCGATCGCGACGATCTCGACGCATTGCTCCCCAGGGCAAACTACACGGGAAGCCGCGAGAGCGTGCGCTCGAGTGTCCTGACGAACCAGTCCTACCTGGAGCAACTGCTGGAGTACGAACGGCGTTCGTACATGCAGTCGCTGGTGGTTCGCCTCGACAAGATGGCCATGGCTCACAGCCTGGAAGCGCGCACTCCGTTTCTCGACTACCGGATGGTGCTGTGGTCGAAGTTGCAGCCGGCTTCCGCGAAGGTGGGACGCGGCTGGGCGAACAAGCCGCTGCTCAAGGCCGAATGCGCACGCACCTTCTCGCACGATCTCGTTTACCGCCCGAAAGTCGGTTTCGGCGTGCCGCTCACGACGTGGTTCCGCGAACAGCCGGAATTCCGGTCGATGCTGGACGATATGTGTGGCGAGAGCTCCATCGTCTCCAGCCTTTTTCCGCGAGACGTAGTGAGACGGCTGGTGAACGAGCACGCCTCTCGCAAGTCAGATCACACCGAGGCCTTGTGGGTACTGCTCAACATCCACCTGTGGAAGCAGGTCATCGCCAGCAGTCACTAGTTTGATTGAGGCGCGGTACCCAGGCCGCTCGCAAGCTTCCACAGCGAGAGCGGCAGGTTCGTCCCGGATTTAACGGCTCGATGGACCTGCTGCAGAAACGGCACTACGCGATCGACAGTGATCTGACCGTCGGCGTTGGCGCCGAACTGAACCGTCGCTGGCCCGTGCCACCCCAACTCGTCGAGCTTTGCTTTCGCCAGGTGCAGCACCAGAACTTCAGACGGCGCACCGGGCGCTACCCCGCCCATCACTGCGAAGTGCTGAATCAGTTGCCCTCCGGCACAGACGCAAGTCACACGCGCGACCATGCGCGGCGGCTGTCCGGCTGTGCTTTCGAAAATGCGCGGCAACATTGCATTGAGCCTGGCTGGATGGTTTTCCGGCAGCAGGAGCAAGGCGCTAACCGACGCTTCATCGCAAGGAACGACCAGGGTCGCCTCTTGAACGGCGCCCAGCTCGGAAGTCGCGTCGCAAGGCACGGCTCGAATCCGAATGCCTTCACCCTGAGCAACCGAGGACCATGCTGAGGTCGTTGGAGCGTCGGCGTTCAGCAAGAGGATGAGATCCTTTCGTGAGGTTTCCCCGGCGCCACCCAGCGCAGGCGCCAGGAGCGGCTGGCGAGAAATGCGATCGCGAACCGCACGGCCCTGCTCTCGAAGCTTTGCCCACGCACGCCTTCCAACGCTTCGGTGCCAGTAGAAATTGCGGTTGTAGCGAACCAGGGACGCGAACCTGTTCTTGAAGCTCTCATCACCGCGACTGAAGTCGAGTTCCGACAAGCCTGCGTCACGCGTGTGCTGGATCAATCCCTTGAGCAGCACGTCTCCCGGGGAGTGTTCTCGCAGGGTCAAATCGAAAGTCGGCTTGTACCAGAGCAATGTGTCCCGCGAGCGCAACCCGAAGTGCTGCGCGACCACCCTGCCGTCGAGGGATACGGTCGTGTAGTGCACACCGCCCGCGGGCGCGAGAACCGATGTGATCTCGCGATAAAACTGTTGAGGCTCCGCCGAGCGAAAGAGACTCGGCGAGTCCGTCCCTTGCCACCGGCTTACATGCTGGGCAAACAACCCAGGCAAACGCCCGGTGATTTCCGCAGCACTCTGAAAATGCTCGAGCGTCACCGTACCAAGCGTGTTCAGGCTGCGTTCGCTGCGTCGCAAGCTTCCCTTGGCTAACACCGCGGCAACTCCGCGCGGGTTGTGCCGGAACTGAAGCGTCGGGCAAGCCGTCACGCCACCAGGATTTACCTGCCCTTGCCTTGCGCGTGCCGCGAGGCAAAGGCCCAATGTCGAGAACTGGGGGACGTCGTAGAACGCAATCGATTCGCCCGCCGGCAACAGACGATCGATGCCGTCGAGAAGCGCGTCGATGATCTCAGGACTGCCCTGCCAGGCAAGGAACGACTGGTAGTCGGAATAGTCGTCACCCAGAATCAGCCAATCAACGTCCTGGGACCGTCCGGAAGCGCTTGCACGCATGAGCGGGGCCAATCCCACCAGGCGTTCACCTTCGGTTGCCACGACTAACTTCAGGTCCTCCCGCGAACGGAGGAATACACGAGCATAGGTCTGCAACCATCCGCGGCTCTGGAACACGGTGGCGTCGGGGCACTGCGCACACAACTCGTCCCAGCGAAAGGCATCGAGCGATTGAATATCGTCAGTCTCGGTGACAGCTACAGCACTGCGTGCCGGGAGACCAACGCGGGCAGTCATACCTTGCAGATGGAGAAGCGATACTTGCTGTTTCGTTCCTGCGCGAGGCGCTCCACGCGATTCAGCTGTATGCGGATGTCGCCACCAAACTCTTTGCGCAGAACTGCATCGAGTTCCCTGCCTGCCTGTTCTGTGTAGTCAGGCGAAGGCACGAGATTCAGCACGAACTCGTCGAGCTGCTCTTGAACTATCTGCAACTGGCCGATGCCGGGAATTGCCGTCAACGTCTTTTCGACGAGGGAAATTCCCGCGACGCGTGAACCATCGCGACGCTTGAGGAAGTCCGCGGTGCGACCCGTCAGTCGCTCCATGATTGGCAATCCCCTGCCACAGGCGCATCGCCGTTCCGACGGGACTCCCATATCGCCAACGGCATACCGGATGAGCGGCATGCCCTTGTTCATGAGATCCGTCACCACGATGCGGCCCTCCTCACCCGGTTGCGCGGGCGATCCATCTTCGCGCAGGAACTCGACGAACACATGTTCCGAGTTCAGGTGCATGCCTCGATGCTCTTCGCATTCGCTCGCGATCAGACCCACTTCCTCACAACCATATCGGTTCGTGACGGGAGAGCCGAACACCGCTTCGATGACCTTTCGCTCGCTGTCGATGAGCATCATGGAAGTCGAAATGATTCCGTCGACGGCCGGCACGGCGATGCCGCGTTGCTGAAGGAACTGCGCGAAGATGAACAGCGAGTGCGCATGACCAAACAGCATCTCGGGCTCGAGCCGACGCATCGTCGCGGCGAAGTCGGACATCGACTGCTCGTCGAGCCGCATCGTATCCAGGTAGATCGCGCGGTCGTGAAACGTGTTGCGGATCTTCTCCTTCAACGTGCGCGGTACCGGCGGTGTACCCCACAGCCCCGCGATCATCGAGCCGGGACGCCAGCCGGCCCATCCGTCGGTGCGCATCGCGGCTGCGTTGCGCGCCTTCTGACAGTCTTCGTCGAAATACACTCTCAGGGCCACGCCGGTGGATCCACCTGTCTTCGCTCCAATCAGTTTGGCGGATTCGAACTGCGACGAGATGAGGTCATTGGTGTGAGCGCCGATATCGGCCTTCGTGACGACGGGTATCCGTGAAAAATCCTGAAGGCTTGCAATCGTGGGAGCGCTTTTCCAGCGCTCGCGATAGAACCTGCAGTGCTCGTACGCGTAGCCGACCATCGCGCGCGCGCGCTCGAGCTGTAACTCACCCAGGCGTTCGGGTGTCCAGCGTTCGGAGCGCTGCAGCGACCGCAACTCGGCCAACCGCCCCCCTCCGTCATAGACATCCCAGACGGGATATGTCACGTACTGGCATAACGCCTGCCACATGCTGGTTCCTGGCCCCTGAATTGTAGAAATTACGCCGCCGCAGGGCATGCATATTAGCCCGGCTGCGAGGCCAGGCAGGCCGGCTGGTGGCTTCGCCTCAGGGATTCCCGACCAGTTTCACGGTCTACGCCATGGCCCCGGGCGCGCAGTTGGTATTTGTCACTAGGAGAGTGCAGCCTCGCTACGCTGGACCGCGAATGCCCGCGCCACCGCGCTATGAACTGCATCATGAAATTTTTATCCCGGAGTTCACGCGTCAGTTGTAGGAGTAGTAGAAGGGAGCGTTTCGTCTCCCCTCGGCGACCTAACAGAGGAGGCCTTGTCGGTGCCCGACGACGATTTCCCTTATTGCACCGAGTGCGTACATCATGCGCGCACTTGTTCACGACTCTGCGAGTCCGTAGATACCGCTGCATTGAAATGTCGCAGCGTATCTGTCAGGCAGTGTCCGGGTGCATCGAGACTAGTTAGATAGTCGAAATCGGCGCCTTGACCACCGACTGGCCCACCACTTAAGTCATCGAGGTTTGGTAAATGAAATTGCATCCGTCGTCGCTCATCTCAATCGCTGTCGCAGCCGCGCTGGCATCGCAGGCACATGCCGCACCCACTGTCACCCAGGCGTCAGGCACCTTCTCGAACGGCAGCTCTGTGACCATCACGGGCAATTCCTTCGGCACCAAGTCGACCGCGTCGCCGCTGGTTTTCGACAACTTCGAGTCGGGCAACAACGGTTCGAAATTGGGGCTGGCAAACGCCGTCGTCGGTAAATGGCAAGACGGTGCGGGTTCCGAGCACCCTGCGTATACAACTGAACAGGCTCACGGCGGTTCGAAATCCGTCAAACTCGCCGCAAACGAGAACGCATACAACCTGTCCGTCAATCAGAACGGAAGCTTCCCGGTCATCTACATGGACTGGTGGGTGCGCTTGAATCTGCTCGACAACATCTCCCGCAACTGGAAGCCGTTCCGAATTTACGGCAATGACGACAGAATGGCGGTGAACGACGTTGTCATGTGCAACGGTGACGGCTTCAGCATCATCAACGAAAATGCCGAGGCTGGCTTCTGGTGGGGTGAAGGCGGCAATTTCAACAACAATCAGTGGCAACACTACCAGGTGATGTTGAGAGCGTCGTCCTCGGCGGGTTCTGCCGACGGCGCGGCGAGGCAGTACATCAACGGTCGACTCGTCAGCGATCACACGGGCGTGGTCACGCGCGCGTCCTCGGTGCATTGGAGCCAGATTCGAATCGGTCACTATTGGGCGACGTCATCCGTGGATGGATGCTCCGGCAACAGCGGCGCCAATATCTACCTGGACAACGTGTACGTCGATACGTCCTGGGCGCACGTGGAACTGGGTAACGCGAGCACCTACGCGGCATCGACGCAGCGCGAAATCCAGATCCCGACGAGCTGGTCGGCGAGCTCGATCACGTTCAACGTCAGCACCGGGGCGTTCGCTTCGGGCTCCACGGCCTATGTCTACGTGACGGACTCGAATGGCGCCGTCAACAGCACCGGCATTCCGGTCACCATCAACGGCGCGGGCTCCACCGCCAAGGTGCCCTCGCCTCCGACCAACGCCAATTGACGATCGAAAGTTGATTTGAACCGTGAGGGCTTCGCCGGGGCGAAGCCCTCACGCGTTTGATACCGAAGGGCCCGAGAGCCCCAGCCGTACGGAATCGCCCTGGTTCCCTCGACCTTTCTCTAACTACCTTGTCGTAAAGATTCCCCATCCCGGCGCAGGTCCAGCGCGCGGTGGGATTGCCTGTACCCCGTGCCAGACTGCGGGCGGGCATTTACTCCCGGACGCACCGGATTTCCTCGCGCGGCCACGGACTGCTAAATTCCGGCAGTTCCTGCCGAGGCAGGCTGAAGGACGACGAAGAAAGAATGACCAGAATCAAGGTCGCGTACCTGATCGATACCATCGCCACCGGAACTGCCGGCACCCAGAAGCAGCTGCTGGAGATCATACGAAGACTTGACCCGGCCAAATTCGACCCACAACTGATTTGCCTGTGGGAATCGCCGTGGATGACCGCCAACCCGCTTCCTTGCGGTTGCACGGTGCTGGGTTATCGAGGCTTCCTGAAGCCGAATTTTCCGTCTGTCGCTCGCAAGCTGGCGGCATTGATCGATGCGGATCGCATCGATGTGATCCAGACCTTCTTCGAAGATTCGATATTCGTCGCGGCCCTGGGGGCCGCGCTCGCCAAGTCTTCTCCGGTATTGCTCTCCAGCAGGCGTGACATCGGCCTCGGCGGGGGCAATCAACCCTGGTATCACCGCTTGTTTGGCCTTGCATTGCCTGGCGTCAATCGACGTTTTCACGGAATCCTGGCGAACAGCGAGCAGGTGCGTCGCTACGTTGCGCAACGCGAGAAGACGCCCGTCAGCAAGATCGCCGTCATATACAACGGAGTGACCATTTCCGCCCGCGCAACCAGCGTTCCGGCAGTTTTCCAGAAGCATGCGGCGGACGTGTGGCTTGGCCTCGTCGGCAGCCTGACTCCTGTAAAGCGCCACGATCTGCTGATACTGGCGCTTTCAGTGATTGCAAAGAAGAGCGATGCGCCGCGGGTTCACCTGCTGCTGCTGGGAGATGGGCCGGAACTCGCCCGCCTGGAACAGCTCGCCGCAGAATGCGGCGTCGCGGATCTCGTGCATTTCGAAGGCGCCGTCACGAACGTGAGCGCGTACCTGCAGAAGCTCGACATCGGCGTGTTGTGCTCCGATCGCGAAGGCCTCTCGAACGCCATCCTCGAGTACATGGCCGCGGGCCTTCCGGTTGTCGCCACGGAAGTCGGCGGCAATTCCGAACTCGTCACCCAGGAGAACGGCATCTGCGTTCCAGCGAACGACGTCGATGCGCTGGCAGGCGCCCTGGCGTCGCTGATCGCGGATCCCGCGATGCGCGCGAGAATGGGCGCCGCGTCGTTTGCGCGGGTCCAGCGCGACTTCTCCTGGGAGAGTTCGATGGCGACACTCGAGACCTACTATCGGTCCCGGGTGGCCGCTCAGGCGGCCACGAGCAACTTGCGATAGACCTCGCTGTATTGTTCGAACATCTGCGTGCTCGAGTAGGAAGCCTTCAGCCTCTGCCACGCCTGCTCGGCGAGTGCGGAACGACGAGGCGCGTCGTGCGCGAGGGCAAGCAGAGCGCTAGCTAGTCCCGCCGGGTCGCCGCGTTTCACGATCAACCCGCAAGAGCCGTCCGCAATGAGCTTGGGAATGTCCCCGACCGCCGTGACGACGACCGGCACTTTGGCTGCGACGGCCTCCAGCAGGCTGATCGGCATCCCCTCGTCGAGCGAGGGCAAGGTGAAGATATCGGCGCGCCTCAGCAGTTCGGCAATATCGCTGCGGAATCCCAGCAGACTGACTACATCGCTGACCTTCTCGGCGGCGATCTGCCGCTCGAGCTCGCTACGCAGCTCACCCTCGCCAACGATGACAATCTTCAGCTTTGCGCCAGCCGCCTTGATGTGTACCGCAGCGGCTATGAGGTCACGCTGTGCCTTCTGTTCGGTCAGCCGGGCGATGTTGAGAACGCAGGTATCGCCTTCCCCGACGTTGCCAATGACCACCGGTTGCGGCGACGCCGTGCGAGCGGCGAAATCGTAGTCGGACAGCGCGATTCCGTTGCGAATGAGATGCACGCGAGATGCATCGGCGCCTACCGCCAGGAGGATGTCCCGAATGTCCTCCGAGACGGCCACCACCGCCCGAAAGTGGCGATACAGGAATTTTTCGATCGCGATGAGCGCCCGCATCTTGAAAGGGGCGTTCTTGTTGAAAAACCACAGGTGGCACGTTGCCATCACCCGCACACGCACAAGCATGGCGATGAGGAAGGCCCACACGGCCGGCTTGTAGCCATGGCAGTGGATCATGTCGATTCGCTGGCGCCGGATGAATTGCGCGGCGCGCGGCAGATCCAGGGGCACGCGCCAGTTGGCGATGGTGATTCGATGCGCCTCGATTCCATGCGACCCGGCAAGCCGCACGAGATCGACCTCTTCATCGTCGCGTTGCACGATGCAGCCGACCACCGGCTCGTAGTCGCCACCGGCTGCCATCTCACGTGAGAGATTGATGATGACGCTTTCCGCGCCGTAAATGCCGCCCGACTCGATGAAATGCAGCACCCTCTTCCGGGCGCCCATGCGTGTGCCCGTGCTCATCGCCGCTCGTAGATGGTGTACTTGAGGCCCAGCGCTCCGCCGCCCGCGCCGTATTTTTCCGCGATCGGCCGATATTCCGTGTCGAGCCTGCCGCGAATCTCCGGCACGCGACCGAGATCGAACTGCTCCTGCACGATGAGGAAACGCAGTTGCTCGAGCGGAACAACCTTGGTCAGTACATCGGCCGGCGCGCTGTAGACGTCGTAGAACTCGAAGCCTTCGTCGAAGCGCGAATCGAGCATGTCGAACGCGGCGAGTTGCGCGCGCTCCTCCCAGCTCTTGACATGGCGCAGGGTAAACGGGAGCCCCGCCGTGACGTCGCGTCCGATGAGGTCCTGCAACACCTGGGTGGTCCTGCCAATGCACGCCGTGTTCTTCGGAAGGACCAGCGCGTCGTAGCCGAGTACGTAGAAGGGTTTGTCGCCGACGTTGGCGGTAACCCAATCGCGCAGCTCGTCGTAGCGCGCGCTCCGCAATTCCCGCAATTGCAACGCCGTTTGAGTGCAGAGCACCGCCAGCAGTATTGCCGCGCTCGCCATGCCAAGGGACTTGCGGCGCAAGCAAGTCGCGCCATAGATCGCGAGGATGTAGAACATCGGCAGTACCGGCAGCATCCAGTAAGCCCGGAGCTGCCGGATCATCGCAAAGAGGAGCAGCCAGCCGACCGCCAGCACGGCAATCGTGCGCAGGTGCTCATCGCCCGCGTCCTCACGACGCCGCGCGAAAACCACCCAGGCGCCCGGTATGGCCAGCAACAGCGCCAGCCATCCCGTGCCGCGCAGCATGGTCACGAACTGGTCTCCCCACCGGATCCACAACGAGTGATCGTCCTCGTAGTTGGACAGCCGGAGTTTCACGTACATGAGCGGGTCGAACAGCAACGACCCTGACGCGACGAGAAAGAAGAATCCCGATACGAGAGCGAGCACGAGGAACTTGCGCCACCCCGCGGCAAATCCGTGGACACGCAAGAGATCGATGCAGAGGAAGATGGCGAAGAAGGCGCCATGCAACTTCTGCCCTGCAGCGACTCCCAGCACGACGGCGCTGCCTAACAGCATCGACTGGTTACGGCCGGAATCGCTCTTCAGGTACAGCAGCACACCCAGTGAGCAGAAGAACGCAAGGATCGAATCGGGGCGCGCGACGATCCCGGACCACAACGTGTTGTATGACAGCAGGTACAGCGCGACGACTGTCACTGCGGCCCAGCCTCCCCAACGATTTCGCAGGGCATGCACGGCGATCCGGTAGATCAGAAGCGCCGTCACCAGGTCGACCAGGAGAGTGAAGGCCCGGTAGGCCGTCACGTAGAGGTCCGGGCTGCCGTAGAAATCGCGGTAGGCGTCGGCGACCAGGTTTCCGCCGAGCCCGCTGGCGGTCGCACCTGCAAGGCACTTCGCGATGTAGACCGCGATGCAGACGATTCCATAGATCCAGCTTTCGATGTACATGCGCTGCGGCGGCGCCTGGCCGAACCACACCAGGAAGCCACCATCGAACGCGGTCTTGTCGTCGATCGTAATGAAAGGCGATCCGACACCGATGGCGGAGAAGCGTATCGCGGCGGCCGCCGCAAGCACCGCCAGCAGCACCAGCGCGCGCGCCCGGCCTTGTTTGTCCATCGCAATTTTGACGAGAGTATTCATGGCAGGAATCTGCAGTCCGGACGTTGCTGGATCATTGCCGCAGTCAGGCGCGACTGCGAAATGCCCACCACTTGTTGCCTGCAAAATTGGCCACCAGCGAAGCGCCAATCGCCAGCACCTGGCTCACTTCGGGACCCAGGCCGATCACGGTCGTCAGGTACTGCAGCACGAGCAGGTTCAGCCCCAGCGCCACGAGATTCACCAGCACGAACTTGCCGAATTCCAGGCCGTTGACGCGCGTCGTCACCGCAAAGGTCCAGACGCGATTCATGAAATAGCTGTTGGCGACGCCCGCCGCGTAGCCGACGGTCGAAGCCGCCAGCACTGGCGTGTCGAAGCCGCGCAGCAGCAGCATGAACACGGCGAAATGCACCGCCGTGTTGATCACACCGATGCATGCGTAGATAAGGAACTGCCTGGCGCTACCCATTATTCGAAGTTGAGTTCCTCTTGGATGACGTACAGCGGGCGCTTCTTGACCTCTTCGTAGATGCGGCCCACGTACTCACCAAGAATTCCAAGGCAGATCAGCTGCACGCCGCCGATGAACAGGATCGCGGAGAACGTCGATGCCCAACCCGGCACCAGCTTCTCCGGAAAGAAAGCCCAGACGACGAAGCCATACACCATGAACACGAAGCTCACGAGCGCGCTCAGGAATCCGAACGCCGAAGCCACCTTCAGCGGTACCTGGGAGAAGGACAGCACGCCGTCGATGGCGAACTTCAACATCTTCTTGAAGGGATACTTGGTCTCGCCCGCAAAGCGCTCTTCGCGCTCGAAGGTGACGTGTCCCTGTTTGAAGCCCACCCAGCTGACCATGCCGCGCACGAAGCGCGCATGCTCGCGCATCTTGAGGAATTCGCCGAGCACGCGGCGGTCCATGAGGCGGAAGTCTCCCGTATCCACCGGGATATCCACCGCGGTCATGCGCCGCAACAGCCGGTAGAAGACACTGGCGCTGGTTTTCTTGAACCAGCTTTCGCCCTTGCGCTTGGCGCGCAATCCATACACCACCTGGCAACCTTCGTTGCGCCACTTGTCGAGCATCAACGGGATGACTTCGGGCGGATCTTGCAGGTCCGCGTCGATGATCACGACACAGCGTCCGCAGCTACGGTCCATGCCCGCAGTGATTGCCAGCTGGTGGCCGAAATTGCGCGACAGGTTCACGAACTTGACGTTCTTGTCGGCTTCGCAGATTTTCCGTGCGAGCTCGACCGTCCTGTCGCGGCTGCCGTCATTGACCATGATGAGTTCGTAGCTATCCACGCACTCGCGCAGGACCTTGCTGAGGCGCTTGTACATCTCCTCGATGACGAGCTCTTCGTTGTACAGGGGTACGACGACGCTCAGTGTCACGTCGGTACGTGCAGGCGCATTGCGCAGTACCTGGCCGCGCACTTCGGTGTTCAAGAATTGATCGTTGGCTGCCGTCATTTTTGTATTGGTCCCCTGACCGATCGCATTTCGCTCACCAATCGTCACATACCCGTAGGGCGGCAAACGTCAAATCCACGGGGCACCTCCCCCACCTGTGACGTAGTCAACAAATGAGGCAGTAACACCGCGATTTGGGTGACAATTTTGCCCTGCATTTGGGAGTCTCGGTTTACAGTTCGCCCCGCGCGACCGCCGCGGTTCGCGCCCCCCAGCGATGAATTCACCGAAAATCACGCCATACCCGACGATCAGCACCGCCGCCACCCTGGTGTTCTGCGTGCTGGTGATGAGCTGGTGGCTCGAGGTGGGGCTGCGCATCGCATTTCTCGGTTCGATACGCTGGGAATTCCTGCTGGCCGCGCTGGCAAGCGTGATCGCCCTGGTGCGCCATTCCGCCAGGAGCACCGCTTCGCGCGCGAACGGCATCGCGCCCGGCGGCAACAGCGACATCATCGGCTGCATCCTGCTGCTCGTGGTCGTGCATGGCGTGAGCCTGCCGCTGGCGGTTGATTTCAACGTCGCCTGGGACGCGTACATCAACCGGGTGGTCAAGTACGCCATCCTGGGACTGCTGGTAGCCCAATTCGTCATCTCGCCCGGGACGCTTCGCGCCTATCTGTTCGCCTCGTTCGTGGCATTCCTCAAGATCGGCCAGGAGGCCTTCGTGGGCAGGATCACGGGCAACATGGTCTGGGAGAACCAGGGCGTACCGCGGCTGTTCGGCACCCAGGGCTCGATGTTCGGACATCCGAACTCGCTGTCCGGCAAGACCGTCAGCATGTTGCCGTTCATCTGGTACCTCTATCCCACCATCGAGGCGCGCTGGGTCAAGCTGCTGGTGTGGGTGCAGGTGATCTTCGCCATCAACATCATCGTCTTCACGGCCTCGCGCACCGGTTACCTGACCTTCATCGCCGCGACCCTCCTCATAGTGGCGTTCTCCCGCGGCAAGAAACTGCGCATGGTGGGGCTCGCCATCGGCCTGTCCGTGGCGGCCATGACGTTCGTCCCGCAGGAGTACAAGGAACGCTTCCTTTCTTCGTTCACCGGCGTGGAGAAGGAAGGCCACTCCTCCGACGCGCGCAAAGAACTCTTTTTCGATTCGCTCAAGGCGTTCTCGGACCACCCATTCGGTGTCGGTGGCGAGTGTTTCCCTATCTACCAGGCTCTCGGTGGGCGCAACGCGCAGGAAACTCACAATCTCTACACGCAGATCCTGGCGGAAACCGGCATCCAGGGATTCATCTGCTTCGTCGCGCTCCTGTACGTGGTCCTGCGCAAGGCATTCAAGGTCCGACGGAGGCTGATCGCGCTGATCAGTCACCTGGAGGCGTTCTACAAGACCGCGCCGCCGGAAGCGCGCGAGACAGTCGAAGCGGAGCTCAAGTCGGGTCGGTTGTTCTACGCCGCCACGACAGCCGTCATCCTCTTCGCGCTGGTGCGACTCA
>Ga0315912_10001031_pt1 | contig 37772 bp, 29 predicted proteins | sample VfabasoilMG_FD_204469 | JGI IMG/M metagenome (GOLD analysis project Ga0315912, IMG submission 204469) | Garden soil microbial communities collected in Santa Monica, California, United States - V. faba soil | ecosystem: Environmental > Terrestrial > Soil > Garden | place: USA: California... | reverse complement strand
GTATTTGGTATTTGGTATTTGGTATTTGGTATTTGGTATTTGGTATTTGGTATTTGGTATTTGGTATTTGGTATTTGGTATTTGGTATTTGGTATTTGGGTTTTGGGATTTGGACTCAGGTAGTGTTTTTTAGTTTCCGCTCTTGCTAATCTTCTCACTACTCACTTCTATCTACAATCTTCTATCTTCCAGATTCTCGCTACTCCGGTAGAGAAGGACATAAAAAAACCCTGTATGTAAAAACACACAGGGCCTTGTTTTATGTTAGCGGGATGTCCATCAGGTCATCCACAACATCTGAGACGAAAGATACTATTTCGAAATGAGAAAGTCTACGCGGCGGTTTACGTGATCATCTTTTTTATGAACACCCAGCAGCTCTGATTTTCCTTTCGTCGTTACATTCAGGCGGGAAGCGTCGACATTAAACCGTTTTATCAACGCACTTTTTACCGCTTCCGCACGTTCGGTACCCAGCTTTTGATTATAGGGCTCTGAACCTTTCGAATCGCAATTGCCCACGACATCCAGTTTTACATCGGGATTGTTTTTGAGAATGAGCGCTACAGAAGCCAGTGTTTTATCATTGGCGGAAGAAACAACCTTACTGTTCACATTAAAGAAGATAGAAGGGATGTAGACATTCGCTGCTGTGCTGGTGCTTGTACTTGTTACTTTTCCGTTTTCTGTTTTCATGCCCGGAATTCCGATTCCATGCGCATCGATAAGCATTCCTTTTTCCGTGGTAGGTTCGAGGTCGCGGCTGTCGGGAACGCCGTCGTCGTCACCGTCACTCTCCCTGCCGTTGGCATCTACCTTGGCTCCCTTGGAAGAGAACGGGTCCGCATCGCCGGCATCCGGCACGCCGTCACCGTCTGAATCGACAGAGGTACCGTCGCCGTATACTTTCGTGCCTTCCGGGGTAGCCGGCTCACGGTCGAACATGTCGGCAACGCCGTCCTTATCTTTATCTCCCGACATCAGGTCAACCCTGTCTTTTACATCGTATAAATCCGCGTATATAGTCGACAACGGATTCACCCATTCAATGGCTTTTTCCTGTTTGCCGAGCATGTAATTGAGACCCAGGTTGAGATAGGTGTAATAGTCATTTTCTGAAAGATTCACTAAACGGCCATCCATTTCATCGTCGCTTGTGGTGTGCAAAGACCATTCACCCTGCAAGACAAGCCTGTCGGTCAGTTTGTATTTGAGGCCTCCGCCAAACGGAACAACAGGAACGCTGTTTGCCGGACCTTTGGAAATGCTGTCGTTGGCATTTTTCCATTTTACTTCGGCCTGACCATAATCCATATAGCCGACACCTACAAATGCATACAGGTTCAGCCTGTTTGTTTTATCGATAAAGGTGATATTCCCGATCGTAAATACCAGGTTAAGGGTGGCTTCCCAGTTAATGGAGTTTTCGAAATAAAGGTCTTTGTTTTCACCGGCCAGGTTACCCGTAAAAAAGTAACCCTGCAAGGCAAAATTGTGTGTAATGCTCTTTGTAATCCGGGCGCCAAAGCCAAATTTCCGTTGCCCGAAGTCACTGGTAGCAATATCCGTATTCGCGTCGGAAACTCCTCCGTGAATACCAATCATCCAGTTCTTATAATCTGAAGTCTTCGGAAGACTCTTTTTTGCCGCGGGCTGAGAAACATCAGCCTGTGCCAGGGCTGAATGCATAGGAGCAAGGGCAACGCAAACAAGAGTCAGGAGAATTGCGTCAATACGTTTCATAAAGCGTTTATTTAAAATTTAAAAGTCGTGTCAATATTAATACAAGAACAAGGGCTTGTGACTTGTGCCAGGATCAATTATTTAACAGTGATCCTGTGAAGTCCGGCAGGGTAGTTTTCATTGATCACCTTCAGCAACAGATCATAATCAGCCTTGTCGTTCACGAAATCAATGTTATCTGATTCAATTACTACGATAGGAATGTTAATTTGTTGCTTAAAAAAGGCCCAATATGCCGTTTCCAGGCTTTTCAGGTAATCCGTTTCAATGTTTTGTTCGTAATGGCGTCCCCTTTTCAGGATATTTGATTGAAGATGAGCTACATCCTTATGTAGATAGACCAGCAGATCCGGTTTGGGCAACGTGGGATGAATAATGTGAAAAAGACGTTGGTACAAATCATATTCGCTTTCCTTGAGCGTGATTCCGGCAAAAATGAGTGATTTGCTGAGCATGTAATCCGCGACAATTTGCTGCCGGAACAAATCAGGATTGCTCAGCTCATCCTTAAGTTGTTGATATCGGTCGGCTAAAAATGAAAGTTCCAATGGAAAGGCAAATCGTTGGGGATTTTCATAAAACCGGGGTAGAAAAGGATTGTCGGCAAACCTTTCAAGAATAAGTTTCGCACCGTGTTCTTCAGCAAGGCGGGTAGCTAACGAAGTTTTGCCGGTTCCGATATTGCCTTCAATGACGATGTAGTCGTAACGGAGCGTGCTCATTCCATTGCAAATTTAGTTACACCCAGGGGATCCATGACTTCGTCGAGTAAGGTGGATATCGTTTTATGAAAGACAGGGTGCTCCCAGTCAGGCAAAATTTCCGCTACGGGCAGCAAGGCAAATTTTCTTTCATGTACATGCGGATGCGGAATGATGAGATTGTCGGATTTAAAAACCAGGTCGTTGAAAAATAAAATGTCCAGGTCAATAATCCGGGATTCCCATTTCAGGTTCCTTTTGCGGCCCATCGATTTTTCTATGTCTAACAGGGCTTGCAGTAAATCAGTGGGCTCCATGGCCGTGCTGATTTTCCATGCCTGGTTTAAAAAGGCCGGCAGATCCGGGTTGCCCCAGGCCGATGTCTGATAAATGGCGGATTCGGCTTCCAGCAAACATCCATGTGCGGGCAATTGTTCTTTCGCCGTCTGCAGATGATGCAGGCGGTCGCCCATATTACTGCCACTCAATAAGACTGCTGTGTTTGCCATGGATTCCATTCGAAGGGTACAATATTAAAATGATTTATGCTTTCTCCTTCGCTGAATTTTTGACGGAAAGAAAACTAAAAAACAGCGCCACGGCAAACGCACCGCCCGCAGAAAACAGGAACATGGTGACCGGTGAGAACTTCATCCACAACATGCCTGCGGTCACACTGGCCGCCAGGGTGACGAGGCTGAGGGACCCGGAGTAAAATCCCAGTGCCGTAGCCCGTTCTCCTGAACCGCACAGCATACTGATCCAGGCTTTTGATACGCCTTCCGTGCAGGCCGCGTAAACCCCGTAAAACAGGAAAGCGATGAGCAGGCTTTGAAGCGTGCCGGCAAAGGGCATGGAGGCATACGCAAGGATAAAAAATGCCAGGCCGGTGATAAGCATCTTGCGCGGACCGAATTTGTCGGCCAGGATGCCTGCCGGGAAGGAAGCCAGGGCATAAACCATGTTGTAAAAAATATAGGCGCCGACAATGTACGAGTCGCTCAGGCCATTGTGCTTTGCAACAAGTAAAAGAAAGGCATCTGAACTGTTGAACAATCCGAAAGCCAGCAAACCAAGGGTGACTTTTTTATACCCGGAACCGGCATTTTTCCAATAGGAAAAAAAGCCAAATGGCTTTTTTGATTCCGTAACCACCGGAGCAGCATGTGCTTTGTCTTTCAGGAGAAAAGTCAGAAGCACGCCGGCCAACCCGGGCAGAAAGGCAATAAGAAATAAGGTTGAATACTGCCCGGGATAAAACAGCAGGAACACGAGGGCCAGTGCAGGACCTATGGCGGCGCCGAGCGTATCCATGAATCGGTGGAACCCAAAAACTTTACCACGGTTTGCTTCCCTGGATTCGTCAGCCAGCATGGCATCACGGGCTCCCGTGCGAATCCCTTTTCCCAGCCTGTCGGTCGAACGTGCCAGCAGGATCCATGCCGGCCAGGTCCATATGGCCATCATGGGTTTGCTGATGGCGCTCAGAAAGTAACCTGATCGGATAAAAGGTACACGCCGTCCCGAACGGTCAGAGAAATTTCCAAACCAGGCCTTGCTTAATCCTGCCACCGCTTCAGCAATCCCTTCCAGTATTCCTATCCAGAGGGCCGTAAATCCTATGCTGTTGAGGTAGACAGGCATGATCGGATACAGCATCTCGCTGGCAATGTCGGTGAGGAGACTGACCCAGGCTAAGAGGAGGATGATGGGAGTTATGTAGCTTCTCTTCACAAATTGGTAGTGAGTAGTGAGTAGTGAGTAGCGGGGAAAATGAAGAATGAATAATTAGAAATGAATAGTGAGCAACTACTTTTTAAGATTATGGATGAGCGTGGAAATGGGTTTGCCGTGGGTTCCGCTGGGGAGAGGAATATTTAACAGTGTGGAAACCGTTGGGGCAATGTCGCAGATGTCTACGGCATCGGTCGTGGATCCCGGCGCGATTTTCCATCCATAAAACACCACTGGAACATGGGTGTCGTATTTATAGGGACTCCCATGGGTGGTCCCGGTGGGGCGGAACCATTCCATCCATCCCGGCTGCAGGACTGTAGAGACATCCGGCGACCGGGATTCAAAAAATCCATTGGCTATAAAAGCTCCAAGGCCATCATACTGCAGCCCTTTTTTTAATTCTTCGGAAGTAAGGGCCGCGGCTACTTGCGGAATTTTAGAAAGAAAAGATGCGCAGGAATTTTGCACGGCATGCAATTCGATTTTCTTATCAGCGATCAGCTTATGGTCCAGGTAAATTCCTGTGCTGTAACTGTTCAGGATATATATCCCCGGGCCGTAGAGACTGCCCAGGTAATTATTTAAGGAGTCGCTGACTGGTTGAAATTTTATATTACCTCCGGGGATGTCATGTTCACTGCTGAACAGCGTATTTTCAGCGGCACCATGGTCGGCTGTGAGAAAGATCAGTGTATTTTCTTTGCCTGTCCAGGTATCAAGGAATTCCAGGAGTTCGGCAAGGTCATCGTCCAGGCGGAGGTACGTGTCTTCCAGTTCAATGGCTTCCGTTCCATACATGTGCCCGACATAATCGGTGGAAGAAAAACTAATGGCAATAAAATCGGTTCCGGAACCTTTGCCCAGGTTTTCACCTTGGATGGCTTCGAGGGCCGCTTCCTTGGTAAACGTATTTCCAAACGGTGTCTTTCGTATCAGGTCTGCATCCTTCGGACGGATGGCAGGCAAATCATGCGGGAATACAGGCTGGCTTTCACCGGCAAACAATCCTTCGTAGGCCGTGCTGTCGCCGGTCGACTCTGTATACTGCGCAACAGGCAGCTTCGTCGTCCAGGGCTGCGACAAAAATGTATCGACGCGTTTCCTGTCGTTGTAAGCTTTCAGCCAGGAAGGAAGATCGGCCATATAAAAAGAGGAGCTTACCCAGTTGTTTGTCGCCGGGTCATGCCAATAGGCGGCCGTTGGCAGGTGCCCGGCCGGGAGGATGGCGCCCCTGTCTTTTAACGCGATGCCGATCACTTTCGATTTGAAATTCGAAGCTTTCATCAACTCATCCGTCACCGTTGTGCTCAGGAGCTGATGCGGCGACATTTTTCCGAAATAGCTTCCCGTTCCGACAGGGAGGACGGTCGAATCGCTCACGCAATATATATCGGCACGTGTTTTCCGGTCGTACCATTCATTTCCCACAATGCCATTTACCGCCGGTGTTGTTCCCGTATAAATACAGGCATGGCCCGGTGCAGTATAGGTGGGCACGTAGGAATAGTTTGCATTCCTGCAGAGGAATCCTTCTTTCAGCAGCCTCTTAAATCCTTTGTCAGAATACTTCGCTCCGTATTTAAAAAGATAATCGTAACGCATTTGGTCCACGACGATGCCCACAATAAGTTTCGGCCTTCCCGGGGACGCCGGCAGCTGCACGGACTTTTGTGAAGGCTGTGACCGGCAAGTGACGGCAATGACCAAAAATGGGATCCATAAAAAGACTCTGAATAGACTCATACAAAACGGGTTTGTGTTTTTTTAAAGCTCAAAAATAGAATACTTTTTAAACAGGCCATTGATCGGTGAAGAATGACCATCGACCATTGACCATTGACCGCCGACCATTGTCCATGGCCGGCGGTCGATGGTCTTTTTCTATGGAGAATAATCTTGCCGAAGTACAGGCATTGAATTCGTAAAATACACAAACAATTCGTGGCAACCCAAGGGATCTTTTGATGCCTGAATTGCCACGAAGGAATGTGAAATAAAGTAAAAGATTTAGCGGATTACCAGCATGCGTTTGGTGTCTGTAAAATTACCGGATGTTAACCGGTAGGTGTAAAATCCTTCAGCAAGGTACCTATTGGTTAACTGGATGGCATGTTTTCCCCGGCTCCTGTTATCATTTCGTATTTCCAAAACGATTTTTCCGAGCGCGTCGCTGATCGTCAATGTCACGTCGCCCGGCAGATGCAGGTAATATTCAATCGTGGAGGCCTCTTTAAACGGGTTCGGGAAGTTTTGAAACAGCACCGTCTGACCGGTACCTGCAACCTGCACGGCCGTTGAGTTTGAAATCATAAAGGTGCGTGACTCATTAAGGCTCCAGCGGTTCAGCGAATCCAGGGCGCGGATAAAGAGCGTGTAAAAGCCCTGTGAGGTGTCCGATAATGCCAGCAGTCCCAGGAAGTCAATGGAATCTCCCGAAGCCACGGGGATATCGGCGCAGTTACCAAATCCTGTATCCACATTCACAAAGTATTCAACAGCTACCAGCGGTGCGGAGGGAGCCGGATCCTGGATGTAAAACATGCGTCGTTCGATGAGCGACCATTTGTTGTCGGAACCGCTGGCACGGATCGACAGGAAGTGAAAACCCGCAGTGAGCGCTCCGGATGGAACCAGCCCGGCGAAGACAATGGAATCACCACCCGTCACCGGCAAACTCGTTCCGTTTCCGGTTCCGGGATCGTTGTCAAAGAAATATTCGGCTTGGTTCACGGGCCCCGCCGTCGTTACCGTACGGACATAGAACATTCTCCGCTCAGCTACCGACCAGGATCCGGAAGCATCTTTCGTGCGGATGGAAAGGAAATGAAATCCGTCGGTAAGGCCGGTGGAAGGAACGGTCCCGGCAAATACGATGGAGTCTCCGCCGGTCACGGCAAGTGACGTTCCATTGCCAATGCCGGGATCCGTGTCAAAGAAATATTCCGCTGCAGCCAGGGCCGGGGCAACAGTGACGGCCTGTACCAGGAACAATCTTCTTTCCGACAAACTCCAGGTTCCGTTTGAATCCTTCACGCGGATATTCAGGAAGTGAAATCCTTTTGGCAGGGCACCGGAAGATATGTTCCCGGTATAGACCACCGAATCGCCGGTCGTAACGGAAAGCGGCGTTGCCGCCCCGACACCCGGATCGGTGTCAAAGAAATATTCAGCCGCGACCAATTGCTGGGCCTGCACAGGACCCAACAGAAAAACAGCCGCCGTAGCGAGTGATAGTAATCGTTTCATGGCGGAAGTACATTAATTGTTCTTCTTAGCCTTGAACGATACACCCAGGTTCGAACCCGGGGCAATCACGGGCGTACCAATATTCATCTCCGTGATTTGCGGGATGGGAGGCATGCCGGATAAATTAGGTAAGGTATTCGCTCCGCCATAGACACCCAAATCGGTTCCATCCGTACCGGCATTGTTGGCGGCAGAAGCCGCAGCCAGGTTGTAATCATAGGAATAGCTGATGCCCGGGGAGGGCGCATTCACAAATTGCGGGTTCGTTGAAACGAGATTGCCGCTACCTGAATTCGAACCGCCGGGAATGGCATCGTTCGGTGTCTGAAAGGTAAGGTTGTTGTTCAGGACATTGCTATTCACGGAATTACCGAGCGGCGAGGCTCCCCAGAATATATTATTTATTACCGTGGCAGATGATATTTGGAATAAACTATAAAGGCCGGTGCCGATATTTCCCATAAACAGGTTATGTGAAATAATCACCGAAGGCTGGTTCGAATAATAGATGGTGTTATGATGAATGATATTGTTTTCAATTAACACGCTGGTGGCGTTGTTTATGGATATGTTTCCGTTGAACATATTGTGCCGGATAATGCAGTTGGCGGAACCGGCGTTTAAGCCGATGGTGGAGTAAATATGGTTCCTTTCAACGCGCGTGTTTTTTGCACCGTAGTTGTGGTTAATGCCGTTCATGGAAAACCCGGCGATGACCGTACCCGAAGCGCCTGACACCGAAATGAGCGTATCCAGGTACAGGGTGGATACGGCAGAAACCAGGGGCTGCTGTTTAAGCGGATTATACCCGGTTCCGAAAAGCGTTAATCGCTTCCGGATGGTGGCATCTCCGTAATTCGCTGTGGATCCGCTGACATAAATCGTATCACCATCCGATGCGGCATTGATCGCCGTTTGCAGGTTGGTGTACTGCCCCGCGCTGTTTGCGTTGTTGTCTACCGTAAGCACGGCGGCAAACGATCCAAGTGCCGATGTCAGCACACATAAAAGGGTACACATTGTAGTTTTCATGTTGTAGGTTTTTTATAGGGTTAAACAATAAAAAAATATCCGTTGAAAAATAAATGGCCTGGGATGGCGAAAAGAGGTACTTCAAATATATAGAAAAAGTAAACCGTTAGCCTGTTGGCCGGTGGAAATTCATGTAAGCGAATCGGATATTAACGAAAAATAGAAGATTGAAGGCTGTTACCCGCTATTTCCCTGCCTGGTTGCTTCAAATAGACAGAAGATTCTCATGAATAGTTATGCGCTACGTAAGGGACCGCAGATCTTCATGATTGGTCAGGATGATCATGATTTTATTCTGCTTAAAATTGACGGCACAATCCGAAGGACACTTAATTTTTCTCGTCCCGGATCAGGTAGAGTTTCTGATCCTCCACAAATTTGTTTACGCCTGCCAGCTTTTGGTCTAAGATTGATTTCAGCTTTTTGATTTGTGCATCTATTTTTTCGCTGAGTTCTTTGTACACCTGGTAAGCTTGCGGGGTGGGCGCGGCATCGGCCGAAGCGACGGATTCACGCAAACCCGCCAGCTTGTCGTTAAGGCGATTGGGATAATTAAACAGGTCGTAGTCTGTAACGGCTTTTGGCTGCGTCAGCTCTTCTTCAACTTTTTTCAGGGAATCCAGCATGGGCTGTGCCATGGCTTTAAAACTTTTGGCAAGGGTGCTGTCTTTAATTACGCCGGTGTTTTTGTTCACCTCTCCGGTTACCCGCCTGATTTTATTGATGGCGTCGCTTGTTTCACTTTGTTTTTTGCTGATCGCCAGGAGCAAATCAAACTGCTTCTGAAAATCTTCCTGCGATGTATTGATACGTGGGTCTTTTAGAATTTCCAACGGCTGTTCGGCCAGGAGGGAATCCTTCAGATATAAACGGACTGTGTATTTTCCAGGAACGGCAGTCGGTCCGGCAATGGAACCCGAGATCAGTGCATTGTTTCCGCTTTCGATTTTCCTGGAGTCAGGGTAGCGGGTGTCCCAGATAAATGTATTCATGCCCTTGCGTACGGGTAAGATGTTCTGGCGTTTTTCCAGCGTATCCTGGTAAAATTCTTTCTTGATTTTAATAGGTTCACCTTTGTGGTCCTTGATGCTGGAATAGGTAATGATCGTATCGCCGCGGGAATCAAAGAACTTGAGCGTGACTTCTCCTTCCGGCTTTTCCCGGAAGTAATAGTGCAGGAGGACATCGGTGGGCGCATTTTCGCCTACCTGCATCATCGGACTGAAATAAGCGCCGCCACGCTTCCTGTATACTTTTCTCGGTTTATAAAAAGTGACTTTTGACTTTGAAGCATCGGCGAGTTGGTAGAGCGGAGTAAGGTCATCCAGGATCCAGAAGGAACGGCCGTGGGTGGCAATGACCAGGTCGGATTCTCTTTTCTGAATCACTAAGTCATGAACAGGCGTATTCGGCAGATTCAATTTCAACGATTGCCAGTGTTCGCCGCTGTCAAAAGAAACATACACGCTTGTTTCCGTACCTGCATATAAAATTTCCTTGTGAGCAGGATCTTCCCGGATCACCCGTACATAGTCATTGCCCGGTATACCCTTAGTAATCAGTTTCCAGGTGGTGCCGTAATCGGTTGTCTTTAAAAGGTAGGGTTTGGTGTCGTCCGCTTTATAGCGATTCGCCGCAACATAACAGGTACCTGCCTCCGCATAAGAAGCTTCCAGGATGCTGATCAGCGCATAATTGCCAAGTACCGATGGGGTTACATTGGTCCAGTTCTTCCCGTCATCCCTGGAAACATGAATAAGGCCATCGTCGGAACCGGCCCACAATACGCCTTTGGTGACTGGAGATTCCGCAAAAGAGAAAATGTTGGCATACGCTTCCGCACCCGTATTGTCTTTTGTAATCGGGCCGCCACTGGCATCCAGCGTTTTCGGGTCACGCCGGGTAAGATCGGGAGAAATAATTTCCCAGCTTTTGCCTTTGTCCTTCGACCGGTGCACATATTGTGACGTTACATACAGGGTCTGCACATCGAAAGGAGAAAAGACAATGGGATAAGTCCAGTTAAACCGGTATTTCCTGTCGATGGAACCATGGCCGTGATTCGGTTCCGGCCATACGGAAATATCCCGGAACTGGTTTGTTTTTTTGTTGTAAGTGCTCAGCTGCCCGTCGTATTCTCCGCCAAAAGTGATTTCCGGATTTTCAGGATCGGAAACAATATATCCCGCTTCACCGCCGGCCACCGGGTACCAGGAATCTTTGCCAATGGAACCGCCATCGGTAGCGCTGGCTATGCGGATGGAAGAATTGTCCTGTTGTGCGCCGTAGACGTTGTATGGAAAATCATTGTCAACGCTCACGTGATAAAATTGCGCCGTAGGCATATCGACGTCGGTGTAACTGCGGCCGCCGTCTTCACTGACATAACCGCCTCCGTCATCTCCCATGATCATTTTTTTCGGGTCTTTCGGGTTGATCCAGATGTCATGGTGATCGCCATGCATGGATGGCATCTCTGTAAAATTCATGCCTCCGTCCGAACTTCGCCACAACTGTACATTCAGGCACCAAAGCACATCGGCATTTTGAGGATCGGCGGCAATCGTGCTGAAATACCACGGGCGCTTGCGCAGGTTCCTGTTTTCAGTCGTTCGCATCCAATGCATACCGCGGTCGTCACTGCGGAAGATGCCGCCGTTTTCGTTTTCAACGGAGGCGTATACCCGTTCGGGTTTGGCAGGCGTAGTACATACGGTTATCTTGCCCAGCATGCCAACGGGCAGGCCGGGGAATTTTGAAATGTCTGTCCAGGTATCCCCGCCGTCTTCGGATTTATATAAACCGCTACCTGTTCCGCCGGCGCTGAGGGACCAGGGATTCCGGCAGGATTGCCATAACGATGCATAGAGCACATGCGGATTGGAAGGATCAAAAGCTACGCTTACGGAACCTGTACTGTCGTTCTTTGATAAAATCCGCTGCCAGGAAGTGCCGCCATCCTTGCTCCGGTAAAGGCCCCGCTCCGGATTGGTGCCGAATACCTTTCCCATGCAGGTCACATATACGATATCTGGATTGGTGGGGTGGACCAGGATGGTGCTGATGGCATACGACTTCTCCAGCCCCATGTGTTTCCAGGTCCTGCCTGCATCCTTGCTTTTATACAGGCCGTCACCGAAACTGATATTGCCCCGCATTTCCGCTTCTCCCATCCCTGCATAGAGTATATTGGCATCGCTCGGCGCAACGGCAATAGCTCCTACGGAAGAACTGTGAAATGCCGAATCACTGATGCAGAACCAGGTATCGCCGCCGTCGACCGTTTTCCAGATGCCTCCGCCTACGGCGCCGAAATAATAAACATTGGGCTGGTCGGTCACGCCGGCAACTGCCAGGCTCCTGCCGCCGCGAAAAGGACCGATGTTGCGCCAACGCAATCCGTTGTACAACAGCGTATCGTATACGATGGACGACGCTTCCGGCGCCTTTTTTTTCTGAGCCATCGTTTCCGGGAGCATAGTAACACAGAACAGGCAAGCCAGGAGAATAGTAGCGAATGTTTTCATAAGTTGTGGTTTTCGTGATCGGAAACCAAAAGAACGAATTATTGTGAAAGGAAGCTCTTTTGTTAACGAAAATTAAGAATTTGAGTCCCGATAGCTATCGGGATTGAGAATTTGAACATGAAGTGTAAAGTATAAAGCTCCTGCTTAAATTCAGGAGATTCCTCACCTTGTCCTGTTGCTCGCAAGCTCGCCAGGACAGGTTCGGAATATCCCGACTTTAAGAAAGAGTTTTCCTGATGATTATGTGACAATGCCCCGAAGGAATAAACTTAATCACCTCATCACCTCATCACCTCATCACCTCATCACCTCATCACCTCATCACCTCATCACCTCGTCACCTCGTCACCTCGTCACTTCGTCACCAAATCAGCCAATTATCTATTTTTGCATTCATGGCACATAAAATTTTCGGACGCCTTCCATCAGGGAACCGTTTGAATAGAATAAAGAATTCTCCGAATTACAAAAACGGGGCCTTTCAGAACCTGTCGGCGACGCCGGTTATGGCTGAAGATGCTTCCTTCTGGCAAACGCTGAAGGAGTATTTCAATAAACCCAGGACGCGCGATCCGCAGAAGATTCTGCCTTCCCTGAAGACGGACCTGAAAAATTTCGACGACAGGCAGCCCGTCCTGGTATGGTTCGGGCATTCATCCTACTTTATCCGGATGGAAGGGAAAAATATCCTCGTAGATCCCGTATTCAGTAAAAGCGCATCGCCCGTATCCTTTATGGTAAAGAGTTACCGTGGCTCTGATGTATATGAGCCGGACGATTTTCCGGAACTCGATCTGCTTATTCTCACCCACGACCATTACGACCACCTCGATTATAAGACGCTGAAAAAACTGTTTCCGAAAGTGAAGCGCATATGTACGGGCCTTGGCGTAGGTTCACACCTTCAATACTGGGGTTTCGATTCAGACAGGATCACGGAGTTTGACTGGTGGGAATCTGTTGAGGTTTTTCCCGGCATGCAATTAACGGCGTCACCGGCAAGACATTTTTCAGGCAGGGGAATTTCCAGGGGCAAAACTTTGTGGACATCCTTTATTCTCAAAACGAAGAATTCTAATTTTTATTTAGGCGGGGATTCAGGTTATGATGCACATTTCAAGGATATCGGAAAAAAATACGGACCCTTTGACCTGGCCATTTTGGAGTCCGGTCAATACAATAAAAGCTGGCCGCACATCCACATGATGCCTGAAGAAACAGTACAAGCAGCCATCGATCTGCAGGCAAAGGTATTATTGCCCGTTCATTGGGGTAAATTCTCACTGGCCTTGCATCCCTGGGATGAGCCTATCCGGCGCGTAATGAAAGAAGCGGAAGTCCTGAACGTACAGGTAACGACTCCCCGGATTGGAGAGCCTGTTTTGCCGCAGGGGGATTTTCCGGGCAGTCCGTGGTGGCTGGAAGTTTCGAATGAGAAGGAAGAATCCCGGTAGTTACCGGGAAGTCAAAGGAGAAAAATGATGAAGGAAACTTTCCTGGTACAGGTAGATACGAATGACAACCCGGTTGGCCTCGTTGAGAAAATGAAAGCACACCGGGAAGGTATTCTGCACCGGGCGTTTTCTGTTTTTATTTTTAACAGGAAAGGAGAATGGTTGTTGCAGCAGCGAGCAGCCGGAAAATACCATTCAGCCAACCTTTGGACAAATGCTTGTTGCGGCCACCCCGGAAACGGAGAACAAACCCTTGAAGCGGCGAGAACCCGGTTGAACTTTGAAATGGGAATGGACTGTGAACTCCGGCACCTCTTTGAATTTACCTATAAGGCAAATTTTAAAAATGGCCTGGTTGAACATGAATATGATCATGTGTTCCTGGGCATTTGCGAATTCGATCCATTACCAAACCCGGACGAAGTGAGCGACTGGAAGTGGATTTCAACAGGGGAACTCAGGATGGAAATGGCATCAGCGGAGGACCGGTTTACAGCGTGGTTCAAGCTGATCTTTGAGCGCGTGAATGACATGGCTGAAAAAAGAATGGCATAAAAAAACCAGCCCGGGGGTTATACCTCCGGGCTGGCAAAACTAGCGGCAGTTACCTGGTCTTACGGACTTTTTCGTTACTGTTGATATCGGCCTCTGATTTTCTTTCCATACGGAAGTCTTCAGATGCCACTTTGGAATCGTTGGCTCGTATTCTCTCCGTTGAACGGCTGTCAGCTTTCGCAGCCTTTTTTTCTGAAGAGCTATTCGCCCGGACCGGTTCCTGGCTTTTTGCAGCGCGCACATTTTTTTCCTGGCGGGTTGCATTTTCCGTGCGGGATAAAGAAGTATTCCTATCCCGGTTTTGATCCGTGGCATTCGCCTTGTTTTCCCTTGTGCTCTTGCGGGAATCTGTACGCACGTTCTGCGATTCAGTCCGGCGATCGGCAGGGCCGGCAACTGTTTCAGAAGGCATGTTACGCGTTTTTTGTTTCGCATCGTTCCCGGCATTTACATCACGGAATGTAGCGGCATGTTCGCTGCTTCTGATAGCTGAATTCTTACCGGTTTCCTGGCGCACATCCTGTTTGGCAGAAAGGCTGGATTTCCTTTCCGTGTTGCTGCTGATGGCAGTACGCGGACCTTGTTTCACATCGTACTTTACAGCCACTTCTTTATTGGTGCGCTTGTCGACAAACAAGGGACGGTTCTCGTTTTCATCAAATGCGCGCAATACCGTGTTGGAGCCAAGGGAAGTCCTGGGAGCATAGGTGGTCTGGTAATACCCCGTAGGATAGAGGTTCGTATAATAGTTATGCCTTATCCAGGGATTATAGCAGGAACGATTCAGCACAACGATGTACGAATTGTACGGGTTGAAGCCGTAGTAGAGCGGGAGAGAAGGCAATACTGCAACGTGCAACCAGCTAAACCCGTTGTAATAACAATAGGTCGATGCGAACACGTCGTAGTACACCATGTAATCGGGGAAGTAGTAATAATGAACCTGGTTTACGTAGGCGTAAGGAGGAGCCCATACTGGTACGACGGGTATAACGACCGGCGTAACAACCGGTGCGGGAGCTACTGCTACGGGAACAGGATCCACAATTACAGGGCGGGGCCTGGAGGCAACCATTACAGGAGCACAAGCATCCAGGGAGCCGGCCAGTACGGCCAGTGTGCCACCTGCAATCAATCTTTTCATCAGCGTTTTCATAAGCTATAAGTTTTATGATAACCCTGAATCCAAGTCGCATGCCATTTGCTTCCTTTTAGATGAATGCCGGATGAATATTGTGTTTTTAGTCAATTTTAAACGAATTAACTCTGCGCTTTTGCCCGCCCGACTGAACAGTCGTTCGGGCGGGCGTCTTTGCGGTGAAAAAAAGTAAGCGGTAGCCCGTTCTCAGGGAAGCACAAGTTAAACTGGTGTTAAACCTGGCCTGCAAAAAAATAGGGAGGTGTATGATGCGTTGTCTTAAAAAAAACCACCATGATCCACACCTCGCTTTATTGGAAAAATCATTTTCAGCACAACCTCACCTTTCAACGAATCAATTGGAACGAGCCGGTTGGTTTAACGAAGGAAGAAAAAGAAAAAATCCGCTATTCCCTGAAAGCCTGGCAACTGGGTGAGACCAGCGACGGGAAACATTTGCTGGCGGCGGCGCGGAAATATGCACTGTCGATCCAGGATTATGAATACGTAGATGCGGTAAAACTCTTTATTAAAGAAGAACAGAAACATGGAAACAACCTGGGCCGCTACATCGACTTGCTGGGAGAGAAACGTGCTGCATCGGATTGGGGGGATACCTTGTTCCGGAAAATGCGTTACCTGAATACGAGCATGGAGTTGTGGACCATTACCGTGATCATCGTAGAAAGTGCGGCCCAGGTATTTTACCAGGCCCTGCATGATGCAAGCCATTGCAAGCTGTTAAGATCGATCTGTACGGATATTCTTATCGATGAAGCGCATCACATTAAGTTTCAAAACGAAAGACTGGCCGTCATCTTTCAGCAAAAGGGATTTTACAGGAAAGCAATGTCCCTTTTGTTTTATTCCTTTTTATTTTTTGGAACTATTCATGCCATTTGGTTCGGGCATAAGAAGGCGTTGAAGGCAGGAGGGGTGAATAAAAAGGAATTTATGCGGCAGATGTATTTTAAATTTTTTAATACGCTGAAGTTTGTGCATGCCCGCGATGTCAGCCAGCCGGTGGAATTACTGCCCACACCTGCGTTAATTAGCTAATTAGCTAATTAGCCAATTAGCTAATGATAGGAACATCCCTCCGTCCTCCGCCTTCCGGATTGAAATGAAAAATCCTTACTTTGGCTTGCTAAAATCAGCCGGCTAAACAGCAGGAATCTTTTCATGATTAAAATCCGCACGCTTTTGTTATTGATGGCCACTTTATGGCTGCAGGCTGCACATGCATCCGAGGTTATGACGATAACCATGGACAGCATGTATAAGTATCCCAACCGGTTGACAGAAAACTGGAAGTTTCAGGAGGGTGACGATTCCGCATGGGCCAGGCCCGGTTTCGATGACAGCCAATGGAAAGTCACTTCCTCCACGTTACCCTGGAACGATACAACAGCCCCGGACATTCAAGGTGTTTGCTGGCTGCGTTTCCATTTCATCTCAGATACCAGCCTGAACGGCAAATTTCTGACGATGACCCTGACACAATTCGGAGCATCCGAGATATACCTGGACGGAAAAAAGATCCAGGAATACGGGAAGATCTATAATGCCGATACGACCAGGTATTATGATCCGCAGGAATTGCCTTTTGTCTTCCGCCTCGACAGTGCCGGGGAGCATGTGGTAGCGGTTCGCTATGCAAATTTCCATGCGAAAAGAAATTATACTTTTTTCAACAATTCATTTGCCGGCTTCCGGATGATGATGGGTGAAGCGGAATACTACATCGCGCATAAAAACCTGCGCAGTACTGTCTTCACATTTGTTTGCATGCTGCTGAGCGGAATTTTCTTCGCCCTTTGCCTGATTCATTTCTTTATGTTCCTCTATTATCGCAACCAAAGATCCAATCTCTACTTCAGCTTGTTTATGCTGTCGCTGGCCCTGGCATTTGTCAGCTTCTTCACCTGCTATGCGTCTACCACTCCTGCTTTTGCGATGACGGCCCAGTTCCTGATTGCGCCGATTTTCATCGGCTCCTGTGTTACACTTTCAGGTTTTATCAACGAACTTTTCGGCAAAAATAAATTGCGGTTTAAGATCATTGCCGCATTTGCCGCAGTGACACTGGTGTTGAGGTTCTTCGACACGAGGCTCCTTCCAATCCTTATCGTCTCACTGGTGATTTCTGTTTCATTCGAAGCCGTCATCACCATTATTATTGCCATCGTCCGTAAAGTGAAGGGCGCACGGATCATTGGCGCGGGCATCTTGTTTTTCTGCCTGTTGGTGCTTACTTTTTTTGTCATGGGAGCCCTGCAGGGTCAAATCGACCTGAATGACAGCACCGTATCCGGGCGCATTTTAATTGTCTTGCTGGCATTGGCCATCGTAAGCATCCCGGTTTCGATGTCGCTGTACCAGGCGTGGAATTTTGCATCGATCAGCAGAAGCCTGTCGCAACAGCTGGAACAGGTGAAAATATTGTCGCAAAAAAGCCTGGAGTATGAGCAGGAAAAGCAACGCCTGCTGGAAACACAAAAAGAGGACCTGGAAAACGAAGTTCAGAAAAGAACCGCTGAGCTGACCAATGAAAAGCGCAAGTCCGATGAATTGCTGCTGAATATTCTTCCGGAAGAAGTAGCCGAGGAGTTAAAGCAGTCGGGGCGTACATCGGCTAAAACATACAGCATGGTGACCGTTATGTTTACCGACTTCAAGGATTTTACGGATGTTAGCGAAAAAGTCAGTGCCGAGTTGCTGGTTGCCGAAATCGATTACTGTTTCAGCGCCTTTGACCAGATCGTTCAGAAATACAAAGTAGAAAAAATTAAGACCATCGGCGATGCCTACATCTGTGCAGGCGGAATGCCCGTCTTAAATTTTACACATCCGGTGGACATGGTGAATGCGGCCCTGGATATCCGGGACTTTATGGACAACCGGAAAAAGGAAAAGGAAAGCAAAGGCGAGATTCCATTTGTGATCCGTATTGGAATCCATACGGGACCTGTAGTAGCCGGTATCGTTGGGGTAAAGAAATTCGCTTACGACATCTGGGGCGACACGGTGAACCTGGCCGCGCGGATGGAGCAAAGCGGCGAAGTAGGAAAAGTAAACATCAGCGGCGCCTCCTACGAATTGGTAAAAAACGTTTTTCAATGCTCCCACCGCGGCAAGATTACAGCAAAAAACAAAGGGGAGATTGATATGTATTTTGTTGAACGGAAAGCTAATTAGCTAATTAGCCAATTAGCCAATTAGCTAATTAGCCAATTATTGCTGACATCCGATTATTTGGCATGTTTAAAGTACTGCACGGCCCGCTCGTGTTTTTTAGCAGCTGCCAGCGAAGAAAAGGTGCCAAGGTTTTTCCGTTGATTTGTCTTTTTGTCTTTTTTCGCTGAGTATAGCCGGTATTGCCCGGATTTAAGTTTACGTATCATTCCGATTTCTTTTAATTTAATTGTGGAAGTGTACTTTTTATCTTCAGAAAGCATGCCATTACAGAAGGCAGAAGACGGAAGCCAGAAGCCAGAAGACAGAACCTTCAACTAAGCTCAGGTATCCAGCGGCAGAAGATGGAATGCAGAATGTGCAGATCATTAGCTAATTAGCTAATTAAACTCTTCCCCAGGTTTCATACCCATTCTGTGCAAATCCAACCTCATTTTTTACAGGCAAAATAGCTTAATGAAGTTTTTTCGGTGATGGTAGGATTTTTTCTGCAATACCAGTGTTACGGGGAATTGTTTAACAATTAATTTTTAACAAAATGAAAAGTACCGTATTAGTATTCGCGATGCTTATGATCTGTATCACCGGAGTGGCGCAGAATTTGGCTATGAATTCCTCCGGAAGTGATGCAAACTTTGTGCGTAAAGATGATTATGATGATGATGTGCCTGAAAACGGAAGTTTTTTGGTAGGTTTCAGATGGATGCCTACATTTTCGAATTTCGATCTGCATAATCCGGAAGGCGGAGTATTAGAAACCTCTTTTGAAATGGGTAATGGCTTTGGTGCCCTCGTCGGAACGAATTTCAGTAACCATGTCGGGCTGCAGGCTGAACTTATTTATACTGAATTGGCGCAAAAATACCGTGACAACTCTTTGGACTATAAAGTAAAACTTAGGTACGTCAACGTACCCCTGATGCTGGTATTCAATACGAATTACAGCAAGGCAGTGAACCTGAATATTTGTGCCGGACCGCAGGTGTCATTTAATACCGGCAGCGATATCGAAGCTAGCGGCGTAGGAGAAGGCGACAGTGTCCATGCCGTATTGGCCGTAAAACCGGCCGACCTGGGTTTTGCATATGGCGCCGGATTGGATTTTGGACTTAGCTCTGCCGTAAAGCTTTCTGTAGGTTACCGTGGTGTAATAGGCCTTATTGATATCAGCGACGACAACGAAAATATTGCCACGGATCAGTATTATATCCTTCAACGATCACATATGAATACCTATGCCGGATATCTTGGACTGACATTTGGCTTCTGAACACCGTTGTAAATTATAGCTTACCATAGTTTTCAGACCGGGGACAGCGGGGATTTCCTTTCAAGCAGGAGTCTCTGTTGTTCCTTTTTGGTCGAATTCCAAATTCCAAATTCCAAGTCCCAAATCCCAAATCCCAAATCTCAAATCTCAAATCCCAAATTCCAAATTCCAAAGTCCAAAGTCCAAAGTCCAAATTACAAATTACAAATTCCAAATTACAAATCCCAAATTCCAAATTCCAAATTCCAAAGTCCAAATTCCAAATTCCAAATCCCAAAATCCAGCGTCCAGTGTCAAGAGTCCAGCGTCCATCCTTCGCTAAAGCTTCGGATGGCAAAGCCAGAATCCAGCGTCCAGTGTCAAGAGTCTAGCGTCCATCCTTCGCTAAAGCTTCGGATGGCAAAGCCAGAATCCAGCGTCCAGTGTCAAGAGTCCAGCGTCCATCCTTCGCTAAAGCTTCGGATGGCAAAGCCAGAATCCAGCGTCCAGCGTCAAGAGTCTAGCGTCCATCCTTCGCTAAAGCTTCGGATGGCAAAGCCAGAGTCCAGCCTCCAGCCTCCAGATTCCAGTGTCAAATTTTATTCCCTCCCGATTTATCCCGATTTTTGCAAAAAGATATTTTCTCATGAAGAAACTGGTAATACTGGTATTCCTTGGACTTTCAGGATATACTTTTGCCGGGAGTTCCGTCCAGACCGACCGAAAAGAACTTCAGGAATTGCTGAATGAAAGGAAGGAGAAGTTCGATTCCTTCGCCGTAGCGGCTGAAAAGCGCAGCGGTTTTTTTGGCAATAAGACGAAGGGCGACATGAAGCGCAGCAATGAGGTGCTGATTGAAATTGTACGCACGGATAATAAAATCATCCGTTCACTGAACCGCGTTGTCGATTTCAGGAATTATGAAAAGGTAACTATGAATTACGATTTGCGTGACAGGAACAAGGTGCTGGATAATCTTTCGACGGCTGTTGATACGATATCGAAAAAGTATGACGCCCTGGTTGTTCGCAATAGGAAGCTCGAGTCACAGATAACCCGGAAAAACCTGGCGCTTTATCTTTTGATCGCAGCCTCTGTTTACCTGTTTATCCGCAACAGGAAACTTGAAAAAAGGAGAGATCTCTGAGGGCAGTCCTTGAATAGTTCTGCTTATCATGGGATTTCTGCCTCTTGGGAGCTTTCATTTAGACGCAGAGAACGCAGAGGAAAAGGCGCAGAGAAAACGCAGAGCCAATTTTAAAATACTGATTCCCGCTTAGCAGGAATCAGCAATTTTCAAATTTTAAAATCTCCAAATCTCCAAATCTCCAAATCTCCAAATCTTCAATTCCGTATCACAAGGCAATCCGCCATGATATCATGCAAGGCCTGTTTCTTTTTGGTGATACCGGCCATCAGGTAACCAATGAACAATATCATGGTTGAAATGATTTTGCCTAAATAGCGGCCCGTGGCGCGCAGAAAGGAAATTCTGTTTCCATTGATATCGGTTACCTTGATGCCAAGCGCCATTTTTCCCAGGGTGCCTTGCTTTGCGGAAGATTCCATCAGGGCATAGTAAAGCCAATTTACAAGCGTGCCTGCCAGGGTGATGGTTCCAATGGCGCTGAAAATCACAGGCAACATCGCCACAGCGTCGTCTTCAGACATGCCTGCCCCTTCCATGTTTTGCAGCGTTTCAAAACTGGCTAGGCCCAACATGCCAAGGATAGGGAAGACTGCGACAAATTGAACAACACTGAGGATAATTCCGTCGATAATGGCAGCGCCCAGTCGAAGCCAAAAGCCCGCATATTGCGGAGTGGGTGTGGGTGGGTTCAAAATTTCCATAATGATTAGAGATTAAAGGGTTAGTAATTAAAAAAAATCAGGAAACTAAAAATTGATGGGACGAATATAATATAATTAGTTAATTAGCCAATTAGCCGATTAGCCGATTAGCCAATTAGCCAATTAGCCGATTAGCCAATTAGCCGATTAGCCGATTAGCCGATTAGCCGATTAGCCGATTAGCCAATTAGCCAATTAGCCAATTAGCCGATTAGCCGATTAGCCAATTAGCCGATTAGCCGATTAGCCAATTAGCCGATTAGCCGATTAGCCAATTAGCCAATTAGCCAATTAGCCAATTAGCCAATTAGCCAATTAGCCGATTAGCCGATTAGCCAATTAGCCGATTAGCCAATTAGCCGATTAGCCAATTAGCCAATTAGCCGATTAGCCAATTAGCCGATTAGCCAATTAGCCAATTAGCCAATTAGCCGATTAGCCGATTAGCCAATTAGCCAATTAGCCGATTAGCCAATTAGCCAATGAACCAATTAGCCAATGAACCAATGAACCAATAAGCCAATGAGCTAACTCGCCAATGTATGGGCACTATTGGTTATTTTTCGAAGTTGAAATTATTTTTGTAATTATTTTTGAAATATTTTCGAGTTTGTCGAGCATGTTAGGGTTTTCCGGGTAGTTGTTTGCATATCTGCAAAGCATCAACCAGTATTTAGTTTCATCAGATTCTTTGGCAGCAATTTTAAATTTGTGAATGAAATCATTTCTGCTTTCCGCATTTTGAGCTTCCCAAACATTCGCTCCAATGCTAGTACCGCATTTTAATAATTGGTTAGCAATTACAAATTTTCTTCTGCTTTCCAGTAATTCGCAATACTCAATTACTTCCAGGGAAAATTCGAATGACATTTTTAAGATCGGGTTATGCTCAACAAGTTCTCTTTTCATGATTTTAGGGTTTAATGTTAGAAAAATATAAGATATTAGAAAAAAGCTACTTTATCAGCACATCAGCACATCAGCACATCAGCACATCAGCACATCAGCACATTAGCACATTAGCACATTAGCACATTAGCACATTACCACATTAGCACATTAGCACATTAGCACATTTCAATACTGTTCTTTATCATTCGGAAAATCCATCTTCTTCACATCCGCTATATACTGCTCAGCTGCTCCTTTAATTTCATCGTAAAGGTTCAGGTAGCGTCTTAAAAAGCGCGGATGAAATTCATGGGTGATTCCCAGCATGTCGTGCAGAACCAGGACCTGTCCGTCTACACCATGGCCGGCGCCAATGCCTATGATGGGTATGGGGACTTCTTTTGCTACGCGTTCTGCCAGTGCAGCGGGAATTTTTTCAAGCACAATCGCAAAGCAACCTGTTTCGGCCAGGATGTGTGCGTCTTCGATCAGGCGTTTGGCTTCTTCCTCTTCTTTCGCTCTTACCACGTAGGTTCCGAATTTATAAATCGATTGGGGAGTAAGTCCCAGGTGACCCATCACAGGTACGCCTGCGGAAAGGATCCGTTCGATGGATTCTCTCACCTCGCGGCCTCCTTCCATTTTAACGGCATGGGCTCCTGATTCTTTCATGATTCGTATGGACGAATTCAACGCTTCCTTGGAATTGCCCTGGTAAGATCCGAAGGGTAAATCCACGACCACAAGGGCGCGCTTTACGCCGCGTACTACCGACGATGCATGGTAGATCATCTGGTCGAGGGTGACGGGCAGCGTGGTTTCATGCCCGGCCATCACATTCGATGCGGAATCGCCTACCAGCAATACATCAAGTCCGGCGGCATCCAGGATCTTGGCCAGGGAGAAATCATAGGCAGTAAGCATGCTGATCTTCTCGCCGCGTTTCTTCATTTCCTGCAGCGTATGGGTCGTGATTTTCTTTTCTTCTGTTTTGGCAGTGGACATGGATAAGGTTTTTAAAATGGAATTAGTTGTGTTTCTTTTTCTGGGAATCTTTCACAGGCGCCTTTATGGAATTTTTCGAAGATACTTTTAAAGAGTCCCGGAGCGCCTGTATCTCCGATTTAAGTAGCGTGTTCTCGTCCTGCAGCTGGCGGATTAACTGGGCTGAATCGACAGGCAGCGGTGTGAGTTTTACGGTTTCTTTTTTATTTTCTTTGCCGGGACTGCAATCTTCCACCGTGGATACGGACAGGAAATCAATATGTGCGATGGCGCCCGGACCAACCGTATAACCGAAATTACCATTCTTATACGCAAGCTCGGTAAAGGATTTTACGAGGGATTCATTCAGGAATACGTCGTAGTTTTTTTCGGAATAGGCAATGCGCAGGAGGTTATACGTTCCGCCGGAAGCTGCGGACGGCGAGGCAATCCATCCCTGGTTGTCCGCAGATCCCGTAAGCAGCCGGTAATTGCCTTGTACCAGTTGGCGGATGCGGACCTGCTTTTTCATATTCAACTCTAGCAGAAATCCGCCCGAACCGTTTTCCTGCATCATAAAAAAAATGCCTGCATAGGATCTTGGGCCGGAAGCGCGATCCAGCTTCAGGTTGGTTTTCAGCTCAAAGGAGGGACACGGGTTTTTCCATTTGCAGGGAATGGCAGCTTCACTTTCTTTATCCATGCGTTTCAAAAGGTACTCGCCATTCTGGATGAGAAACAGGTTGCCGGCGTCAGACTTCACACTCCACAAGCCATGATCCCCGGAAAAATCATCGGCAAAAATCTCCTGGCTGAAGGTTTCATTGACTTTTTGTGCCAGGCCCCAACCCGGAAAGAAGAGTAAATATACGGTGTAAAAAAACGCCAATACGGACTGGCAAGAGGAGGAGGGCATCCTGGGTTTGGTTATTGGCTCAAAGCTACAAAACAGATTCGTTATAAGGTTATTTGTATTAGCTTTGCAATCCTTCAAAGAGACCGGAAAAACGGATGAAAAAATTACTGCTTCTGCTGGCTTTGCCTTTGGTATTGATTTCATGTTCTACGGATTTTGATACCACAGCCGATTACAAGGAGACAATCGTCGCTTATGGTTTGTTGAACCAATACGATCCTGTCCAGTACATCAAGGTGAATAAAGCCTACCTCGGAGAGGGTAATGCCCTGATCATGGCAGAACAGAAGGACTCCATCAATTATCCCGACATCCTGGAAGTGACCCTTGCCAAAATCGACAACGGTTCAGTTACAGCAACCTATACATTGCAATACGATACGACAGTGCCCAGGGATCCCGGCGTTTTTCATAATCCCTACCAGGTATTGTATAAGCTAAGCGGTCAGCAACTGGCGTTGAACAGCCAGTATAAACTGAAGATCAGGAATACCGTGAGCGGCGTGGAAGCCACTTCACAATCCGGTTTGTTGGGCAATTGTGTAATGGATGAGCCCGACAGCCTTGACAAGTTTAATTTTACCAGCGCGCTTTATCCCAGCGTTCAGTTGGTGCCTGCCGCCCGCGGCAAGATTTATAATATATACCTGCGGTTTCATTATATGGAAACAGACAATACCTCAGGAATAACCACGGCAAAATATTTCGATTGGAAATTTTATGACCAGGTAGTAGACCCGTCTACCGTTACACAGGTTCGTTATGTGGTGCCGGGTCCGGAATTTTATTACCAGGTGGGGCAGCATATTCCAATCGATGCCAATGTAGTTCGCCAGGTAGGCAATCCGGCTGTCGCCAATGGCTGGCCCATCGAGATATTTGTCACGGCAGGCTCCGAAGATCTGTACAGGTATATGCAGCTTTCCTCTCCTGCAACAACGGTAGTACAGGAAAGGCCTTTATTCAGCAACATTCAAAACGGGGTAGGGCTCTTTACCGGGCGGTTGGATTATTCAACCTATCGCGACATAACGGCTAACTCGAAAGCTGCTTTGGATACGAGTCGGTATACGAAGGATCTGAACTTTCAGTAGGGAGAAGAATTTGAGTCCCGATAGCTATCGGGATTGAGAATCCTTCTTCGCTAAAGCTTCGAAGGACAAGGTTTGAGAATGAACCAGGATCACTCCGTGATCTCTTTGAACTACTGATTAACTGCTTATTAATTCATATCGGCAAATGCTTTGCTTTCGTCATTCTGGAAGAAACTTGTTTAGGGGTAAAGGAAACATCCGGATTAGCAGAAACAAGATGTTTCCAGCATGACAATCAAGGTTGTGTGCAGAAAACCTAAAACCACTCCAGCTACGACGTTTTGTCATGAATTTTGGAATATAAAGTCTTTTTTTGATAAAAAATGACATTATTTCGGAAATGTCCGGGTGGCATATTAATTGACTAAGGCCAATTGTTAAAAAACGAGTAAATAATTTAAAAACTGATCATATGAAAAAAGTAATCGGGATAGACCTTGGCACGACGAACTCATGCGTAGCCGTCATGGAAGGCAATGAGCCTGTCGTTATTCCCAACAGCGAAGGTCGCAGAACCACGCCATCCATCGTAGCCTTTCTGGATAATGGCGAACGTAAAGTGGGTGACCCGGCAAAACGCCAGGCCATCACCAATCCAACACGCACAGTCTATTCTATCAAGCGGTTTATGGGCCACCTGATGAATGAAGTGCCGGAAGAGAAGAAACGTGTAACCTATTCAGTCGTTGCCGGCGATAACAATACGGCCCGCGTAAAGATTGATGACCGTACGTATACGCCGCAGGAAATTTCAGCCATCGTACTTCAGAAAATGAAAAAGACGGCTGAGGATTACCTGGGACATGAAGTAACAGAGGCTGTCATTACCGTTCCCGCATATTTTAACGACAGCCAGCGCCAGGCTACAAAAGAAGCCGGTGAAGTGGCGGGGTTAAAAGTGTTGCGTATCATCAACGAACCAACGGCGGCAGCGCTTGCCTATGGTTTGGATAAAAAGCATAAAGATGAGAAGATCGCCGTGTTCGACTTAGGCGGAGGTACGTTCGATATTTCCATCCTCGAACTGGGCGACGGAGTATTTGAGGTGAAGTCTACCAACGGGGATACACACCTGGGCGGTGATGACTTCGACCAGAAAGTCATTGACTGGCTGGCCGATGAATTCAAGAATGACGAAGGCCTGGATCTCCGCAAAGACCCGATGGCCTTGCAGCGTTTGAAAGAAGCCGCCGAAAAAGCAAAGATTGAATTATCCAGTTCCACGGAAACGGAAATCAACCTTCCTTACATCATGCCTGTTGATGGCGTGCCAAAGCACCTGGTGAAAAAACTTACCCGCGCTAAATTTGAGCAACTGTGCGACGATCTCATTCAGCGTACGCTGGAGCCTTGTAAGAAAGCGCTTTCCGATGCAGGCATTTCCAAAGACCAGATTGACGAAGTGATCTTAGTAGGAGGTTCTACCCGAATTCCTGCTATCCAATCCCTGGTAGAGAAGTTCTTCGGAAAGACACCGCATAAGGGAGTGAATCCCGATGAAGTGGTAGCGGTAGGCGCAGCCATCCAGGGCGCCGTACTTACCGGTGAAGTAAAAGACGTGCTGCTGCTCGACGTTACCCCGCTGTCGATGGGTATTGAAACCATGGGCGGTGTATTCACCAAAATGATCGAAGCCAATACGACGATTCCTACCAAGAAAAGCGAAACGTTCAGCACGGCCAGCGACAGCCAGCCTTCCGTAGAGATTCATATCCTGCAGGGAGAACGCCCCATGGCCAAGGACAACCGTACGATCGGCCGCTTCCACCTCGACGGCATTCCGCCGGCACCCAGAGGCGTTCCGCAGATTGAAGTGACCTTCGACATCGATGCCAACGGTATCCTCCATGTTACCGCGAAAGATAAAGCCACCGGCAAATCGCAGAACATCCGTATCGAAGCCTCTTCCGGACTTACCGATGCGGAAATCAAGAAGATGAAGGCCGAAGCCGAAGCCAATGCGGAGACCGACCGTAAGGCAAAAGAAGAAGTGGAAAAAGTCAACCAGGCCGATGCCATGATCTTCCAGACGGAAAAGCAGTTGAAAGAATACGGCGACAAATTATCTGCCGGTAATAAGGAAAACATCCAGCGTGCACTGAGCGAGTTGAAAGACGCGCATAAGGATCGTGACCTGGCAAAGATTGAAACTACCCTGGCTGCGCTGAACACGGCATGGCAGGCTGCATCGGAAGAGATGTACAAAGCCACGCAGGCTACTGGCGGTCAGCAACCGGCCGACGGTTCAACTACCGCAGGTGGCAATACTGAAAATGCAGGCAATGACTCCAACGTTACGGATGTGGACTTTGAAGAAGTAAAGGACGAGAAGAAATAAGTACAGGAAAGGAATAAAGAAGGAAATGCCAACACTGTAAACAGGAACCGGTTTGAAGAAGCATAGCATTGATTTTTCTTTAACAGGCATGCTTCCTGAATTGGTGAAGGCATACCTTGAAGAGCAACCCCGGTTGCGGAATTTTTACAACGTTCCTTTTCACCTGGATAACATCATTCAAGCTGCCGGTCAACGGAAATTCAACTCCGCTGACCGGCAGTTACTTTGTAAAGTAATTACCGGACAGTACGAAGCCATCGCGCCGGTTTCCAAAACCCCGGAGGCCGTACAAAAAAACATCGACCTCTTAGCTGCAGACGGTACGTATACGGTCACGACAGGACATCAACTTAACCTTTTTACGGGACCGCTATACTTCATTTATAAGATAGCAAGCACGCTCAACCTGGCCGCTCAACTGAATGCCGCCAGGCCGGGATTTAATGTCGTTCCCGTTTACTGGATGGCCAGTGAAGATCATGACCTGGCTGAAATCAATCACTTCCATGTATTCGGCAAACGCATCCAATGGGAGCATCAGAAGGACGGCGCCGTGGGCAGACTTGCCAGCAGCGAAATGAGCGGACTGCTGGATGAGATTCAACAAGTACTCGGGGGGGCACCGCACGGAGAAGAGTTGACCGGACTTTTTAGAAAAGCCTATGCCGACGGAAGGACCTTGTCTGAAGCCACGAGAATCCTTGTCAATGAACTCTTCGGCAAGCACGGAATCGTCATCCTGGATCCGGATCATGCGTCCCTGAAAGGCAGGTATGTTTCTGTGATGACGGACGACGCCATGCATCACCACGCCTATGAAAAAGTAGGGAATGCAGTCATCAAACTGGAAGAGCATTTTAAGGCCCAGGTCCATCCGCGCGAAATCAATTTGTTTTATCTCGATGCGCATTTCCGCGGACGCATTGAAAAAAGCGGCGACGGTTATGCCGTACTCGATCATCCGAAAACGTTTACCCTAAAGGAACTGGCAGATGAAATGAAATCCCATCCTGAAAGCTTCAGTCCGAACGTAGTGCTCAGGCCGATGTACCAGGAGACGGTACTGCCCAACCTGGCCATGATAGGCGGACCGGCGGAAATTGCCTACTGGCTGGAATACAAAGCCATGTTCGACCATTACCATGTGCCTTTTCCCTGCCTGGTATTGCGGGGCTGCGCCATGATCCTGGAACAATCCATGCAGACAAAATTGAATAAGCTGGGTATTACACCGGAAGCGGTATTCAAGCCGGCCGAAGTACTGGTGAAAGAGTTTATCGGCAGGAACAGCGATACGGCTTTTTTGGAAGAAGCAAGAAAAAAGACTGAATCCGTTTTTGACGCCCTGGCTGAAAAGATGAGCCATGTAGATGTCACGTTAAAAGCCAGTGCGGAAGGGGAGAAGCAAAAAGCCCTGAAAGCCATCCAGGTCCTGGAAGAGAAAGTTACGAAGGCCTACAAACGCAAGAATGAAACGGCGGTTACCCAAATAGAAAAAATAAAATCTGCCCTGTTCCCCGATCAATCCCTCCAGGAACGCCATGAAAATTTCATGTCATTTTATTCTAAATGGGGGCAGGCTTTTATTGATGAAATCGTTAGCGGGTTGAATCCATTGGAGAAGAAATTTATTATTTTTTCGGAGGAGTGAACGAAAGTCAATCCTGGTAATCCTTTAATCCGTTTAATCCAGGTCTTTTTATATTCTTTTGGAAGAATATTAAAAGCGCACCGTATGTTTCGCAACTTTACGTTGCATTTTTTGGGAATGGATAGCAGGATGCTGCTAAAGATTATTTTAATCCTTCTTCGAAAAGAATCGCTTTCTGAAGAATCCAAAAAATGCCATCGCGCCGACAGCGATGAACTTCCATCCTGCCGCAAGGAAAAAACCGATCTTGGCCAGCAGGCCCGATTTGGTCAGCACAGCTCCTGCCACCAATGCGCCGATACCATACTCTGCTATTTTATCGGTGCTATCATCAAAATCTTCGTAGCGACTGCCGGTGTTAAAATTCGTACTTGCTAAAATCTGTTTCATGTGTGATCTTATATCCCCCAGGCTTTCCATACCTGCAATCACATTCATTACCAATACCCCCTTACGGCCCAGCATCCGAATGTTATAATTGAGTGTGCGATACAAAGAATCATCATCAAAAATAAGCTCTTTTGCCCAATGCAGCTTATGAGAAGCTTTGTCGTAATAAGGTAATTGTGCCCATCCCACAAGTGTTATCTTGTCGTATCCTTGTCTAATACGTTCTGAATTGCCATTCCTTGTATCCTCCTGCATTTGTTCGAGGAGTTCCGTATAGTCTATCTTTTCAGCGTCATCGTCTTTTACGTGACCATCTTCTTCATACGAAAAGGTGATAGCCCACGATTCATCGGCGAGGTACTGAACACTGTCCTGAACAAGCATGCCAAGGATGGTTTCATCAGGTGGGTTGTTCCATAAATCAGTTAAAACGGCTTGTGCGTCTTTTGGCCCCAGGAATTTAAAACCTTCGGGAACATCAACGGAGGCTATCGTGCCGATAAACAAGTGGCCTGACAGGTATTTGAAAGTGGCCAACAGGCTGTCAATGTTTTTTCCATTCGTTGTAGTTGTTATCAACGTATCATTCCAGCCAGATAAGGAATCTTGCTGAGCAGTTGCCTGGAGAAACGAAATAGAGTAAAGGAATAACAAACCGGAGATTATACGCTTCATGGATTTTTTAATTTTGCCGAATGTAATGATTATGGATTGAAAAGATATTTTGATGTTGTCCTAAAATAACCGCTAACGAAGAAGGGATTAAAGAAGTAAAAAAAGAAGGGTTTTAATGCGCTCATGTTTATTTACGTTACACTGTTTGTTACTTGCACTCACTTCGTTTACCTCTCAAAGCCCTTCTTTTTTTTATTTCTTTTAATCTTAATGTTATCGGAATAGCCGACTGTAATTGCAAAGATGTGTTGTTGACCTATGCAGCAAAACTATTTAGCAACGATAAGTTTCCTTGTTTCAATAAAATTCGTAGTTTGAATTTGCACGAAATAAATTCCCTCTTGATATTTTGAAACATCAACGGTGGGTTGAGCTTTAAAATTTGAGGTTTGAGAAAAGACATGCTGCCCAACTGCATTATATATTTTAACATCCTGAATTGGGAAGGTTGTATTTGCAATTTTGAATTCATTTGTTGCCGGGTTAGGAAAAATATTTAATGATGAACTAATATTTTCTTCCTCCACTCCTGTTAGTATCTGGCATAATCCGATTACCTGCACAGGAACATTGCTGTCTGTATTATTCCCGTTGCCAAGTTGACCAAAATTATTCAATCCCCAGCCCCAAACGGTGCCGTCATTTTTCAAAGCCAGGGAATGCTGATCGCCACCTGCAATGGCAACAACACCCGTTAAACTGCTGGTCTGCACAGGAACATTGCTGTCGGTATTATTCCCGTTGCCGAGTTCACCATCACCATTCCATCCCCAAGCCCAGACGGTGCCGTCATTTTTCAAAGCAAGAGAATGGCTATGTCCACTCGCAATGGCAACAACACCCGTTAAACTGCTCACCTGCACGGGAACATTGCTGTCTGTATTATTCCCGTTACCTAACTGACCATTATCATTCCGTCCCCAAGCCCAAACGGTACTGTCATTTTTCAACGCAAGAGAATTTTGCAATCCGCCTGCAATGGCAACAACACCTGTTATGCTGCTCACCTGCACAGGAACATTGCTGTTAGTATTATTCCCGTTGCCAAGTTGACCAAAATTATTCAATCCCCAGGCCCAAAGTGTGCCGTCATTTTTCAAAGCAAGAGAATGTATATATCCACCTGCAAGGGCAACAACACCCGTTAAGCTGCTCACCTGCACAGGAACATTGCTGTTTGTATTATTCCCGTTGCCGAGTTGACCATAAAGATTATATCCCCAAGCCCAAACGGTGCTGTCATTTTTCAAAGTAAGAGTATGACTACCTTCACTCCCAATGGCAACAACACCCGTTAAACTGCTCACCTGCACTGGAACATTGCTGTCCGTATTATTCCCATTGCCTAATTCACCAATACCATTATATCCCCAAGCCCGAACGGTGCCGTCATTTTTCAAAGCAAGAGAATGTACATATCCTCCTGCAAGGGCGACAACACCCGTTAAGCTGCTTGTCTGCACCGGAACATTGCTGTTTGTATTATTCCCGTTGCCGAGTTGACCATAATCATTCTCTCCCCAAGCCCGGACAGTGCTGTCACTGCAAAGAGCAAGAGAATGATAACTTCCACTGGCAATAAGCTGGGCGGAGGCATACGTGCCAATGAGTAAATGAGCGGTAAGGCAAGTGAGCACTGCGATAATAAATGTAATTTTTGTTTTCATTTTGTTTTAAAGTTAGTTCAATGTTGCAAAGCTTTCAGTTTGCACTGCCGCCCACGGCTTTCCGATAACCTTTAGACTTACACTCTAAAGGATGTCTATGATATCGTTCCGGAGCTTTGCGCAGTTGGGGAATTGATGTTCCTGGCAAAGTTGGATAATTCGATTAATTCTTAATTATTATTTAATTTTGAGGTAATAAAATTATCTAACATGTATGGAGTAGTTATTGAAGTGAAAATTGAGCCTAACCGTGAAGAGGAAGCAAGAACGATGCTTAATAATGTTATAGTACCAAGAGCCAAAAACCATCAAGGTATTGTCGCTGGCTATTGGCTTCGGGACGCAAGTGGAGATATACTTAGAACTGTAGAACTTTTCGATACGGAAAGTAATGCGAACAAACATGCAGAAAGAATCAGGACTGAAGGGCCTCCACCAGGTGCCCCGGTTAGTCTGGTGTCAGTGAATACTTGCGAAGTAATCGCTAAATTATGAAGGTGTTTTGCTCGTAGTCGCCACTTAGGACTCATTTCTTATTCTTGCTTGCCGCTAATGTTCCGGGGCTTTACGCTGTTTCTTTTTGTTGGCTTTATAGCAGGAAAGGTAATTAAAAAAACCGCAACAAAATAAAGCAGACTCTTCACGCTATTCCTCGGTTGCGGTTTTTTTAGCTTCCGGGAACTTCATTACTTACGAATGCGCTCCGCCTCCAGTGGCCCCAACAAAAAGGAATGGCGTGAAGCCCCTGCTATTGGATGGCCGATCTGTATTGCGAAGTTTTGTCGTTCAATTGTACGCCAAGTCTATTTTGCAACGATAAGTTTTTTCGTTTCTATAAAATTTGTTGCTTGAATCCGCGCAACATAAACTCCCTCTGGAAATTTTGAAACATCTATAATAGTTTCGGAATTAGAGTTCGGGGTTTGGTGATTTTCAATGTAAACTTCTCTTCCAGTCGCGTCATAAATCTCTACACTTTCAATTTTCCATTGTCCATTATCAATTGTCCATTGATTGGTTGCGGGGTTAGGAAAGATATTGATTGTTGAAACACAATTACCTTCCTCCATCCCTATTAAAATCTGGCATAGCGCTATTACCTGCACCGGAACATTGCTGTTGGTGTTAGTTCCGTTTCCAAGCTGACCCCAGCTATTGCCTCCACAAGCCCAGACCGTTCCGTCATTCTTCAGGGCATGGGGAATGAATACCTCCTCCCGCAATTGCCATTATACCTGAAAGAGCGCTCACCTGCACCGGAACATTGCTGTGGGTGTTGGTTCCGTTGCCAAGCTGACCCGCATCATTCCGTCCCCAGGCCCGGACCGTTCCATCATTCTTCAAGGCGAGGGAATAGTCCTGTCCTGCCGCAATTGCTGTTATGTCTGAAAGAGTGTTCACCTGCACCGGAACATTGCTGTCGGTGTTTGTTCCGTTGCCAAGCTGAAAAAAAATTATCTCCCCAAGCCCTTACCGTGCTGTCGCTGCATAAGGCAAGGGAATGAGCCCCTCCTCCTGATATTGTTTGTGCAAAAGAATTATGAATTAGAAACTGAGAACTTAGAATGAGGAAGAGTAATGTTTTTTTCATGTTGTTTTAAAGTTGGTTCAATGTTGTAAAGATATTAATTAGCACTACCGCCAACGGCTTTCCGCTAACGATCAGGGAATTAAAGAAGTAAAATTTTGAAGGGTTAGAAACCTGACTGCTCACGCAAAATGATTGCAACAATTAAACTCGCTAACTTTCTTCTTTCCTGCGTTGCAATCATTTTGCAAAACGCAGACTGCTTGTTACTTGCACAAATTTAACTAACCAACACTGCCCTTCAAAAAATTATGGCTTTTAATTTCTTGTTATCGGATGGTGTATTTAAGTTAACAAGAAGCACAATACAATTTCGCAGAATCTCATTTTGCTATAATGAGTTTCCTGGTTTCTATAAAATCCGGAGTCTGCGTTTGCACAATGTAAATTCCTTCCGGAAAATCTTTTGTGCTAACTTCTATCTTTTGTGCATTTATAGTATTGGTTCTATAAACAATATTTCCGGTAATATCGCTGATGGTAACATCAATCGTTTTGTTAATTCTTCCTAAAGCGAGGGTGAAAAGATCAATAGCTGGATTAGGATAAAAGCTTGTCATGTTGGTTGAAGTCGAAACATTGATATTTCCGCTAACCATTGCCGTATCCAATTTGGTAATAAATATATCCATGCCACCTATACTTGTTAAGATGGTCGGGGCCAAAATAATCGATTGCGAAAAAACTCCCGTTAAAAATATGTTGCCCGAAACATCGATTGTAACGAATGAGAAATCTCCTGCGCCGAAACTTTTCACCCATTGAACATTTCCGGATGTATCATATTTAGCTATGAAATTGTCGTAACCACTGACATTTGTTATAGTGTAAGAACCAAAAGTGATTGAGGCACTTAAAGCGTATCCCGAAACATAAACATGACCCAATACATCAGCAGCCACGGAACTTGCAAAATCCCAGTTTGTTCCCCCCATGTCTCGTGCCCAAAGTGTATTTCCGTTTGAAGCATATTTTGCAAGGAACATATCCGGAGTGGTGTTCGTTGTATCATTTGTTAAGGTGTAGGCACCAAATGTGATGGATGGACTTCGAAAAATCCCGGCAACATACGCATTGCCCAAAACATCAGTAGTAACAGAATATACACCATCTCCATATGTCCCGCCTGCTTTTTTAGCCCAGAGAGCATTTCCGGCTGAATCGTATTTAGCTATGAACGTATCATAATCTCCGTTGTTCGTTAATGTAGTTAAACCAAATGCAATGGATGAACTCCAAAAATTTCCTGCGAGGTAAATATTCCCGGAAGGATCTGTTGCGATGGAATTTACTAAATCATAATCTGTTCCTCCTGCGCGTTTCGCCCAGAGAGAATTGCCGGCAGTATCAAATTTAGCAATAAATAAATCTTCACCACCTGAATTTGATAATGTGGTGGATCCAAAAGTAATGGACGAGCTATGAAACCATCCTGAAACATATACAGCACCCGATGCATCGGTTGTTACGGAAGATGCTTCATCGTAACTTATTCCCCCGGCGCTTTTAGCCCAAATTTCATTTCCGGCTGAATCAAACTTAGCAAGGAACAGATCAGAAAAGATACCAGAAGTATTCGTTAATATGATGGAACCAAATGTAGTAGTTGGACTCGAAAAACTCCCTGCAAGATAAATATTGCTTGAAGCATCAGTTGTTACAGAAATCGGATAAGTATTTGAACCATTTCCATTCGCATTTTTTGCCCAGAGTGCATTGCCGGATGGATCGTATTTAACAAGAAATATGTTCCATGAGTTACCCACATTTATTAAGGTGATGGTATCAAAAGTAATAGTAGGGCTTTGAAAAAATCCGGCGACCAGGATATTACCTGAGGCGTCGGTGGTGATTGAATATACGTCATCATCGCTAGTTCCTCCGGCACTTTTTGCCCAATTCCAGTTTGGTGGCTGGGCAATTCCATTTCCTGCAAAGAAAATGAATGCCACTACAATTAATAAGTAATTTCTTTTCATTTTATTTTGTTTTAAAGTCAGTTCAATATTGCAAAGTTATCAATTACTACTGCCGCCCACGGCTTTCCGATAACGTTTGTGTTTGCGCAGTGGTGGCTTATTGAAACCGCGTCTTGTCCACGTGTAACAAACTTTATAAAATAAATATACTTCAAATTAACTCGTCCCGCCACCATTGCGCAAACATACTGTTGTGTGACGTTCTTGCTACTCGTCACTAAGTCTTATTGTTAAAGGTTTAATCCATTTTTCATGTTCTACCTTTATCAACCCCAGGATTTCTGTCAACCGTTTAGAGTCGGCCGTTAGAATGTCGAGTCCATGCGTTCTTAAAAAATTAGAATGAAACTTTAAGCTATCTCCTAAGTCCGTTATTCCATTTTCATTTTTCTTGTATTCTTTGTCCAAAGTCTTGAAGTAATGACTCAAAAATCCAAAGTCGTCATTTGGGGAAATCAATTTCATTGAAATCTTAGTCCCGTGCGCTGTCGTTGCAACTGAAACTCGCCAATCATTCTTTTTAAATTTGAATTCCGAATGAATATCATTAGTGTCCACGCCCAAGTCGTCAACGAAGTCATAGTCCGTAATCAGATAGTTGAAATGCTCTCTAATCTGTCTGCGAATATTTTTATTGTCCGTCATTTAATAGTTGGTCTGTCACTGTCCCGCAAGAATGGCACACAACGTTCCGGGGCTTTACGCTGTTTCTTTTTTTTGGAATCGGAGTGGGGAAGTTAATTAAAAAAATGGCAACCAAATCAAACAGCCCCGATAGCTATCGGGGCTTCACGCTATTCCTTTTCAACTGCCGTAGCTTTAGCGAAGGCATGTTCTTTGCCTGCCGTAGCGCTTCTTAGCGCGTAGGCAGGGGTTGCCATTTATTTTAGCTGGCGGCAACTATATTACTTACGGACACTTCACACCACCAGCGAGGCCAACAAAAAGGAATAGCGAGAAGCGCTTGTTATCGGCTGTACACCGTCAATTATATGCTTATTAAATTTACAATAAAGGTATCCAAATAGTGCCCTGTAAATGCGTTATCCAATTTGGATCATTGCTGCTTGGATCTTCACTTGAAAAACTAACATCTTTTGTTTGTTTCCATTTATTATTCAAAAAAGCCATTTTGATAACAGTAGGAGGAGTATCGGTTGTTTCATTTGCCCCGCTTCTCATTTCCCTGTCTTTAATTGTTTCAAGAGGAGCAACAATGACGTTGCTCAATATAGTTCTAGGAAAGTATATCCACACCTGAGAATGAAGTTCAAGTTCCTTTAGTGATTTATTTTCCTTCAAAGAATATGAAACTTCAGACAGCATTTTTATAATATGGCTTGTAAATTTAATTGGAGGGCTTACGGCTTTATACCAATAAAATGGCGCTAAATGAAGGTGGAAGATGCTCTTAGAAGATTTCGTGAATTTATTGTTAAGCAAATGCTCTTTCCATGCAGTAAGCTGCTTTAGCTTCCTGTTATATCCTCTAATCTTTTTTCTCGAAATCATTCTAATGTATAGCCGATAACTTGTTTTTAGCGGCAGTTGTAAACAGGACTAAGTTACTTCTGGTAACAAGCCATAAAGTAGGAGTATTTAGAAAAGTCAAATTTAATGTCTGGGAATAAGTCAGCAGTTATGGAACTTATCTCATAGGGAGCATACATTTCAGGGTCATGCTTTTGGATTTTGAATCGCTTATTAAAAATTTCGAGCTTGAAATTTCTTACGGGTAGCTCCTCAACCAATTTGTCAGTTTGATTGTTAAACACATCTATTTGCCGGATTATATTCATTTATACTAACAATTGCCGCTAACATGTTTTTAACAGCCGTTTTTGGAGTAACAACAATCAAGAATCTAATTCCATTTAAGTGGTCCGCCACACCCGCAATCAAGTGTCTTGTGATATGCGCCTTGATCTACAATTGCGTTAACTAAATTATTTTTCATTAGTTCCCAGTTTGCATCAATGTAAACACAACCGATTTCCATTACTATTAATTGACGAGAAGTCATAATCATGAATACTGGTGGTGAGAATATACTTTTAAAGTTTTCACCAATCTTAACAGCGCCTCCGTCTGTTGTAAATGTACGCAACCACTTTTCAACTGCATTATTACATTGATTAGAGTCGCTATATTCTTGCGCTGAAAGTTGGATT
>Ga0315912_10001030_pt1 | contig 37853 bp, 33 predicted proteins | sample VfabasoilMG_FD_204469 | JGI IMG/M metagenome (GOLD analysis project Ga0315912, IMG submission 204469) | Garden soil microbial communities collected in Santa Monica, California, United States - V. faba soil | ecosystem: Environmental > Terrestrial > Soil > Garden | place: USA: California... | reverse complement strand
AACGGGCCCGACCCCTTATCATCGGCTGTGGCTCAGCCCGTCCTGCTCGGCCTGCCGTACGACGCCAGCTCGTCGTTCCTTCGCGGCGCGGCCGCGGCGCCGCCGCTCATCCGCGCGGCCCTGCACTCCCCGGCCGGCAATCCGTGGTCAGAACGTCATGGCATTTCGGCCGGTGTAGGCATCCTGGACGACGCCGGCGATCTCGCGCTGCCGGACGGACCGGAGTCGCGCGCGATCATCGAGCGTGAGGTCCGTCTCATTGCGGCGTCGGGCCGGCCCGCGATTCTGCTTGGTGGCGACCATTCGGTGACGTATCCCATTCTTCGCGCCATCGGTCCGCTCTATCCGAAGCTGACCGTGTTGCACATCGATGCGCACGCAGATCTTTATGATTCGTTCGAGGGCGATCGGTACTCACACGCCTGCCCGTTCGCACGCGTGATGGAGGAGAAACTCGCGGCCCGTCTAGTCCAGGTGGGCATCAGAACGCTGACCGGCGATCAGCACGCGCAGGCGGTGCGATTCGGTTCCGAAATCATCGACATGAACGCCTGGGCCGACGGCGCGCGACCGGCCATCGCCGGGCCGGTGTACATTTCGTTCGATCTCGACGGCCTGGATCCGGCGTTTGCGCCAGGCGTGTCCCATCGCGAACCCGGCGGTCTGTCAGTTCGCGACGTGCTCAGCCTTCTCGCCAATCTCGACGGGCCCATCGTCGGCGCGGACATCGTCGAGTGCAATCCCAGTCAGGATCCGGGCGGCCTCACCGCTCTGGTCGCCGCCAAATTCGTGAAGGAGCTTTCCGGGCTCATGCGGCACGGTCCTGCGGCGTCAATTGCGGGTTTGCCATAGCAAAGCCCCGGATCTTAAGACCCGGGCCCTCCACCCTCGTAGGTAAACCCCGCTGCGTGTGGCCGCGGGTGCTACCATTCCCCCGCAACTTAACCCTTGAGGAGTGAACCTATGAACGGACAGAAGTTGGCCGTCGGGACGGTCGTCGGTGGCATCACGTGCTTCGTCGCGGGCTTCCTGATTTATGGACTCGCCCTGAATAGCTTCATGACGGCCAACATGATGCCCGGCCTGATGAAGGATCCGCCGGACTGGGCACACCTGATTATTGGCAACCTCGCGGGCGGCGCATTGCTCACGGTCGTCATTGGCTACTGGGCCAAGGCTGGTGGCGTGGCCGCGGGCTTCAAGATCGGCGCGCAGTTGGGGCTGCTCATGATGTTGAGCTTTGACTTCATGCTGTTCGCGACGTCGAACGCGATGACCAGCTTCCACGCCATGTTGGTGGACGTCGCCGCGGGCACGATTCTGAATGGCGCCGCCGGCGCGGCGGTCGGCGCGGTTCTCGGCCGCCGGTCGTAGCGAGTTTTGCCCAGGGGGGGTCCGGGCCCGGTTTACCCCAAAGGTGTGACCAAAATGTGGGGAAAAGGGCGGAAACCAACACGGGAAAACGGGCCTGACCCCACCTGTGCAAAACTACAAACCGTCGCGCAGGACGCGCAATTCGGCCAGAAGTTGCGAGACGTCCGCTTCCACGTCCGCGCATGCGGCGTCGGCGCCCGTGAGATCGCCGCTTCTGGCCTTTTGCTCGAGTTGGCGCGCGCTCGAGTACGCGCGGCCGAGCGAAAACAATCCCGCTGAACCCTTGATCGCGTGCGCTGCGGCGGCCATCTCTTGCGCGTCCCGGACGCGGGCGGCCTGCCGAAGGCGCGTCAACATGGCCGGCGCATCCTCCAGGAAGACGTCGACAACTTCCTTGACCAGATGCGCGCTGCCGCCGAAACCCGCGAGCAGTGCATCCAGATCCACCGGCTGGTTCACGGAATCGGACGGCGCGCACAGCGAATCAATCGTGCTGAACAGCTCATCGGGCCGCAGCGGCTTGGCGACGTAGCCGTCCATTCCCGCGGCCAGGCACGCCTCGCGATCGCCGGCCATCGCGCTCGCCGTCAACGCCAGAATCGGCGTGTGCCGATCCATCGATCGCTCGCGTTCGCGAATCGCCTCGGTGGCTTCGAGTCCGCTCACCCCAGGCATCTGCACATCCATCAGGATGATGTCGAACGTCTCTTGTGTCGCCACGTCGATCGCCTGGCGCCCGTCACTCACCATCCGGACGCGATGTCCCCGCTGTTGAAGCAGCGTGTCGATCAATTTCTGGTTCGTCAGGTTGTCTTCGGCCACCAGGATATTGAGCGGACGCGTCGACATCGGGCCCGCGGTCGCAGCGGCCCGGGCTCGCGCAGGTCGATGCGGCACAGGACCGGCAAAGGCGGTGACAATCGCGTCCAGCAAGTCGGACTGTTTCACCGGCTTCGTCAGCCGGGCCGCGAAGTTCGCCCTCACGCCGACCCGCTGGGTCTGCGCCGCCGACGATGTCAGGAGAATGACTTTGAGCGACTTGAGCCTGGCATCCTCGGCAATCTGCTCCGCCAGCATGAAGCCGTCGATCTCCGGCATCAGCGCGTCGGTGAGCACCAGATGAAAGGGCTCGCCGCGATCCTCGGCCGCCAGCAAGGTCGCCAGCGCCGAGGCGGCTCCGCTGGCCACGGACACGGGGATCTGCCAACCGCCGAGAATCTCCGAAATGATCAGTCGATTGGTCGCGTTGTCGTCCACGATGAGCGTCCGGATTTCACGCAGCGTGCTCGCGGGCGATGCGACGACCTGCGTCGCGTCCTTGTGGATACCGAACTGCGCGACAAAATAGAAACGGCTGCCCTCGCCCGGCTCGCTCTCCAGCCAGAGCCGGCCCTCCATCAACTCCACGAGCTGTGCGGAAATCGTGAGGCCGAGACCGGTCCCGCCGTACCGGCGCGTCGTCGACGCATCGGCCTGCACGAATGCGCCGAAAATCTTCCACTGCTTGTCGTGCGCGATGCCGATACCCGTGTCCCGCACCATGAATCGCAGCGTCACCTCATCGTCCACGCGGCGATCGACGGTGACTTCGACGACGACTTCGCCCTCGTCGGTGAATTTCACGGCATTGCCGACGAGATTGAGAATGACCTGGCGCAGGCGGCCGGCGTCACCGAGCAGCGCGTCGGGCACGTCGGGCGCGATGCGGCAGCCCAGCTCGAGTCCCTTCTCGGCGGCACGCGGCGCCAGCAATCGGACACCGTCTTCGACGGTGTCCCGGAAGCGGAACGGGACGCGGTCAAGCGTCAGCTTGCGCGCCTCGATTTTCGACACGTCAAGGATGTCGTTAATGATCGTCAGCAACGCCTCAGCGGACTCGCGAGTGGTTTGCAGGTACTCCCGCTGCTGGGGCGTCAGCCTCGTCTGCAAGGTCAGGTCCGTCATGCCGAGAATGGCGTTCATCGGCGTCCGGATTTCGTGGCTCATGTTGGCCAGGAACTCGCCCTTGGCCACCGCCGCCTGCTCGGCACGTTCACGCGCCACTTCGAGCTCTCTGACCAGTTGCGTCATCCGGCCTTCGGCCATTTTTCGGTCGGTGACATCGCGCGCGGTGGCGTAGACCAGTCCCTGCGCCGCAAAGGGCGCCGAGGTCCACTGCAGCCACTTGTAGGATCCGTCGCTGGCGCGATACCGGTTCTCAAAGCCGACAATCTGTCCGCCTGTCAGCAACGCGGACATCGCCTCGATGGTGGAGGCGCGATCGTCGGGATGCACGAAGTCCATGAACGGCGATGCGCGAAGGACCTCCTCGGAATGGCCGAGCACGGTTTGCCACGCGGGATTCATCCGCACGAAGTACCCGTCAAACGTCGCGACGCAAAACAGGTCCAGCGAGAGCCGGAAGAAGCGATCGAGTTCCTCGCCCGCCCACTTGCGCTGTACGTACAGCGCAATCTGGCTGCAGATCGTCGTCATCATCGCCAACAGGCTCGACGTCGGTTCCACGATGTCCCGGCTGAAGAACTCCATCACGCCGATCACGGTCGATCCCTGACGAATCGGCAGGGCGAATGCGGCGTGCAAGCCGGCGCGTTCTGCGACGGCCGCTCGCGGGAAGTTCGGATCACGCGCGACGTCAGGAATCCACGCGGGCTCCTGAGTCGCCCAGACTCGTCCGGGCAGACCGATGCCCGGAGCCAGCGGCGACTCGAGCGACGCCTTGACGAAGTCCTCAAAGGGCAGGGCCGGCGGATGCCATGACGCGACGCATCGGACGACGTTGCGGCCGCGATCGACTTCCCAGATCGCGCCGTACTGCCAGTCGAGCGCCTCGCAAATGGCCTTGAGCATTCGCGGCGCCGCATCTTCGAGCGTCTCTGACTCCGCGAGGGCGCGCGCCGTCGCGTACAACACCTGTTGCAGTGGCCCTCCGGGATCGCCGGCATCCCTCGTCAGAGCCGGACTCTTTTCCATGAACTCACCTCGAACCTAGAATGCAGACAGCATTACACTACGGGTCTACTCGGTTTCGTTCGGTAAAAACGTTCCGGAGACCAGCCATGGCTGCACCTGCCCACGCCACCAGCCGCCGCATCTTGCTGGTCGACGATGACCGTGGACTGCGGCATGTGCTGTCCACGCTGCTGACCGAGGCCGGCCACGTGGTGAACTCGGTCGGGGATGGCCCGGAAGCCATCGCGCTCCTCCGCCACGACGCCTACGACATCGTGTTGGTGGACATCGGGTTACCGAGCATGAGCGGACTCGAGGTGCTCGGTCACGCACGAGCCCTGCCGAACCCGCCACTCGTAATCGTGATGACGTCCGATGACACGTCTGAAACGCTGATCGAGGCGGTCCGGCGGCAAGCGTACCGGTACGTACGGAAACCTATCGCGCCCAACGCCATCGTCGACATCATCGATGTGGCCGTGGCGAAGGCGACCGCGGCGGCTCTGTCCATCGAAGTGGTGTCCGCGAAACCGGAGTGGCTGGAAATCATCGCGCCCTGTTCGCTCGAGATGGCGGACCGCCTGCAATCGTTCGTCATGCACCTCGAAGCGGACTTGCCGGAGCGGGTGCGCGAGTCGGTGGCGCAGGCATTCCGCGAGCTCCTGACGAACGCCATCGAGTGGGGCGGCAAGCTCGACCCTGGCCGAAAAGTACGGATATCCTGCGTTCGCGCCAAACGCATGCTGCTCTATCGCATCGCGGATCCCGGCGAGGGCTTCGATCTGGATCGGCTCCGCCATGCCGCCATTTCGAATCCGGTCGGGGATCCGTTCCAGCACCTCGATGTGCGCGATGCGCAGGGCCTTCGGCCGGGCGGCTATGGCCTGGCGATGACGCGCTCGCTCGTGGACGAACTGATCTATAACGAAACGCGGAATGAAGTGATCTGCATCAAGTATCTGGACTGAGAGGTGGCCTATGCCTGATCTGATGAAGATCACCGAACGGCGCGTCGGAGACATCATCGTCCTCCGGCTCGCCGGCCGGCTTGAGCTCGATGCCGGCGATACGGTGCTGCGCGATTACGTCAACCGCCTGGTCGAGGAGGGGTGCGCCAAACTCCTGCTGGACCTGACTGACGTGAGTCGGATGGACAGCGCAGGCATCGGCATGCTCGTCGGCAAGTATCTGACGGCCAAGAAGCGCGGCGGCACGATCAAACTGTTGCATCTGACGGACCGCACGAGCCGGCTGTTGAACATCACGAAGCTGGCCTCCGTGTTCGAGATTTTCGCGGAGGAAGAGCCGGCGCTGAGGAGTTTCGGGTAGTCGGGCGGCCTTGATACCGGCATAATGCCGCCATGCTGGCATTCCCGATTCTCGACGTCGTGGTGGCCCTGGCATTTCTGTACCTGTTGTTCGCGCTGGCCTGCACGGCCTTGAACGAAGCCATTGCCGGGGCCTTCGGCCGGCGCGCACAGATTCTGCGCCAGGGCATCGAGAATCTGCTTGGCGATAAGACCCTCGCCGACGCGATTTACCAGCATCCGTCGATCGCGTCGCTGGCGAGATCCACGCGGACATCCGGATCCGGACCGGCCTACATTCCGGCAGATCGCTTCGCCACGGTACTCGCGGATTACCTCACCGGCGACCAGCCACTCTCGGACAGCACCGCGCTGGCGGCCGGTATCCAGCGTCTGCCGCCAAGCGCGCACCGGCAACTCAAGACAATTTTCGATCTCGCCAAGGGCGATCCCGACGTGTTCCGAGCGCAAGTCGCGGAGTGGTACGAACAGTCGATGGACCGCGTAAGTGGTTGGTACAAGCGCATCGTCCAGCGCCAGACCTACATCATGGCGCTCCTGATCGTGCTGGTGCTGAACCTCGACTCGGTGCAGTTGATCAACCGCTTCTGGTCCGACTCAGGATTCCGCACGGCCGCCGTCGAACAGGCGAAGGCCAGAATCGAAGCGACCGGCGTGGCCGAAGTGCCAGTCATGGAGTACACCGGCGGTGACGCGACGGACGCCGGCACGCCGATCCAGACGGGCACGGCCTCGCTCACAGACTCTGAACAGCAACTCCTGACGTCGTTGCGGGGATGGCAGGACGATCGCAATCGCCTGACGGCGAACCTGGTGTTGCGAGGCGACACGCTCGGCGTGCGTTCATCCTGGCTGGCGGGAACGGTGATCGATCACCTGCTCGGATGGTTGATCACGATCTTTGCGATTTCGTTGGGCGCCCCGTTTTGGTTCGATGTGCTCAATAAGTTCATCAATCTGCGCAGCGCGGGACGGGCGACTGATGAACCGCGATCGAAGGTGAAGTCATGACCCGGAGCAGAATCCGGATGGTCGGCAGATCGCTGCTGCTCGGCCTCGTCCTCGTCATCGCGGCCGGCACAATCGTCCATGGCAAGGCCAGCACCGTCGTCCTGAAACTGAGCTGGGCCAAGAAATACCGCAATCAATTGTCGATCGACGCGCAGGTCACCGTCCTCGCGCTGAACGCAGGCAAGGAAGATGACGGCGACAGTCACGGCGGCAGCCGCGTGAACGCCGCCGGGCTGCCGATGGTGGCTGAGATTCTGAACGGCACCGCGCCAGCTCAGGCTGACGCGCGCGCGAAGTTGGCACCAGGCGGCCAGCCGAAAAAGGCCGTGTATGGCGCCTGGCGGCTCTGGTTCGAACATCCGCCGCCTGGTGGTGCCACGCAGTGCCAGGTTTTCACGGGCCAGCCGGCCGCCATTTGCGATCAGCAACCGCACGGCGCGGACTCGAATCCCTCGCACTCGTTCGAAATCCACCCAGTGTTCGCAGTGGACGGCATCTCGATCGGCCGGTCATCACTGGTGCTCACCGCGGACAATGGGTCCGTCAAGGAGACCGACAATGCCTTTGCGGACTATACGGGGACGAACAAGATCCTGACGGTCGGGCGCAGCAGCACGGCGCTGACGCTCACGATGATCTCCGTCCAGAACAACTACGTCCGGATGAAATTGCGGGTCACGAAAACGAAAACGCCGACCACGCGTCAGAAAGACGGCACCGTGGATGGCGGTTTCGTGGTGGCCGACGTCCTGTCGAGCAGCGACGAGCACGTGGTGCTGAGATCGAACGCGCGCATCTTCTATTTCAAGGACAGCCAGCCCGGTGACGCCCTGGACACAGCCGGGGTCGGCGCCGAATTCACCGTCATTGGCATGCCGCGGATGGATCTGGACGCCATGCTGCGGGGCAGCGAAGGCAAGAAGACCACTTCATTCAAGGTGCCATTCGAGTTCATCGTCGTCGCGATGGGCTAGCGCCCGCGCGTCAGCGTTTCTGAATCTTGCCATCTGTACTGACGACCACAAGCATCGGCAGGATGTGGGACACGTCGGTCAGCGTGAGTTGATAAAGGATCTGCGAGCCGCTGGCGATTCGCATGGCGTCGACGATGACGTCCTTGGGATAGGCGTCGGTGATCGCCTGGACCACAGCCTTCGGGAGTTGATTGACGGCGACCGTTTCGCCTTGCACGGGCGGGGGTGCGGCGGCGCCTCTCGCGCGCGCCCCCTTCCGTGGAGCCGCCGTGGCCGGTGGCGCAGTTTTCGACCCGGCCCGAATCAGGCCGTCGGCCGTCGCCATGACGGCAAAGGGCTGCGCGTCCGGACTGGTCTTCACGGACAGCTCGTACCCAGCTTGCCCGCCGCGGTTGATCTTCGCGGCACTGACAATCGTGCTCTTGGGATACGCCTTTTCGATCGCCTCAGTCACCGCCGCTGGTAGCTGAGCAACATCAATGGCCACGGCCTGCTGGCCGCCCTTCTGCGACGCATTCCGGCCGAAAACCGGCGATGCGGCCAGAGCAATTCCGAAACCCGCGGCGACAATTATCCGTGCGGCGTTCATGACACAACCCCCAACAAGTTAGACAGGCGGAGCGGATTTTAGTCGCATCGTACGGATAGAATTTTGATCCCACATTATGAAGCCCAAGCTGTTGTCCGCCTGTTTTCTGGCCGCGGCTGTTGTCGCCGGTTCGGCCGCGCAATCCACCGATCTGACGTCAGAAGGCAAAGCCTGGTGGGCGCACGTCCAGTATCTGGCCGACGACAAACTCGAGGGCCGCAACGTCGGGACGCCCGGTTTTGACACGGCCGTCGAGTACGTCGAAGGCCAATTCAAGGCGATTGGCCTGAAGCCCATGGGCGTGAATGGATTCCGCCAGCCGGTGAAACTCGACAGCCGAACGCTCGTGCGCGAGCAGTCGTCGCTGACGCTGGTGCGCGACGGCAAGGAAGTGCCGCTGTCAGACGCCGGGCTCAACGCCCGTGGCGAACTCGATGGAGCGATGGAAGCGCCGATGGTGTTCGTCGGCTACGGCATGTCGATTCCGGAGGCCAACTGGGACGATTTCAAGGGCCTGGATCTGCGGGGCAAGATCGCGGTGTATGTGAACGCGTTTCCGCCCGTGACCGTGTCAGACAACGTAAAGTCGCACGTGAATACCGCCGATGAGCGCTGGCTCGCGTTGAAGCGCGCCGGCGCGATCGGCGTTGCGACGATTCCGCCAGGCGTGGGAGGCGGTGGCCAGGGCGCGACTGCGGCGCCACCGGTCGTTACGTTGCTCGATCGCGAACTGGTTGACGCCGCCGGCGAGATCGTCGCGATCAGCCTGGGCTGGCGCAGTGTCGCCACGCTCCTCGAAGGCAGCGGTCACACGGCTGACGAGATCGCGCAGCTGACCGGCGCCAATAAACCCCTGCCCCGCTTCGCGATCTCGGGCACGCTCAAAGCGCGCGCAGCGCTCAAGCGCGAGACGATTGACTCCACCAACGTGGTCGGAGTGTTCGAAGGCTCAGACCCGGCGCTGAAATCCGAATACGTCATCATGACCGCGCACCTGGATCACGTCGGTATCGGTCGCGCCGTCAACGGCGACAGCCTCTACAACGGCGCGATGGACGACGCGTCTGGCGTGGCGGCTGTGATTGAAACCGCTCGGTTGCTGAAAGCGTCGGGCGTCAAGACCAAACGATCGGTGGTGTTTGTGGCGGTGACCGCTGAAGAGAAGGGCCTGCTCGGATCCCGCTACTTCGCCGGCCGTCCGACCGTGCCGTTCAAGCAGATCGTGGCTGACATCAATCTCGACATGTTCCTGCCGTTGTATGCGCTCAAGGTGATCGAGGTCCAGGGTCTTGCCGAATCGTCGTTAGGCGAATCCGTTCGAGCTGCCGCGAAAACGCTGGGCGTGGATGTGCAGACGGATCGGGAGCCCGAGCAGAACCGCTTCATCCGCAGCGATCAGTACAGCTTCATCCGTCAAGGCGTGCCGGCGCTCGCGTTCAAGTTCGGCTACGAGTTCGGCTCTCCTGAAGAGACGATCCGCAAGAACTGGGTGCGCGACGTGTATCACAAACCGAGCGACGACCCGAACCAGCCGGTGAATCTCGAAGCGGCGGCCACGTTCAATCGCGTCATCATGACGCTGCTGCAACGCGTGGCGAACGAAACCGCCCGCCCCACCTGGAACGCAGACAGCTTCTTTAAACGCTTTGCGAACGGGGTCAGACCTTAGGTCTGACCCCGCCTCACGTCGCGCCGGCGCCACTGGCTCAGCGTCTGTCCCTTGCCTGGCGCCTCGAAGTTGACCGGCCTCGGCTGACCAGGTGACGCGATCAGGAATCGCGCATCATGGCCAACCCAGTCCATGATGCCGAGACTGATCTTGCCCTTCGCCGTGCCGGCGAGATTCAGGTAGTCCACGGCCATCGGCGTGGTGCGTTCGTCGATCCGCATCTTCGCGTGCAGCATCACCTGCCCACCGAACACCACTTTCACTTCGTTACCCGACGTCGTCCGCGATCCGAACGGCAGCCAGTCCGCGCGCACCTCTTCGCCGTCGCGAATCAGTTGCACGGCGGACCACTCGCCTTCGAGACGGCGCATCAGAGGAGTCATCGGCATGTCGAACGCGGCCGAGTCGATGACAGGCGCGTGGACGTGATCTGATTTGCGGGTCTCGCCGGCGGCGCGGGTGCCGCCAGTCACGCGCGGCTGCCGCGTCGCTGACGCACGCCGCAAACGCTCGAGCGCGTGACCGCTGCCCGGCTTCGTCGAGAATCCCAACGGTCGTGACGCGCCGGTCAGACCCAGACAGATCGTCAGTTGGTCGCCGTTCAGTTCGAAGATGCCGTACGACCAGTGACCGGCTTCCGGCCCTTCGACAAATTCAATGTCGATCCGCATCGGTTCAACGGCCGCATCGATCGTGAATACGCCGTCGTAGTTCGCGTCCGGGGATTCCGTGCGGAAGCGATCGCCGTCGATCAGGATTCGTGTCGATGACGAGGCGGAGGCCGGCATCTCTGCGCCATCGACTTGCAGCGCAACGAAGCGCCACTCGCCTTCGAGCATCCGCAAGTGATCGACATGACGCACGAGCGCCGCCCAGCTGTCGAAGCCGTTCGATCGCGCCACCACTGACTGCGCGTCGGCGAGTTTGAAGCCAGCCGCCCGCGCCTTGGTGGCCGTCATGCCCTTCGCGGCAGGCAGATGCTTAACGAACGCGCGGACGGCCGCGGGTTCGGCGTTCTTCAGCGCAGCAAGCAGCGTCTTAGCCTGGCCGCGAAGATGATCGAGATGGGGTCTGGTCGGAAGGGTTTTCGCCACGGAGCCTCCATGCAGATCCCGGGTCCGCAATCAGGCTGCACAAAGGACGAGTGCGTGTCGGGCAAGACGATGAAGGTGAGTTGAACTCTTCCCGCGGACCCGGCGGCTTCCTTCAAAGCCGCGGCCATTCTAGCACCCAGCTGGTACCCTGAAGACGTGAAGCTGCAGGTCCACCGATCGCCCGAGGATTTGGCCGCCGCAATGGCACAGCACGTCGTCGGCGCCATCGCCATGAAGCCGGATCTCACGATTGGTCTGCCGGCGGGCCGGACACCGATCCTGTTGTACGGCGAGATCGTTGCAGCCGGTCGCGCGGCGCGGCTGGACTGGTCTCGCGTCCGAACGTTCAATTTGGACGAGTTCGTCACGCCCGATGGGCCGGCGCCGCAGCCGTTCCGGCAGTTCATGCACGATCAATTATTGTCGCTGGTCCCCGTGCCTCCGGCGCACGTGGACTGGCCGAACGGCCGCGCGGCTGATCTCGAGGCTGAGTGCGACCGATACGAGCGCGCGATCGCGTCGGCTGGCGGACTCGACCTCGTGCTACTGGGCATTGGCGCCAATGGCCACATCGGTTTCAACGAGCCCGGCAGCGTCGTCACGACGCGCACGCACGTCGCACAACTCACGCGCGAGTCTCTGGCCGCCAACGCGTGGCTCTTCGGCCACGAGATCGACCGGGTTCCAAGCCGGGCCATCACCATGGGCATCGCCACGATTCTCGACGCGCGTTCGATCGTTCTGGTCGCCACAGGCCCCGAAAAGGCGGCCGCCGTCGCGGCCATGGTCAATGGCGCGATCACGTCGGCGGTACCGGCGTCCTTTCTGCAACTGCATGCGGACGTGACGGTGCTACTGGATGACCCGGCTCGCCGGCTACTTCTCCTATAGAATCCGGCCGAATGATTGTCCGGTCCTGGAAATGGATCCTGATCGCCTGCGCGCCGATTGCGATCGCGGGCAATCTGCTCCACCTCGGCGCCGTGCCGGTGTTCCTGCTGTCGGCGCTGGCGATCATTCCCCTCGCGGCGCTGATTGGCGAGAGCACGGGTCACCTGGCTGAACATCTCGGCCCGAGTTCCGGCGCCCTCATCAACGCTACTTTCGGCAATCTCGCTGAGATGATCATCGCCGTTTTCGCCGTGCGCGCCGGGCTCCTGGACGTCGTCAAGGCGTCGCTCACCGGATCGATCCTCGGCAACCTCCTCTTCGTCGGCGGCCTGTCGATGCTGGTCGGCGGCTGGAAGCGCGACTCGCAGAAGTTTCACCAGCTCTCGGTCGAAGCGAGCGCCGGCCAGATGGTTGTCGCCGTCGCCGCCCTGCTTCTCCCCGCGCTGTTCTTCTACAGCGGCGGCGGTGAGACCCATCTCGAGTTGATGCACGAGGTGTCGGTGGGCACCGCGGTGGTGCTACTTCTGACCTACGCGTGCGGGCTCTGGTTCACGTTCCGGACGCACAAACACCTGCTGCGCGGCGAGTCGCATGCGGCCGGTCACGGGTCCGAAAAGCCGTGGCCGATGCGGCGCGCCGTACTCACGCTCGTCGCCACCAGCATCGTCATGGCCATCGTCGCCGAAGGTCTCGTGGGCGTGGTTGAAGAGGTTGGTCTTGCCTGGGGTCTCAACGAAGTGTTCCTCGGTGTCGTCGTGCTCGCGATGATCGGCAACGCCGCCGAGAATTCCGCGGCGGTCGGATTCGCGCATCGGAATCGGATGGACCTGGCGCTGAACATCGTGACGCAGGCCAGCGTGCAGATCGCGTTGTTCGTCACGCCGGTTCTTGTGCTGTTGTCGTTTCCGCTCGGTCACCCGCTCGATCTGGTGTTCAGCACGTTCGAGATCATGTCGGTCGTGCTCGCGGTCACCATCGTGGCCTACCTCGTGCTGAATGGCGAGACGAACTGGTTCGAGGGCGTGCAGTTGCTCGCGCTCTACACGCTGATCGCGGTCGCCATTTACTTCTTGCCGTAGCTCTGGCTGCGATAAGCTTTCAGCATGCCTTTGCTTGTTCGTCGCGCGGCCCTTACCGCAGTTGTCCTCTTGGTGTCCGTCGGGTCGCTGTCCTCGATGGCGCCGGCGTCGTGGCCGGGCTTCCGCGGTCCGGGCATGAGTGGACTGGCGCCGGACGCGAAGCTGCCGGATACGTGGTCGAAGACTGAGCACGTGACATGGGCCATTGACGTACCCGGCCGCGGCTGGTCGTCGCCGATCGTGGCCGGATCGACTGTGTTCCTGACGTCGGCGATCACCGGGAAGCCGTTCAAGCAGCCGTCGCCCGGCATCTACGGCAATGACTACATCGCGGAGATGCGCGCGCAGGGTCTGTCGGCCGCCGAGATCAACGCGCGAGTCCGTGCCCGCGACAATGAAATCCCCGAGGAATCAGGCCCCGTCCGGTACATGGTTTACGCATTCGACGCAGCCACCGGCAAGATGAAATGGGAGCGCGAGGCGTTTCAGGGCCTGCCGTCCGGCGGGCGCCATCGCAAGAACACGTACGCGTCGGAGACGCCGTTCACCGACGGTGAGCGTGTGTACGCGTACTTCGGCGCCAACGTCGGCTTGTACTGCTACACGATGGACGGCACACTGCTGTGGAAGCGGACGTGGACGCCGCAACCGATCTATCTGGATTTTGGCACTGGCTCATCGCCGGTCGTGCACAACGGGCGCGTGTTCCTGCTGCAAGACAGCGAGAAGGAGTGCTTCCTCACGGCACTCGACGCTGCCACCGGCGCAGATGTCTGGCGCGTGCCGCGCCCCGATCGCGGCACGTTCCCCCGCACTTCGTCATGGTCCACGCCACTCGTGTGGACCAATTCGCTGCGAACCGAGATCGTGACGACCGGGCATGGCTTCGTCATGAGTTACGGCCTGGACGGCAAGGAACTCTGGCGGTTGAACAAGACGGGGATGCCGCTGGCCTCGCCGCTGGCGGTGGGCGACGTGCTGTATGCCGGCACGGGTGCGCAGGAAGGCGAAGCGGCGCGGCCGTTCTTCGCAATCAAGGCGGGCGCCGCTGGTGAGATCACGCTCGCGGCGGACGCCACGAGCAATCAGTTTGTGTTGTGGTCGCACCAGCGCGCGTCGGGATACACGCCGTCGGCGCTTGTGCATCGCAACCGCGTGTATCTCGTGCACGACACAGGCATCATGGTCGTGGTCGCGGCGGACACGGGCAAGGAGCTTTACAAGGCGCGTGTCGGCGGCGTCGGGCACACGTTCTCGGCCTCGCCCATCGGCACCGGCAATCGCATCTACTTTCCGGACGAGGACGGCAAGACGATCGTCCTCGAGGCGGCCGGCGAGTACAAAGAGGTGGCGCAGAACGACCTTGGCGAAATGACTCTCGCCTCCCCGGCCGTGTCGGGCAACGCGCTGTTCTTCCGGACCGAGAAGAAACTCTATCGGATCGAGTAGTATTTTGTCCTTGTTTTATCGATCTTACATTTAGTAAGCTTGCTTGGCCATGAGCGCCAAGCCTCCCTCCCTGCCACCGAAGGAACGGCTCATCCTCGAGTTACTAGTGGCTCGTGGGCCCTTGTTCGGCCTCGCGCTGGTCGATGAGTCCGGAGGCGCCCTGAAACGAGGCACCGTCTACGTCACGCTCGGCCGTCTCGAGAACAAAGGCCTCATCAGTTCCGAACAGGAATCCGCGCATCCCGGCGCGATCGGACTCCCGCGCCGCATGTATCGCGTCACAGGTCTCGGCGAACGGGTGCTGCGAGCCTGGGCCACGTTGACGCAGGAACTGGCGCTGGTCGAGCGACCATGACGACGCAGCCGCCGCACACATCGGGTTCGTGGCTGCGCCGATTCGCGCGAGTCATTTTTGATGACGACACCATGACCCGCGTGATCGATCCGACGCTGGCGGATATCGATCACGAAGTCCGAGAAGCCGGCGACGATGCCGTCGCCCTTCGATCCGCGCGGCTCCGAGGCTACGTCGCGTTCTGGAAACTAGTCGTCCTGTCGCCGTTCGTGTTTGCAGACTGGCCAGGCCGCCGGCAGTTCGCGCAATCGCTAACCCACATCGGCGCGATCGTCATTCTGCTCGCCGTCACATTCGGGGCACAGAGTCCGTGGATGACACGGTTGCTGACTGGCCTGTTCGGTTTGTATCCGCAAATCGTTGAGCAGATCATCTCGGCCGCCGATCTCGGCCCGTATGTGTGGCTGCTCACGCCGATCGCCGTGGCCGTGCTCGCAGGATTGGGCCGCCGTTCGCCGTTTCGTGCGGCGCCCATCGCCGTGCTCATGATCTGCGGTGCGACGATCGCGGCTGCGGCGTCGTATGGCGCCGCGGGCTTTCTGGCGACGTTCGGCAGAGTCGGGAGCCAGGGATCCGCGGGCCTGGCTGCAGTGATTCCGGGGGTGGACGCACTGGCTCTTCTGATCCTGCTTGCGTTGGGGACCGCAATCGCGACCACACTCATCGTGAGCGTTTCGCTATGGCGAGCGCGGGGCGTGACGGCGCCGGTTGTTGGGCCGACCAACGGCGTCTCGGGGACGGCCGCCGTGGTGCTCACGCTGTCCATGACCGTGGCACTCGTCGCGGTCAATCGGTGGCTCCTGATGAACGAAACCATGATCGACTTCGCGCTTGATCTCACAGTGCCCGGGCGCATGGCAGCAGCCGGCGGTGGCAGAGTCCTCGCCGCCCGTTCGGAAATGGTCTTCCCCTTGATGCTGCTCGGGCTGGTCATCGCCGTGACGACGCTGGCCACAGCGTTCGCCGCTTGGCGCTCACGAACGAGACAGCCCAACCCACTACTGACGTGGACGACGCGATTGGCCGTCGCGGCTTTGCTCGCAGTCTGCGTGTGGCACACCAGCGTGATTCACGGCCAGTGGCAGTCGTTCCACACGCAGATCGCCGCGTTGCGCGCGCGCTGATGGTCAGCTACTTCAGCGCGTTCAGGTCTTCGATCAGCTTCTGAATCTCGAACGGCTGGGTGCCGTTGTAGACGCCGCGGATATGGCCGTCCGCGTCCACCAGCAACACCTTTTCCGTGTGCAGGAACGCGCCCGCTTCTCCTAACGACGCACGCATCCCGTCGTCGTCTGCGAAGTAGAGTTCGCGGGCCGCACGAACCACAGCAGAGGGATTGCCGGTGAGCAGCTTCCACCGCGCCGGATCCACACCTCGATCACGACCGAAATCGCGAAGCACGTCCACGGGATCAAGATCCGGCGTCACAGAGTACGAAATGAGCGCCACACTCGTGCCGGCGACTGCGGCCTGCACCTTCTTCATCGACGCCACGAGTGCGGGACAGATGGTTCCGCAGCGGGTGAAGATGAAACTCGCAACGTGGACGCGACCGCGTAGCGACGCGATGGTGAACGCGGCCCCGGTCTGGTCCAGGAAACGCTCATCGGCAAGAGCTCCGCTGGTGACGACATGGCTGACCTTCGACCACGCCGGCGTGAATGCGCGGCCAGAATAGTACGGGAGCTCGGCAGCCCTGGCCCCGCAACCAGCGCAGGACAGCGATGCACTGAGGAGCATGGCGCCGACCAGTCGGCGGCGCATCATCTAGTAGCGGCCTCCCGGACCCGCCGGGCTTTTTGTTGAGGCTGCGTCATCGGCCGGCGGACACGGCTTCGCATTCACCAGTCCATAACGCCGGCCGTCGCGCACCTCGTAGTTCAGAAACATCAGGCCATCGGCCGTCCACGCCTGTTGCAGACCTGATTCGCGACCGTCGATGTAATGCCTGAGTTCCGCGAGGCGCCCGTTGCGATGCCACGTGCGGAATTCACCGTGACGCACGTCATGCACGTACTCGCCTCGCGTCTGCGGACCGCCGTCTGCCCAGGCGGTAGCCCGAACCTCAACGACCGGCGCGGGCGCCGGTGCCGCAAACGCCGTCGCCCACAAAAGCGCGGTCAGGATCATCCAGCGCATGTTCAACCTATGCTTCCGGGCTTGCCCGCAAAGCACCCGGAGATGTACGGCGCATTGGTCGTGACGTGGTAGTGATACGTGCCGGCTGGAAAATCCGGTGTCGCGTGCGTGTGACCATTGCAGGTGTCGAGACCGGACGGCAGTGATCCGCCGGTCTCTTGCGGTCCGTAGACGGGATAGCCATCAAGCAGGACGCCGATCAGTGCCGCCGCACCATCACGCGACGTCAGCCACAACGGCTCGAGATGATAGTGATACTGCCCCGTCTGTTGCGGATGGCCGTTGTAGCGATCGAACGTCAGGATCTCGTTGGCCAACGGTGAGCGGCCGGCCGCATATTGATTGAAGAGCGCCACACCGTTGATCGCGAGGCCCATCGGCCCGAGCGGCGTATCGGACGGCGTCGCACTCTGCGGCACGGACGGGACTCGCAGCACCAGCGACTGCGTGCTGATGAGATTCGGATTCACCTGCATGCCGGCATGCGGGGCTTCGTAGAGGGGATTTCCCACGCCCCAGTACGGACTCGTGTGATCCGGTACGCCGGTCGACCGAAGGACCACGTTGGTGCCGTCCATCGAGACCGTCACGGACGACTGGAATTTGGCGAACCAGGCGGGCGCCGCGCCTGACCCGGTCGTGGTCGTGGATGTCGTGGTGGTCGGCGTCGTGGGCGACGCGCATGCGAGGACCAGCAGCACCGCGGAGGAGATGAAACACAATCGATCGCGCATAGTGTGGCTCCCTTGAACGACACTACGCGAGATCGACCGGGCAGGATCTTGACAATCCTGTGACGAAACAAACGACCTCGGGAGTCGTTTTCGAACGGAACGGAAACTATGGTTTCCGCCGGCGGAAACCGATGTTTCCGTTTTGCTCGAAAACGACTCCCGAGGTCGTTTCTACTTGTCGCGGCCGCTGATCTGCCGGCCCTTGGCCACGGCGCGGAACGACGCGTCGTTGAACGCCTGCAGGATGCCGACGTTGAAGCCCTGGTTGTAGCGCGTTTCAATGTCCGTCTCGGATACCGGATACCCGCACGGCAGCTTGAATTCCTTGCACGCGGCGAGCACCTTCTGAATCGCCGCTTCCCACGCGACGTCATCACGCACGCGACGACCCTCCGCGTTGGTCGTGGAGAACAGCTGGCCGAGCGTGCCGGCCCCTGGCACGAGCACGCTCAGGCCTTTCACCTGCGCGATCTCTCGCACGTTGGCGAGACCCTCAGGCGTTTCCACGATGGCCCACACGACGAGCTCGCCCTGCGGATTGAGCGGGAACACGTCGGCTCTCTTGCGGTATTCGGCCTCGCTCAAGCCCCAGTACTTCGGTGCATTCCCGACCTCGTCCGGGCGCGTACCGCCGTTCGACTTGAACCGCATCGCGGCGATGCCCTGGCGGAGTTCTTCCGCGCTGTCCACTTCAACAAACGCGATGCTCGACACGCCGGCATTCAGCTGTTTGCTGATGTTGGTGCCGTAGTTCGCCAGATCCGCCGGCATGTCCGCGCGCGAAATGTTCGTCGCCTTCGAGTTAATGGGCATCAGCAGACGCGGCGACGACCCCTTGCTCACGTTGCCGACCGCCGCCAGTGCCTCCTGCAACGCAATCAGATTGGCGGAACCGCCATCGACGTTGCGCTCCATGCTGGCAGTGAAGAAATAGTCCGCCTCGGGATGCGCGAGCGCGTCCTGGGCGAGGTCGGCGGGAGTCTTTGGTGCGGGGGGAGGCGTCGCCGGTGGTGGGACTGGTGTCGTCGTTGCCCCAGCGGCGCCGGCCGCGCCCGGTGCGCCGCCACGATTGCCACCGCCGCCGCCGCGACCCGCGGTCGGCATGCCCACGCCAAAAATCGCTTTCTTGGCGATCAGCAAATCCACCATCGGATTGAGATGGGTGCCCTGCTGGCCAGCGCCGGTGATCGACATGCCCAAAACCGCCACACCAATAAAACTGAACCCGAGTGCGACACGACCGCGCATAGTTCCCCTCCCCAGACCCTGGCTCACACGCTTAAAGATGATGTCGCGCATCATATCTCGTCCACGCGGGTTCCCCACGCGGGCGCTTGGCGGCTAATATTCGCTTTCGGAGTAGAGTTCGAAAGACACGATCGTGGCCACCAAACACTCGTCACGGAAGCAGGCGCGCGTCCCACACCAGGCGCCGGGCGGAGGCGCCGCATGGCGCTTCATTCTGCTCGGTACCGCCCTTGTGGCCGTCGCGGGATGGTGGTGGTTCGGCAAACGAGACGCGGCGCCGCCAACGCCATCGCCGATGGCGCCCGTGACGCAGGCCATGCAGCCGACAGTGCCCAATCCGACACCGCCGCCGGCAGAAACACCCGAAGGGATGGTGTGGATTCCCGGTGGCGAGTTCTCCATGGGCGCCGCGGAACAGCCGGGCATGAACAGTGTCGGCATGCAGGCGACGGTGGACTCCCGGCCGATCCACCGGGTCTCCGTCGATGGCTTCTGGATGGACGCGACCGAAGTGACCAATGCGCAGTTTGCGCGATTCGTCGATGCGACGAAATACGTGACCGTTGCCGAGCGCACGCCTCGCGCCGAGGATTTTCCCGGCGCGCCACCGGAGAACCTCGTCGCCGGCTCAGTCGTGTTCTCACCGCCAAGTCATCCGGTCCCGCTCGACGATCATTTCCAGTGGTGGACCTATGTGAAGGGCGCGAACTGGCGCCATCCGGATGGGCCGGCGAGCACCATCGTCGGCCGTGACCGTTTTCCCGTTGTTCAGATCGCCTACGAAGATGCGCTGGCGTACGCGAAGTGGGCCGGCAAGCGGATGCCCACAGAGGCGGAGTGGGAATTCGCGGCGCGCGGCGGGCTGAGCGGGAAACTCTATCCTTGGGGCGATGAGTTCATGCCGGGTGGAAAGATGATGGCGAACAGCCATCAGGGTCATTTCCCCGATCACGATGCGGCCGAAGACGGCTTCAAAGGCTTGTCGCCTGTCGCCCAGTTTCCACCGAACGGCTACGGCCTCTTCGACGTCGCCGGCAACGTGTGGGAATGGGTCAGCGACTGGTATCGGCCCGACTACTACGCGACCCTCGCTTCATCGGGCCGCGTCGCGCGTAACCCGCAAGGCCCCGATACCTCGTTCGATCCGGCCGAACCGAACGAGAAGAAACGCGTGCACCGCGGCGGATCGTTCCTCTGCACGGACCAATACTGCTCACGGTACATGGTCGGCACACGCGGCAAGGGCGAGTCGAGCACCGGCACTGATCATCTGGGATTCCGTCTCGTTCGCGCGCGCTGATCGCCATGTTCAAGAGCCTGACGACTCGACTCATCGTCTGGGTGCTCGCCCTGGCAGGCGCGGTCTACCTCGTGACAATCGGCTGGTCCAATCTTGCCGGGCGCCGGTCGGCGATGGCGGCCGCGGAACGTGAGGCCACGAACGCGACGGAAGCCGCTGGACGACGCGTCGAGGACATGCTGCACACCGTGGAAGAGAGCACGCGCGCGCTCGCGCGCACCATCTCCGCCCTGAATCCTGGACCCGCAGATGTCGATCGGCTCGTCGAGGTATTCGCGGACGAAAACCGATCAACCGTGGCCAGTTACGCCATCGTCCTCCCGACCACGACCACAGCTCCAACCTGGTACGCGGAAGCGTTCAGCCGCAACGCACCTGGATGGACCGAACCCTACCGGGACGGACGAATCAAGAGCGCGCCAGGCGGCGCGCCTGATGGCGCGACGGTCGTCACGTTTGCCGTGCCGTTCACGCGTGGCCATGCACCGGCCGCGGCGTTTGCCGCGGCCAGCCTGCGCCTCGATTTTCTTTCGACGATCGTGCGTGAAATCCATCTCGGCCAGAGCGGCTTCGCTCTCGTGGTTTCGCGCCGCCGGATGTTGATCGCGCATTCGCGACGCGATCTCAACGACACCATTCACGATCCGATGGCGGAGTTGACGCCAGCGCTTCGTGCGGTCGTGGAGCCCGTGTTGAGCCGCGCTGAGGCCGGTGAAACCGGGTTCACGGCCGTGCCCATCGACGGCCGCCAATATCGGCTCACGATGAGGCCCGTAGGCCAGGCCGGTTGGACGCTGGCGACCGCGTATCCGGAGGACGAGTTGCTGGCGGGCGTGTCTTCGTTGTGGCGCACGCAGATTGCCATCGCCATTTCTGGCCTGATCTTGTTGGCCGTGGCGGTCGTCGTGTTGGCAGGCCGCATCACGAGGCCATTGGTGGCGCTTTCACGGAGCGCCGATCGCCTCGCCACGGGCGATCTCGATGGCCCGCTGCCCGAAGCGACCTCGCGCGACGAAGTGGGCGGTTTGACGACGGCGTTCCGCGAGATGCGCGACTCGCTGAAGACGCACATCCGCGATCTCGAGGAAACGACAAGGGCCAAAACACGGCTCGAGACGGAGATGAAAGCGGCGAACCGCATCCAGGCGGACATGTTGCCGGCGCCGAAGGCCGGGGGTGCTGAAGCCGGATACGAACTCGCCGCAGCGCTCACCCCGGCGCGCGCGGTCGGTGGCGATCTCTTCGATCACTTCGAGCAGGGCACGCGCGTCTTCTTTCTCGTCGGCGACGTCTCCGGCAAAGGCGTCGGGGCGGCCCTGTTCATGGCTCGGGCGAAGACGCTGTTCGACGCCATTGCGGCCACCGCCGGCGATCCGGGCGAATGTCTGGCCACGCTCAACCGCAGTCTCTGCCGGCAAAACGACGCGGGCATGTTCGTCACGGCGGTTTGCGGCGTGCTGGATCGTGAGACGCGCCAGATCACACTCGCGACCGCCGGACACGAGCCGCCCGTGCTGATCCGCGCGAACGGCAGCTGCGAGATCCTGACGCTCGACGGCGGACGTGTGCTCGGCCTCCTCGAATTCGGCGACTACCCCGTCACGACGATCAGTCTGGCCCAGCAGGAGACGATCGTGATGTACACGGACGGCGTCTCCGAAGCGCAGAATCCCGCGGGCGATTTTTTTGGCGCCGAACGCCTGCTGGCTGCGACTTCACATCACGCCCGGGGTCCGGCTGCGGCCATCACAGCTGGCTTGCTGCAGGCCGTCCAGAGGTTCGCGGACTCGGCGCCGCAATCGGACGACATCACGATCCTCACGATCAAAATGAACTAGCCCTCAGGCCAGCGCCAACACCAGCTAGAATCTCGACACGCATGCCGCTGACTTCCGGTACTCGCCTTGGCCCCCTCACCCATGCCGGACTGACGCCCGGTACTCGCCTTGGGCCTTATGAAATCGTCAGCGCCATCGGCGCGGGTGGCATGGGCGAGGTCTACAAAGCCCGCGACACCCGGCTGCAGCGGCTAGTGGCGATCAAAGTCGTCCCCGCGTCGATCGCCGGCGATGCGGATGCGCTGGCGCGATTTGAACGCGAGGCGCAGGCCGTTGCGGCGCTGTCCCATCCCAACATCCTGGCGCTCCACGATATCGGCCGTGAATCCGTCGCGGGTGGCGACGTCACGTTCGCCGTCATGGAATTGCTGGACGGGCGCACGCTGCGCGAAGTCCTGGCGACCGGCGCGTTGCCCGTCAGAAAAGCCGTCGAATATGGCCGGCAGATTGCCGACGGGCTGGCTGCGGCGCACGAGCGCGGCATCGTCCATCGCGATCTCAAGCCGGAGAACATCTTCGTCACGACAGACGGTCGCGTGAAGCTGCTCGACTTCGGCCTGGCACTGGTCTCGACACCTGGGCTGAAAGTATCGACGGCTGAGACCGTGCTCGCGCAGGTCGAGACAACACCCGGCACCATCCTCGGCACGATCGGCTACATGGCGCCCGAGCAAGTGCGCGGGCAGGTCGTGGATTCGCGCGCGGATATCTTCGCGTTCGGCGCCGTGCTCTACGAAATGCTGGGCGGCACCCGCGCGTTCGCCGGCCCGACGCCCGCCGACACGATGAGCGCGATCCTGAACAGCGATCCCGCGGAACTCGGGCCCGCCGTAAGCGGATCACATCCGTCGCTCGATCGCATCGTGAGACGCGCGCTGGAAAAAGAAGCGCCGCAACGCTTTCAATCGGCCCGGGATCTCGGCTTCGCGCTGGAGGCCGTCGGTAGCGCCAGCGGCACAACGTCCGCCTCGCTGCATGTGCCGCCGACGCCGGCGCGCCGCCGCATTCCAGGCCCGATCGCTGCCGCTCTCGGTATCGGATTGGCCCTGGGTCTGGCGCTTGGCGCCACGCTATGGCGCGCCCTCGCGCCCGCTCCCGCGGCGAGCAGCATAGGTGTCAGCAGATTCACGCTGCCGGCCACGCCCTTCCAAGTCGGCCTCGATTGGGTCGCCGTGTCGCAGGACGGTCGAACACTCGCGTGGGGCGGCAACACCAGCTCCGCGGCATCTCAGAACCTGGCGCTCTGGGTTCGGCGCATGGAAAACACCGCGGCGGATGTCGTCAAGAACGTCGACGATGTCTGGCGCGCGAAGTTCATGGCCGACGGCAAGACGCTGCTCAGCATGAACCAGCATCAGCTCTTCACGATGGATATCGCAACAAGCCGCCGCACGGTGCTGTGGACCGCGCCTGAGCCAGCCGCCGGGAATACAAGCGCCATCACCACGTTCGATGTCGACGCGAACAACCGGATCGTGGTGTCCAGGAATCGCGAAATTTCCCATCTCGAGAATGGCGCCTTGCGAGTCGTGGCCCGACCGGAGGCTGGCCAACGTTCGCTGCTCGCACCACGATGGATGCCGGACGGCAAGAGCCTGCTCGTCTCAGCCCGGATGGACGACGGTTCGCTCACAGCGTTTGTGATGCCCATCGACGGCGGCACCCGCCGGACGATCTCACTGCCGCAGGACATCACGGCCCCGGAGGTCGCGCCCGACGGCACAATCCTTTATGGTCAAAACGGCATTCTGTGGGGACAGCCGATCGATCGTGCGACGCTCGCACCCGTCGGCGCACCGATTCGCGTGGCGAATGACCTCAGCATGGACGTCAGTTCCGGCTTTATGGGGATCAGCATTTCGCCAAGTGGGGTGCTCGCCCTTCGATCGCCATCAGCTTCACCGGTGCAATTCGAGTGGGTGGATCGCACCGGGCGGCCCGACCGCAAGGTCGGCACGACCGATAATTTCGCGAACTTTGACGTGGCGCCGGACGGTCGCATCGTCGCATCCAGGCGCGAACCATTCCTGAATGGCAATTCGATGTGGCTGATCGATCCCGCGCGTCAGATCACCGCGGAGATCGGCCCCTTCGAGGGCCAGTCCTACAGCGATCCGACGTTTTCACCGGACGGCAGCCGTCTGGCGGTCCGGAAGGGTTCGACGCTCGTCGTGCGGACGTTTCAGGGCGCGACGGAAACCGTGCTGCGGGACTGGCCAGGATTTCCGGACTCATGGAGTCGTGATGGCCGATTCCTCACGGTCGGGCGCCCGACCCAAAGCGGCTATGAGCTTTGGGCCGTGGCGCTGGATGACCCATCAAAAGACGTGGCCATCGTGACAGGTGTCGCCGTGGCGGACGAGGGGCGCTTTTCGCCGGACGGCAAATGGGTGGCGTACCACGCCGCGCAGAGAGCGACGCCCGATGTCTATGTGACGCCCTTTCCGCCCACGAAAGAGCGCCTGCGGATTTCTACGATGGGCGGCGTGCAGCCGCGGTGGAGCCCGGATGGCCGCGAGCTCTACTTCCTGGATTTGTCCGGACAATTGATGTCGGCGGAGATGCCCGGTGGCAATCCGCGGCAGGCAAAGGCTGCGCAGCCGATGTTCCGCACGGACCTCCCGGCGTCATCCGCGATGGACCAATTCGCGGTGTCCGCCGACGGCAAGCAGTTTCTGCTGCGACGTCCACTCAAGGGCGCCTCGAACGACGCACCGGTCCAGGTCGTCCTCAACTGGCGCGCGTTGATGGCAAGCGCCGGCAAGTAATCCTCACAGGCGCAACGCCCCTACTTCCGCGGCGCCCGCGTACGCACGTCGTCGAACCAATTCATGACGACGTGATACTCGCTGCGGACGTCGCCCGATCCGTGTGCCTTGATCAGCACGAAGCGCTTGCCGTCCGGCGCAAGTCCATACTGCATGCCAGACGTGTCTGGCCTGAAGAATGAACCGAGCATCTTGACAGGGGCCGCCGGGGCAAACGTCGGCGACGTGGATACGCCGACACGAAACACGTCCTGGCCGGACCGATAGAAGATTTCATGCAGGTCTGCGCCCCAGATCGGCGACGCGCCGCCGCCCGCGGATACCTGCCAGCGCCCGCCGTTCACGTCCGGGAACGGCCGCACAAAGATCTCAAACGTGCCGGATTCGTCCGACTGATACGCCATCCACTTGTCATCGGGCGACAGGGTGGGCCGCCGTTCGTCGGCGGGACTTGTCAACAGCGGTCGGGGCGTCCGATCGCCGGTGAGCGAGATCGCATAGATGTCGTACGAGGTCTTCGGACCCAGCTCGATGTAGATCAGGGTCTTGCCATCGCGCGTCACCGCATAGGGCCACTGCTGATTCGGGCCGGTGGTCAACCGCTCCGCTGTGCCCGTGCCGTCCGCCGGCTGCCAATAGAGATTCGCCGCGCCGGCGTTCCGGCCCGACGCGTAGATAATGCGCTTGCCGTCGGCCGACCACACCGGCGCCTGATCCAGAGCGACGTCAAAGGTCAGCCGGCTTCTTGCCTTGCGCGCCCATTCATAGATGTAGACGTCCGTGTTGCCCGCGACCGGCGCGCTGTAGGCGATCCGCTCGCCGTCAGGGGACACGCGCGGGTACGCGGCCTGAATCTCGGTGACGAGCACGTCCTCGCGGCCCTGGCGATCCGACCAGATCAAATCGGTCTGCTCGTCCACGCCGCCGGACACGTGCACCAGTGTTCCGGTATCAGACACCCCGTACTGTCGGGTGCCGGTCACGCCGCCGCTCGCGCCGGGCACGCCGCTGACGAACGTCACGGGCGTGCCTTCTGTGACCAGCGTCGAGAGATCCACGGGCACAACGAGCAATTCGCCGCGGCGCCCATACACGAGGTGGCCGGTCGGCAGCACTCGCGGGTCCGATCCGCCACGAACGATCACGCGCTCGGCACCGCCGGGCGACCAGACGACGATGTCGGCCTCATCCCAGTTCGCGACGGCCCTGGTTCGACTGAAGATGACATCGTCGCTGCCAGGTACGCGCCTTGGCGTGGACACCAGGCCGGTGCCTTCTGCCGTCGCGATGAGCAGCTCGGGGGTGCCGCCGGCGGCGGCGACTCGCATGATGCCGGCCGCTTGTGCGAAGAGAATCTCGTCGTCGCTCCAACTCGCGCCCGATAGCGTCTGCGCTTCACACACGGGCACCGGCGCGCCACCGGTGATCGCGACTTTCCAGATCCTCGGGTTCTGGTAGAAGCCGATCCACTGACTGTCCGGCGAAAAGAACACTTCGCTCGGATCGCGTACGCCGGCCACGACCACCGGTTCAAGCTGATCGAGTGCGCGTATGAGCAGTTGGTTGCCGGCGATGTACGCAATGCGCGATCCGTCAGGCGCGATGGCGACGACGTGCGACCCTGGCCGCGTGTAGGTGACGTCCTTGGGCAGCGAAATCGCGAATCTGGCCGGGCCGGCGTGCGGCACGGCCGGCGTGGGCTTGAGGAGCCAGGCGCCGACGCCAGTGACGATTGCGAGCGCCAGCGCCGCGGCGATCATGCGCAGATCGAGTCGCGACGCAGCCTTTGGCGCTGCCGTGATGGTTGCGCCGGGCGCAGGGTCGCCCGCCATGGCTTCTTCGATCTCGAGCCGCGCGGCGCCCATCGAATCGAGCCGCTTCGCGCGATCTTTCTCCAGACATCGCCGCAGCAGCCGCTTGACCGACGAGGGCACATCGGTTGGCAGCGAGGCGACCGACGGCGTGTCTTTCAGCACCGACGCCAGCGTCTCAGACACATCGTCTCCGGCAAATGCGCGTTTGCCAGTCAACATTTCGTAGAGCACGACACCGAAGGCCCAGACATCAGCGCGGCGATCGACTGCCTTGCCCTTCGCCTGTTCGGGCGCCATGTAGGCGGCGGTGCCGATGATCATGCCCATCTGCGTCGCGCGGGCCGTCAGCGTCGGCGAATTCATGGCGGCATCGCCCGCCGCACTCGAGCCGGCTGGATCCATCGCCTTGGCCAGACCGAAATCCAGCACCTTGACGGCGCCGTTGGGGCGGACCTTGATGTTGGCCGGCTTCAGGTCGCGATGGATGATGCCGGATTCGTGCGCCGCCTCGAGTGCATCCGCGATCTGCCTGGCAATCGGCAGCGCCTCGGCGAGCGTGATCGGCCCACGCGCGATGTGCGCCGACAGGTCCTCGCCCTCGACGAGTTCCATGACCAGTGCGCGTTCTTCAATGCCGTATATCTGCGCGATGTTCGGATGGTTGAGTGACGCGAGCGTTTTCGCCTCCCGCTCGAACCGGACCAAACGCTCCGCGTCCTGCGCAAATAGATCCGGCAGGATCTTGATGGCAACGTCACGATCGAGCTTCGTATCGCGGGCGCGATAGACCTCGCCCATGCCACCGGCGCCGATCGCCGACAGGATCTCGTACGGGCCAAGACGGTCACCGGGGTGGAGTGGCATATAGCGCGGTGATTATAGCGGCCGGGCGACCAGCCGCTCCCTATCGCTTCATCAACGCGAGGCCGATACTCAATGCGATAAATCCATGCGCGCTTACGAGCAATTCCCGGCCGAGCCCTCGTCCGAGGCCGCGACCTTCTCCATCGACGAAGTCGCCCTCGCGGCGGGCGTCACGGTCGAAGAAGCCTGGCAAGCGGTCGAAATGGGCCAGGCCGTGGCCTACGGCACCCTGGTCTCGACCGCCGACGCCGCTCATCTGGTGCGCGTGCTCCGTGGGGACGTGCCCCCTTCGCCAAACCGGACCCCAATCCATCTGCGTCACGAACCCAAAGGCAAGACCCGGGTGCGGCTCGCGGCCGCCGGCGTCCTTTATATGGTGGGCGCCGTCGCGCTCTTATTGCTGACATCACTGGGGTTGTTGTCCGCAAACACGACGGCCGAGACCATTCGCCCCGATCCGGAACCCGTCAGGCTGGTCTATTTAATGTCTCCAGGTCCGGGAGGCGGAGGCGGCGGTGGCGGGCTGAAGGCGCCGATTCCTCCCCCGCCGGCGGCGAAGAAGTCGCCGACGCCGGTCAAGAGAATGGCCAGCCGGGTGCCGCCGGCCAGGCCGCGACCTGCTCCCCCCGCGCCGAGACCCACGCCGGCCCCGCCGGTCCGAGTCGAACCAATCGTCGTCGATACGCCCAAACCGACCCCGACGCCACCGCCCGCAGTGCAGGCGCCGGTGCGAGCAATTCCCGCAGATCCCGTCGAAACGATCGGGCTGCCGGTCGACAGGGCGCCGAGCCCGCCGAGCCAGGGCCGTGGCACGCAAGGCGGCGTCGGCTCCGGATCCGGCGCCGGCATCGGTGAGGGCACAGGCGGCGGAATCGGTCCGGGGTCAGGTGGTGGCACAGGCGGCGGACCGTATCAGCCGGGCGCCGGCATCGATCCCCCCACGCTCCTTCGCGAGGTTCGTCCGAACTACACCGATGAGGCGCGCCGCCGGGCGATCGAAGGCGACGTCGTCCTGGAAATCGTGGTGCGGCAGGACGGGTCGGTCGGCAACGTGCGCGTGCGCCGCACCCTCGGTGCAGGCCTCGAACAAAAGGCCATCGACGCGGTGCGCCAATGGAAATTCACACCGGCCAGACGTCACGGCGCCGCGGTCGACGTCGTCGTCGATGTCTCCGTCGAATTCAAGTTGAGGTAAGCCATGCAGGCGCTGCTCATTGGAGGCTTGGCCCTCCTGCTGCTGATCGCAATCGTCATGACGGTGATCGCGTTGAAAGTGCTGCGCGAGAATCGCGCGCGATCTGTGGCGCGGGTTGCCGCGCTCCAGGCGTTGGTAAACACAGAGTTCAGCACGCCGCAGGTCGCGGGCACGCAGGAGGCAATGGCGGAGCCGGAAATCGTGGAGATGGAGATCGCGGAGATGGAGACCCCGGCGTTTATGCGGCGACCTGTTCGCCAGCAGGACGGGTTCGATCTCGCGCTGCGCCAGGACCCACCGCCGCAACCTCGGTTTGCTCGGGTCGAAGTGCCGCTCCCGCAACCTCGATTGGCGCACGTTGAAACCCAGACGCCGCTGTTCGAGGATACGGCGCCGCGGACGCCTGGCCACCGCGCGGCCTGGATGGCCGCCACTGCGCTTGTGATGGCCTCCCTGGTTGGCGCGTTCTTCCTGATCTCATCCGGTGTGATCGGACGCGTGGTGGCATCGAACTCCGCGCGAGCGCGCACGGCTTCGAGTGCGACGACCCCGATCGAACTCCTGTCGCTGCGCCACGCCATCGACTCGACTGGTGCATTCACGGTCACCGGCCTCGTGCAAAATCCGGCCGCAAGCGTGTCGCTTCATGGCGTGACGGCGGTCGTGTATCTGTTCGACGCTGACGGCAAGTACTTCGCGAGCAGTCGCGCGGCGCTGGAATCCGCCGTGTTGTCACCGGGCGGCCAGGCGGGGTTCACCGTGCGAGTGCCTTCCCCTTCGCCTTCTTCACTGCCTTCCCCATCGATCAGTCAGTACCGAGTGAGCTTCCAGCAGGATGACGGCGCGGCGGTCATCCACGTCGATCGTCGCGGTGCGCTGCCCGAACAGACGACGGGCGATACGGTACAGACGGCGCCGGTGACGACGCCGCTGGTAGCGGCGCGCAAGATCAGCTAGCGAAGGGAACTGCCGTGAATACATCCATCGGAATCAAGACCGTGGTGCTCGTCGCCGCGATTGTGGTGATTGTGACTGGAGCCGGCGTGCGCGCCGGACAGGACAAACCGACCGGCCAGGGCTTTTCGTTTCGCACTGGCGTCGAGTTGATCAACGTGACGGCGACGGTCACGGACGATCAGGGCCGCTTCGTGGGAGGACTGACGGCCGCCGACTTCGAAGTGTACGAAGACGGCAAGCTGCAGACCATTTCGCAGTTCGAATCGGAGCGTGTGCCGGTGAGCCTTGGCCTGGCGCTCGACGCCAGCGGCAGCATGGCCGGCGAACGCTGGGCGGCCGCCCAGAGCGCCGTGAACCGGTTCCTGTTCGATCTGCTCGGCGACCAGGACGAGGTTTTTCTCTATCGATTCGACAGTCGTCCGGACCTGGTTCGCGGCTGGACCGGCGACAGGCGAAGCGTCGGCCGCGCGCTCAGTTCCCTGTCGCCCGGCGGCGGCACGGCGATGTACGACACCGTCTCTGAGGCGATTCCCCTGTTCCAGTCGGCCGGGCGCCAGAAGAAGGCGCTGGTCGTGATCTCCGACGGCAATGACACGTCCAGCCGCACCGACGTGGCGGCGCTGCGTCAGCGGATCAGAGAAACGGAAATCCTGGTCTACGCGATCGGCATCGATGCATCAGGTTCGCCGACATCGGCCTACGCCGCCGCAAGTACGGCGGCGCCGGCCAGTGCGCCCGCGCCGCAATCGGTCGCGGTGCCGTCCGCATTCCCTGGCGCGCCGGTCATCAGAACGCCGGTCAAGCCGAAGGCACCGGCGAGCAGCCCGTCCTCGTCGCCCGCACACCGATCGGGTGAGCGATTCAATGCCGATGCGCTGAGGACGCTGACCGATGACAGCGGAGGCCGGACGGAAATCATTGTGTCGGCGCGCGACCTCGAACCCGCGACGGCCGGCATCGCGAGTGAGCTCAGCCGGCAATACTTCATCGGCTACAGCACGTCGGCGCCCAAGGACGGGCGCTGGCACAACATCGAAGTGAAAGTCCGGCGCGGCAACTACACGATCCGCGCGCGCAAAGGATTTATTTCAGGCTGAGCATCCGCCGCACATCGTCGGGCATCTGGCCGGTCAGCTCCCAGCGGAGGAGCGCGATCGGAACGAGACCGGCCGCGTTGAACTCGTCCATAAAGCGTCTCGTCGTGAACGCGTCACCCAGTTGGCGGCGGCGTTCCGCGATGAGCCGATCGGTTTCGATCTTACCGATCACGTAGCTCGTGCCGTAGGCCGGCTGCTGCAGATACAGGTGCTGCTCGCCGCGCACCAGATTGCCTTTCATGCTCAGCCAGCCGCGAGGCGTGTGATCCGAGGCGAACTGCGACGCCTGCTCCAGCGTGAACTCGTTGCTCTGCATGCGGAGATCGCCCAATGCCCGGGCGGCGCGTTCAGCGACCAGAATGTAGACCAGTTCGCGTGAGCGCGGCCGCGCGTCGAACATGCCCGCGTGCATCATCAGTTCTTCAAAGGCCGTCGCGAAGCCTTCGGTGCGCGTATTGAAGATGTTGTAGAGCAGTGCCACCTTTCGGATCGGGCTTGTGTGACTGACGTTCGCCATCCAGCCCTTGTCGAACCAGTGATAGCCATGCGTGCGCATCACTTCGGGATCGCGCGCGTCGACCTCACTGAAAAACTCGAGCGGCCCAGGCGAAAAACGGCCGAGATGCGTCCGCAGACCCGGGTCCATATCGGGCCGGATCGTCAGAATGTCGTGATCCTTGAGAAATGCCATGTACTCGAAGACGGCGGCATTGGATCGCGCGTCGTATTCAGCGGCGGTGGCGATCGGCATCTGCGGAGCCAGCGTCGCGTTCTTCTGCTCCTCGAGCGCGAGCAACGTCGATGACCGAGCCAACTCGCGCTCCATCAGCGTCACTTCGTCCTGCCAGGTGTACGGGGCGAGCTGGACGTTCTTCAAGTACCAGTTGTAGTTGTCAACGCCGATGCCCGACGGACCGGTCTTGCTCGCAGCCTGCTCGTCGAGCCAGGTGGCCAGCTTGTCCGTGGCGGCACGCGCCTGTTCGACGGTCGCCTTGAGATCCGGCTGCGCGTCGCCCAACTTCGCTGCGAACGCCGCCAGATCTGCCGACTGCCCTTTGATCGACTTCGTACCGTAAACCCAGATGTCCTTTTGGTTGCCGGTCAGATTGACTTTGGCCTGCTCGAGCAATCTGGGAATCGGTCGCAGTCCCGCCTGAATGGCTGCGACGTCAGCCGGCGACAGCGGAAACGTGTACTTCCAGAGATCGACGCCACCAACCGCGAGCGGACCTTCGCGCGCCGGTTGGTCGCTTTCGTCCATGAACGCCGTCGCATAGAACGCCGGGTTATTGGCCCAGGGTTTGAGCACGCGATGATCGAAGTCGAGGCCGTTCATTTCGGCGCGCACGACGTAGTAGTCCACTTGATGCGGAATCGGCCAGCCGCTCGGATCGATAGCCGCGAGCCGACTCATGACACCAGCGAGGTCCGCCGCCTGCTTGGCCATCGCGGCGGCGGAATAGTCCGGCACGTTATCCACGCGCTTCGGTTGCTGGAAGGTCCGCCATTCGGCGAACAGCGCCTTCAGATCTTCGTACCCCGCGCCCTTCGCGGGCGCAGGACCAGTGGAGGGCGCCGTGCCGCACGCAGACACCAGAACAATGACGACAAGGGTGGCGCCAGATATCGCGCTCATGAGCGACGCACGCATTCGAGGCATGCGCGAACTATACTCCGTCGCGCATGCCTGTTCCTCGATCTGCTCTCGTGCGTCACCGATCGCGGATTGCCGGCTGGGGCGTGTCCACGCGCGTGACGATCCCGAAGAACACGCGCATCATCGATTACGCCGGCGAGCCGATCTCTCATCGCGAGAGCGCGCGTCGCGAGCGGCGCCACCTGCCGAGCGGCCGGATCTGGTGTTTCACCGTGAATCGGCGGATGGTGCGCGATGCGTCGGTCGGCGGCAACCTGGCGCGGTTCATCAACCACGCCTGCCGGCCCAACTGCTACAGCCGGGTCGTGGGCCAGACGATCTGGATTTGCGCGGCCCGGACGATCAAATCAGGCGAGGAATTGACCTACGACTACCACACGGACGGTACGGCCCATATTCCCTGCCGTTGCCGGCCGGGGTGTCGAACGATTCTCTGAAACCGGCCCAAACACCGAAACCCGGGCCCCGCAGGGATAGAATCTCCCGCACCCAATGCACGCCCGATCACGCACGGACCTAGAGCGCCATGGCTGACGCACACCCGAACGCCCGGCTCGAAGCTTTCTCCGACGGCGTCTTTGCCATTGCGATGACGCTGCTCATTATTGACATCAAGCTTCCCCCGCTCGAATCGATCACGACGAGTGGTGAACTCTGGAAGGCGCTCGGGCATCTGACGCCGCGAGTGTTCGCGTTCTTGTGGAGTTTCGTGATCATTCTGATCACCTGGGTGAATCACCACGAGGCGCTGAAGCTGGCGAACAAGTCGTCCGCGACTTTTGTCTACGCCAACGGTTTCATGCTGCTGTGCGTGGTGTTCCTGCCGTTCCCGACGTCGCTGATGGGCGAGTTCCTCGGAACGCCTGGTGCCGCTCCCGCGGTCGTCCTCTACGTGTCGGTGATGGTGGCGCAATCGATTGCCTGGATTGTCATGGGCCACGTTGCGCTTTACGACGGGCTCGCCAAGGACGAGCGGGCGGCAGCGAAGATTCGCAGCAACACCACGAACGGATATTGCGGGCTCGCTCTCTATGCGGTGTGCGCGGTCCTGGCCCTTTGGTTTCCGTCGGCCGTCGCCTTGGTGACCGTCGTGTCGTGGATGGTATGGCTGGTCATCGGGATCCGAATCAGGCCGGACGAAGGACACTGAGCGGCAGGCCCATTCGCGTCAAACACGCCGCAAACCTGGCATCGTCGCGCAGACTGTCCCATTGCGGCGCCACGGCCAGGTGCACAAGGCTGGGATCGCGACGGTCGATCGCGGCATCGAGGTAACGGAAGGCCTCGTCCAGGTTGCCGAGTTCGCCGTGCAGAACCGCCAACTGCACAGGATTCCCCGAAGGCCCCGCGTGTGCAATCGCCCACCGCACCATGGCGTCTCGTCCGCCATCGGTGTACACCTGATTCAACTCGGCGATCACCGCCGGCGGCACGCCATGGACCGCGGCGTGCCGGAGACTCTCGGCCATCTGCCGATCGAAATCACCGAGCTTCCAGTAAGCCGAAGCGAGGTATTCGCCTGCGAGCGGGTGCCGCCGATCGAGTTCGAGGACCCGATCTGACCACCGAATGACGTCGTGGTACCGACGCTGATTCCAGAACGACTGTGCGATCTGCAGGTGCACCAGCGCAGACGACGGATCGCGTTCGAGCGCCTTGTGTTTCACTGCAAGCGCCCGATCGAATTTGCCGAGGGCGTCGAGCAGGCGTCCATAGAGCAGATAGGCCTCGGTGTGCGTGGCATCGAGCTCGAGCGCGCGTTCGAGGCTGCGCTCAGCGCCGGTCCAGTTCCAGTCGCTCAGAAACATCACCGCACCGAGCGCGACCTGCGCATCCGCCGACTCGTCGTCCATCGCCAGCGCGCGCAGCGCAGCCGCGCGCGCGTCGGTGTATGCCGCGTCATGCGGCACGACCCGCAGTTCGGCCTGAGCGCAGCAGGCGCGCGCGAGGCCCGCGTGCGCCGCGGCGTAGGTGGGATCAAGGGCGATCGCTGCTTGGAAGGCCTCCACCGCTTTCGGCACCTCCGCCACTGACGACGTGAGCAAATGTGCCCGGCCGCGCCCGACGAGTTCATAGACGGCCGGTTGCGCCGCAAGCACGCCGACAGGCCATCGCATGGAGTACGCATCGGCTCGCAACGGTCGACGCGTGACCTCCGCGAGAAAACGATAACCGGCGCGGGGCACGGTTTCGATCAGGCGCCGATCGGCGTCGTGATCGTCCAGCGCCTTTCGGAGATTCGAGATGTGCACCGAAAGAATGCCCTCGTCGACATGCGCATCGGGCCACACACGATCGAGCAGGTCCTGTTTGGTCACGAGCCGTCCGGCGTCGCGCACGAGCGCGACGAGCACGTCGTGCGCCTTCGGCGCGATCGCGACGACCTCCTGCCGGTTGGCCAGGCGCCGCTCATTCACGTCGAGCGTGAATCCGGCAAATTCGTAGACTTCCTGATCGGCCATCGCAATTAGGCGAATCTTAGCGGGTCCTTAAGGACGTCCCCGGACGCCGCGACCTATCTTCGGGTCCAGGAGGTCCCCATGAATGATCCGTTTGTCGGTACGTGGAAGCTTAACCCCGCCCGGTCCAACTTCGACCCCAATCATCGACCGACAGAGGCGACGATGACCTGGGAACTCAACGCGGACGGCACCTATCTGATGATCGCCAGGGGCAAGAACGACAAGGGCGAAGCTGTCGCGGAACGACCGCAGACGCTTGTCCCGGACGGACAGCCACATCCGGTACCCGACTTCCCAGGCCTCGTGTCGATTACCTCTCGACCCGATCCGCACACGATTCGCGCGCAAGCCAGGCGGGAAGACGGCACCACCGCGGGCGAAGGCACGTACGCCGTCGCCCTCGACGGACAATCGCTGACGGCGACGACGGCCGGCTTCGACACACAACTGAGGCGCTTCGAATCGCAGACGGTCTGGGATCGCCAGTAGCCGACGATGTTGCTACACTCTGCCTCCAGGCAGAGATGGCTGATTCGAAACTCACCGTCGTCGAACGCGAGGCCGGCGAAGTGACGATACTCACGCTGGACGGCCAGATGCTGCTCGACGACGGCGATCTGCTGTTCCGGAAGCGGATCCACGACCTCATTGAGCGCGGGCGCACGCGCGTCGTACTGGACATGGGCGGCCTCACGTATGTCGACAGCGCCGGCATCGGCATGATCGCGGGCAAGCTGAAAACGCTGCGCGAGCACGGCGGCGACATGAAGCTCCTCAACCTCACGACGCGCGGCCAGCGCGTGTTCGGCATGGCGAAGCTCCTCCTGATGTTCGAGACCTTTGAGAGTGAAGACATGGCCCTGAAGACCTTCGGCTTCAAGGTGCGCTGAGATGGCCAGATGAAAACACGGGTGGTGGTTCTCGGCGCAGGCTTCGGCGGACTCGAACTGACGACGATGCTCTCGGAAGCGGTGGGCGATCGGATCGATCTCACGCTCATCGACAAGAGCGACGCGTTTGTGTTCGGTTTCTCCAAACTGGAAGTGATGTTCGGCCGGCAGACCGCTGCGGCCGTCCGCGTGCCGTACACGTCTATCCTCAAACCCGGTGTGCGATTTCGGCAGGAAACGATCACGGCGATCGATCCGGCGGCCCGGCGTGTCAGCACCGATCGGGGCGTTTACGAGGCCGACGAACTGATCGTGGCGTTGGGCGCGGACTACGACGTGGCGGCGACGCCGGGACTCGCTGAAGGCGGATGCGAGTTCTATTCCGTGGCCGGCGCCGAGCGCGCGCGCGAAGTGCTGCCGGCATTTACGAAAGGTCATGCGATCGTCGGAGTCACGTCAGCGCCGTTCAAATGCCCGCCCGCGCCGAGCGAGGCGGCCCTGCTGCTGCACGACTATCTGACCCAGCGCGGCGTGCGCGCGAATTGCCAGATCAGTCTGGTGATGCCGTTCCCCGTTCCCATTCCGCCGTCGCCGGACAGTTCGAAAGCGTTGATCGCCGCGTTCGCCGAACGCGGCATCACCTTCGTCCCGAAGAAATCGGTCCGCGCGCTGGATCCGGCGCGGCGGGTGGCGAAGCTCGACGACGGAACCGAGATGCCCTACGACCTGTTCCTGGGCATTCCGAAGCATTGCGCGCCGGATGTGGTGGCGAAGAGCGGCCTGACTGAACACGGCTGGATTCCGGTGGATCCGAAAACCCTCGCGACGAAGTTCCCGTCGGTCTATGCGGTCGGGGATGTCACGAGCGTCGGCACGCCCAAGGCCGGCGTCTTCGCCGAGGGCGCGGCGCGCGTCGTGGCGCTCGGGCTGATCACCCGGCTGCGCGGTGGCGAGGCGCCCGCGGCTTATGCCGGGGCTGGATCCTGTTACGTGGAGTTCGGCGGCGATCAGGTCGGGCGCGTGGACGTGAACTTCTTCTCCGGCCCCGCCCCGACGGGCACCTTCACCGCGCCTTCCGTCGATCTGGTCGCCGAAAAGCAGGCCTTCGGCGCCACGCGCCGGAGCCGGTGGTTCGGCCTGTAGGGTGGGGTCAGACCTTGGGGTCAGACGCGGGGGTCAGACCTGGGGGTCAGACCTGAGGGTCAGATCTGAGGGTCAGACTGCGTGGTCTGACCCGAGCTGCAAAAAGGCGAGTACGCAGTTTCTTCAAACCTTCTTCAAGGTTTCCACCCGCTTAGATCAGGGCCGCTGGCTGGGTCCCCCGCGAATGTTGGGATTCGCTCAATCTCGGCCACGGGTGGGCCTGGCTCAATTTGTGAATTGCGGACGGCATGGCCAGAAACCCGCGTATTCAAACCCCGGATCTAATCAGGCACGTCATGTCCCGTGGCAATGCGAAGATGGCTATCTTCCATGACGAGCGTGACTATCGAACTTTTCTGAAGTTGTTCGGCCGGGTCATCGAGCTGTATTCGATTCGATGCTGGAACTACTGCCTGATGCCGAACCACTACCACGCAACGCTGCAACCAACTTTGCCGAATCTCTCTGAAGCCATTCGTCGGCTAAACGGGGCGTACGGTCACTGGTGGAACCTCCGCCATGGTCGCGTCGGTCATGTATTTCAGGGTCGCTTCAAGGCCCAGATCGTGGACCGAGAAGAGTATCTGATCACGCTTTCTCGCTATGTGGTCCTGAACCCGGTGCGCGCCAAGCTTACGAAACGACCCGAAGACTGGCTGTGGAGCAGTTATCGAGCAACCGCAGGACTCAGCCCGACTCCTCAGTTTCTCGATTCCAGGGCCACACTGGGCCTGTTCAGTAGCGGCGACGAGAAGGAGCGACAGGCTCGGTTCGCTCAGGTCATGACGAGTGAGCACGACGACCCCTCGACGATCGATCGAATTCGTTCGAACGAACGAGTCCTGGGGTCTTTAGCGTTCAAGGACCGAGTCGCGCCGGCGCTCGACCCGGACGTAAACCATGGGGTCAAACCCGGGGGTCAGACTCGGGGGTCAGACCCGAATGTCTGACCCCCCGGTCTGACCCCCCGGGTTGACCCCCT
>Ga0315912_10001029_pt1 | contig 37870 bp, 36 predicted proteins | sample VfabasoilMG_FD_204469 | JGI IMG/M metagenome (GOLD analysis project Ga0315912, IMG submission 204469) | Garden soil microbial communities collected in Santa Monica, California, United States - V. faba soil | ecosystem: Environmental > Terrestrial > Soil > Garden | place: USA: California... | reverse complement strand
AACACGTTTTTCATCGTAGAAGATAGTGGGGTAATAATTTGTATTTTCAGGTGTGCGTTTAAAATGAAATTGAATGGAGGCTCGTTTCTCCAACACTTCAACTCTTTTCCAGGCCGGCTCTCCATCGCTGCCCATCTCGTAAAGCATTTTGCCTTTCATTTTTTCAAGCACGGCTGCTCTTCGCTTTTCCAGGTAGGTTTCAATTTCATTTTGCAAGAGTTCATCGCCTTTTTGTTTATGGAAAATTTTGGCAAAAAACTCCTCCGGTTTTATATTCTTTTTGCCCAGGTGCCGCATCAGGTTGTCCTGGTGCATGGAGTCAATGGTTTCAATCAGTTCGAAGTCGCGGGCATCAAGCCCTTTCGAAAACTCGCGGGCATTTTTGGCTGAAATATTTTGATGCTGAAAGGTGAGCTGACCCTTGTCGTTCAGGTGTACGATGAAGGGTTCAAAAATATAACCCAGGTATTCGTGCTGGTAGAGCGAATAGATTAGTTGAAACGGTTGAGCAGCAGAAACCTTCATAATAGCGTAAAAACAAGGTTTTTGGCCGACTGAAAGAAGGGGGAAATCGTGATTTTTCCACTTTTACAGAATAGGCCGAAGGGCAATATAGCAATTATTAGCTGATATTTCGATATTAATTACAGTCAGAGTACGCCCGTAGAGGAATGAGATATCAAGAAATTCAGCGCCAGAGAATCCAATAAAAATTAATGACCATCACGCTTGATGATTTTTTGAAGCTCCGCACTCAACTGCCTGTTGCCGATGTGCGTTCGCCTGGAGAATTTCTGGATGGCCACATCCCCGGTGTAGTGAACATTCCCATTCTTAACAATGAAGAGCGGGCTGCTGTTGGAACTGCGTATAAACAAGAGGGTCAGAAACAAGCGATACAAACTGGTTTTAGATTAGTGGGTCCGAGGTTGGAGCAAATTATAAGAGAAACCGAAAAGTTCTCCAACGGAAATGAATTGCTTGTGCATTGCTGGCGTGGAGGCATGCGGTCGAATAATTTTTGCCAATTTATTGGTATGGCAGGCATTCGGTCGCACCAATTGATTGGTGGGTACAAAGCTTATCGCCAGCGAGCTGTGCAATCCTATGAGTTGCCTTTTCAATTAATGGTAGTTGGGGGAAAAACCGGAAGCGGAAAAAGTGAAGTGCTGCGAGCCTTACAACAATCGGGTGAGCAAATCCTGGACTTAGAAAAATTGGCCAACCACAAAGGGTCGGCATTTGGTGGTCTTATGATGGGGGCACAACCAACTACTGAACAATTTCAAAATGATTTGTTCGAGGAGATACTGAAGCTCAACATCAATAAAAGAATTTGGATCGAAGATGAATCGTTAGCTATTGGAAAAATATTTCTTCCACATCCATTATGGAAGTCTATACGAAGTAGCGCTCTGTTCCGCATGGATGTGCCAAAGGAAATCCGCATTCAAAGACTGGTGAACGAATATGGCCATGCTAACCAAAATGAATTTCTCAGCGCTATGGAAAAAATTACAAAGAAATTGGGCGGTCAGCATTTCCTCGCAGCAAAAGAAAAATTATTGGCGGGCGACATGGCTTCCACCATTGAAATCCTGCTTACGTACTACGATCGGGCTTATGCCACCGGCATTGAAAGTCGCGAGTATGTGGTTTCTCCTTCTGTTGCCTGGGATGGTAAGGATGCGAAGGAATGTGCAAAGGCGTTAATTCAGTCGGCTGAGGCTAAACCATGATTTTCAAAACCAAAGGCATCGTATTCCGATTTACGCGATATGGAGAAACGTCCATCATCGTCAATATTTTTACTGAACTTTTTGGTCTGCAGGCCTACATCGTAAATGGAGTGAGAAGCAAAAAAGCCAAAGCCAATATCGCCCATTTTCAACCGCTCATGCTACTCGACCTGGTGGTTTATCATAAAGACAACGCCAGCATTTTTAGAATAAAAGAAGTAAAGTGTTCGTATCCATTTCACAACATTCCCATAGATATTAAACGTGAATCTGTTGCCATGTTTATGGTTGAGATACTAAACAAAGCCGTGAAGGAACAAAGCCACCATGAAGAACTTTATCAATTTTTAGAACGAAGCCTTATTGAGTTAGACACCATGCACAGCGGTATTGAAAACTTTCACCTATTCTTCCTCATCAACCTGAGCAGACATCTCGGCTTCGGGCCGCAAATGTCGGGTGAGATTTTGGATGGCCGTCAAATACCCATCGAAGACGAAAATATTTTACAGCAATTGATCACGTCCAAAACTACCGTGAAGGGTCGTGAAAAAATGCCGATGGTAACGAATTCGCAAAGACGCGAGCTACTGGAAATCCTGGTGCGGTTTTACCATTATCATATTGAGCATTTCGGAGAAGTGAAATCGCTCGCGGTGTTGAGGGAGGTATTCGAGTAACGCGGCCTGCGCTTTAACCTATCCCAAAGCTTCTACCGACTTCACGTCATCGGGCATCATTCTTTGAAACAGGTTTTCAATTCCGGCTTTCAGAGTAATGGTTGATGAAGGGCATCCGCTGCAGGAACCCTGCAAAACAACTTTCAAAATGCCGTTGGCAAATGAGTGAAAAGAAATAGCACCACCGTCTTGCTCCACGGCTGGGCGGATATATTCATCGAGAATGGATTTAATTTTTTTTACCGTTTCGGTTTCATCACCATCTTCAGTCACCTCCGGTGCCTTGGCATCCAAAATCAATTTTCCTGATTCCAAAAACTGACGAATGTGATCTTTTAGCACATTTTGTATCTCCAGCCACTCCACATCGGGTTTTTTTGTGATCGTCACAAAATTGCTCGCGTAAAAAACCCGATCAACAAAGGGATACATAAACAGTTCCTGCGCCAATGGGGCCTCTGCCGCCTTTTCAGGATCGGCATAATCGAAACTCATCCCATCGGGAATAAGCATTTCGTTTACCACAAACTTGAGGGAATTGGGGTTGGGGTTCGATTCTAAATAAATATGAATATTTTTTGGGACAGCAGTAAGCATGGCTCTTTGTTTTGAAAAACAAATGTAAGGGTTAAAAGTTCAATCAACGGCCAAAACTATAAGGCTGGATTTTTATTTTTTAAGGCTGGCTTATCTTCTTGAATTGATGGTTAACAAAAATACCCAGCAATCGGTATGTTTCTCCAAAGGTCAATTCGATTTCTTTGAATCCATATCCAACAAATTTTGACCCTTCGCAATAACATTTGGTTTCGTTCAGGCTTTAGGCGAATTTTATCGCCCATGAAGCGGTATTCTGTTTTGTTGGTAGACGACCATCGCATTCTGATGGACGGCATGAATGCCTTAATTGAAAGCTCCGATCTATTCTCGGTAAAGAATATGGCATCCAGCGGAACGGAAGCCATTGAGCTTCTGAAGAAATATGACTACGATATCCTGATAACAGATTATGAAATGCCCGGACTGAGCGGCCTTGAATTGGTAAAGGCAACTAAGACCATTCAACCGGATGCAAAAATTATTGTACTTAGCATGCATGACGATCCTTCCGTGATACGGGAAATTCTACGTGAAGGCGCCAACGGTTATATCCTTAAAAAAGACACGCATCGCACGCTGCACGTTGCCCTTAAAAAAGTAATGGAAGGGAAACGTTTTCTTTCCGATGACATCTCTGAAATCCTAATTCATGCAGCAGAAGAGGATGAAGAAAAAGGGGTTCTCACTTCGCGCGAAACCGAAATTTTGCGACTGGTTGCTAAGGAATTTAATAGCCGGCAAATAGCCGAAATACTTTTCATTAGTGAGCGTACAGTAGAAACCCATCGCAAAAACATATTGCGTAAAACAGGTGCCAGCAACCTCGTTGGGCTTATTAAGTATGCCTATGCAAATAATCTGATTTAAGCCCTTAAGGATACTCGTTTTCATGTAAGTGAAAATTTTTTCCGCTTTAAATGTATCATCTACACTTGTAATTTTAAAGCTATATTTGGGGTTCTCAATTTGAAAGCCCATGGCCAGCGATTCGTTTGTAATAGGGGTTGACTTCGGAAGTGATTCTGTGCGGTCGGTTATAGTAGATGCACACAATGGACAGGAAATTTCTTCCTCAGTTTTTTCATACCCGCGCTGGCGCGATGGTTTATACTGTAATCCGGCCAAAAATCAATTCAGACAACACCCGCTGGATTATATTGAAGGCATTGAACATTCTATAAGAAAATGTTTGCAGGTTGCTGGCGATTCTGTTCGAAAAAAAATAAAGGGCATCAGTGTTGATACAACAGGTTCAACACCGGTTGCCGTAACAAAGGCTGGAATTCCACTGGCATTAATTCCTGGGTTTGAAAACAACCCAAACGCCATGTTTGTACTTTGGAAGGATCACACGTCCATCCTGGAAGCCGAGGAATTCAACAAGCATGCAGAAAAATTTAAAACAAACTATTTGCAGTACGTTGGCGGGATTTATTCTTCGGAATGGTTTTGGGCAAAAATGCTTCATGTGCTCCGAGAAGATGAGGCCGTTCGCCAGGCTGCATATTCGTGGGTCGAACATTGTGATTGGATACCTTTTTTATTAACAGGCGGCCAGGACATAACTCAGCTAAAACGTGGCGTTTGCTCTGCAGGGCATAAAGCACTTTGGTCAAAATCATTTGGAGGATTACCACCCGATGATTTTTTTTCTTCTCTCGATCCTTTATTAAAAGGCATAACCCAACAGCTATTTAAGGATACATACACATCGGATAAAGCCGCTGGCAAATTATGCAAGGAATGGGCTGAGCGATTGGGTTTGTGCCCTGATGTTATGGTGGGCATAGGCGCCTTCGACTGTCACATGGGTGCTGTTGGCGGACAAATTGAACCATATTTTTTAAGCAAAGTCATGGGCACATCTACCTGCGACATGATGGTGATACCGACAGAGGAGATGGGTGATAAATTAGTGAGAGGCATTTGCGGGCAAGTAGACGGCTCCATTATTCCGGGCATGATGGGCCTGGAGGCCGGTCAATCGGCTTTTGGTGATACGTACGCCTGGTATAAAAATTTACTGACTTGGCCATTGCAAAACCTTTTACATACTTCGTCATTTGTTTCTCCGGATATCGCAGAAAAAATTAAAATGGAAATCTCTGATAAAGTTATTGCTGAACTCAGCGTTCAGGCATCAAGGCTTCCGGTGGACGACCAAAGCGAATTAGCCGTGGATTGGCTGAACGGACGAAGAACACCTGATGCTAATCAGAATCTTAAGGGAATGATTTCAGGACTGAGTCTTGGCAGCGATGCTCCGCGATTATTCCGCGCCTGGGTGGAGGCAACATGCTTTGGGGCGAAAGCTATTGCAGACCGCTTTAATGATGAGGGCATCCCTGTGAAAGGACTTATTGGTTTAGGAGGTGTTGCAAGGAAATCGCCCTATATTATGCAAATGATGTCCAATGTAATGAACAAACCCATTCGAATCCATAAATCCGAACAAACATGTGCGATTGGAGCCGCTATGTTTGCTGCGACCGTTGCCGGGATTTATCCCAACGTAATCATGGCCATGAATGCTATGGGCCAGGGTTTTGACATGGAGTTCAAACCGGAAACTTCACAGGTTAAATTGTACGCCAAGCGATTTAAGATGTATAAAGAACTGGGAATGAACGTTGAAAAAATCCATGCCGCCTAAAGACAAATATAGAACCATCCGCGAAGCAGCCTTCGAATCCAACATGCAACTTCCTAAGTTAGGGTTGGTACTGTTTACCTTCGGAAATGTAAGTGCGGCTGACCGCACCGCGGGTGTGTTTGCCATCAAACCGAGTGGCGTTCCTTATGAAGAACTTTCTCCGGAAAAAATGGTGATCGTAGATTTTGAAGGCAACACCGTGGAAGGAAAACTCAGGCCATCTTCCGACACCAAGACTCACGCAGTTTTATATAAGCATTGGAAAAAGATAGGAGGTATTGTACACACCCACTCAACCTACGCCACCGCATGGGCACAAGCGCAGCGCGACATTCCAATCTTTGGCACCACCCATGCCGATCATAATACAGTGGATATTCCCTGCGCCCCTCCCATGAGCGATGATATGATCAAAGGTGATTATGAGTATGAAACCGGTTTCCAGATCATAAACTGCCTGAAGGAAAGAAAGCTCAGCTATGAAGAAGTAGAAATGATTCTGGTGGGCAATCATGCGCCATTCACCTGGGGTAAGACACCGAAGAAGGCGGTGTACAATAGTGCCGTGCTGGAATCAGTTGCACAAATGGCGTGGCTCACTGAAAAGATAAACCCAAACGCGCCACGGCTGAAGGATGCGCTCATCAAAAAACACTTTGAACGAAAACACGGCCCGGATTCATATTATGGCCAGTAAAATACCAGACACACATGAATAATCTTACGCTTGATTTGAAAAAGTTCGAAGTTTGGTTTGTTACGGGAAGTCAGTTCCTGTACGGTGAAGAAACACTCAAACAAGTTGCAGCGCACTCAACTGAAATTGCAAAAGAACTTGATGGTTCATCGACAATTCCTGTTCACGTTATCTTCAAACCTGTCCTTAAGACACCCGAAGAAATTTATCAGCTGTGTCAGGATGCTAACACAACAAAGAACTGCATTGGCATCATTGCCTGGATGCATACTTTCTCTCCGGCTAAAATGTGGATTGGCGGATTGAAGATACTGATGAAGCCTTTGCTTCATCTGCATACACAGTTTAATCGTGATATTCCCTGGAAGGATATCGACATGAATTTCATGAACCTGAATCAAAGCGCACACGGGGATCGTGAATTCGGATTCATGATGTCGCGCATGCGCCTGAACCGGAAGGTAGTAGTTGGGCACTGGAAGGATAAAAATGTTCTGGAAAAACTCAACACCTGGATTCGCGCAGCAGCGGGATGGAACGATATGCAGGGGGCCCGTTATTGCCGCTTTGGTGATAACATGCGCCAGGTAGCGGTAACTGAGGGTGACAAGGTTGAAGCTGAGATCAAATTCGGTTTTGCCGTGAACGGATATGGCGTTGGTGATCTCGTAAAAATAATCAACCAGGTAAACGACAATGAAATTAACAAGCTCACCGCAGAATATGAATCCCGCTACGGTGTGATGGCGCCTCTTAAGAAAGGCGGAGAAAAACATCAGTCACTTCGTGAAGCTGCTAAAATTGAGATCGGCCTGCGTCACTTTTTACAAGATGGAAACTTCAAAGGATTCACCGACACATTCGAAGACTTACATGGGATGGTTCAGTTACCCGGCATTGCTGTGCAGCGTCTGATGGCCGAAGGCTATGGCTTCGCTGGCGAAGGCGACTGGAAAACCGCAGCACTGGTTCGTACCATGAAAGTAATGGGTAGTGGTTTAAAGGGTGGAAATTCTTTTATGGAAGATTACACCTATCACTTCGATCCTTCAAACCCGTTGGTACTAGGGGCACACATGCTGGAGATCTGTGAGTCGATTGCCGATGGAAAAATTTCCTGCGAGATTCATCCGTTGGGAATTGGGGGCAAAGCCGATCCCGTGCGCCTGGTGTTCAACAGTGCAGCCGGGGCAGCGATAAATGCTTCGATCATTGATATGGGCAACCGCTTTCGGTTACTGGTAAATGAAGTGGAAGCAGTAGCCCCGGAACATGAATTGCCCAAACTTCCGGTAGCACGCGTTCTCTGGAAACCACTTCCGGATATGCTTACCGGTTGTGCTGCCTGGATCTATGCAGGAGGTGCTCACCATACATGCTACAGTCAGAATTTAAGTGCCGAACATCTTCAGGATTTTGCTGAGATGGCAGGAATAGAATTTACCTTGATAGGAAAAAATACCAGGATTCATGATTTTCGTAATGAGCTAAGATGGAATGAAATGTACTATCGGTAGATAAATCTGTATGGACATTAAAAAGTATAAAAGTCACGATCGCCTGCTGCTTGCTGTGGATTGTATAATTTTTGGATTTGACGGCAAGCAAATGAAGGCGTTGCTCATTAAGCGGGATTTCGAACCGGAAAAAGGAAAATGGTCATTAATGGGTGGCTTTGTACATAAAGATGAAAATGTTGACGAGGCAGCTGCGCGTGTGTTAAAAGAGCTCACCGGTCTCACAAACATTTATATGGAACAGGTTTTTTGCTTTGGCGACACTCACCGTGATTCTGCCGGAAGAGTAGTTTCAATCGCCTACTTTGCCCTTATCAATATTGAAGAATACAACGAACAATTATCTTCCAACCATGAACCATGCTGGTTTCCGTTAACCAAAATTCCACCTCTTATTTTTGACCATAAGCAGATGGTGAAAAAAGCAAAGGATACCCTCCAGCAGAAAGTGGCAAACCACCCAATCGGTTTTGAACTTCTTCCCAAGCGTTTTACACTTCAGCAACTTCAAAATCTCTACGAGGCTATATATGAGACGCCCCTGGATAAGCGAAATTTTACAAAGAAAATCCTGTCGATCAACGTTCTAAAAAAACTAAAAGAAAAGGAAAAAGAGTCATCCCGGAAGGGCGCCTTTTATTATGTTTTTGACCGTGCCACCTATGCCCAGTTACAGCACGAGGGTATAAAATTTATTTAAAATCTTTCCTTGTTTAGAAACCTTAAGATGAATACAGGATACCTTTCCAATAAAAAGATAAGTGTAGGTTATACATTTTTACAAGATTAAAGTTAAATTGACAAACTGTTTTCAAACCCATCAACCAATAATTTTATGAAAGCTCTGAAATCAATATTCATTTTATTAATTCTTCTTATAGCACAACAAACTTTGGCGCAAAACCAACTGGTTGTTCATGCCGACTTGGGAAAGACAACCATCAGCAAACATATTTACGGTCATTTCTCTGAGCACTTGGGACGATGTATCTATGGTGGTTTTTACGTGGGTGAGGGCAATGCTAAAATTGCCAACACAAATGGAGTTCGCAACGATGTAATTGATGCGTTAAAAAAATTAAAAATACCTAACCTCCGCTGGCCCGGAGGATGTTTTGCCGATACATATCATTGGAAGGATGGCATAGGCCCTAAGGCAAAAAGACCAACCATGGTAAATGCCTGGTGGGGTGGTGTTACAGAAGACAATAGTTTTGGAACGCATGATTTTTTAAACATGTGCGAGCTAATCGGGGCAGAGCCTTACCTGGCTGCCAATGTGGGAAGTGGCACTGTTCAGGAGTTTACCGAGTGGATCAATTATGTAAACTTTAGCGGGATTAGTCCGATGTCAAAATTACGATTGGAGAACGGTCGTGATAAGCCATGGAATGTGAAACTTTGGGGAGTGGGTAATGAGGCTTGGGGCTGCGGTGGAAACATGAAGCCCGAGTACTATGCCAATATTTATCGCCAGTATGCCACCTTCATGACCGACTGGAACAACGATGCCAAATTGTTTCGCATTGCATCAGGCGCCAATTCATCCGATTATAACTGGACAGAAGTTTTGATGCGGGATATTCCTGTTAATATGATGGAAGGTGTAGCGCTGCATCACTACTCCGTCATTGATTGGAGTAAGAAAGGTTCAGCTTCTGCATTTACTGAACAGGAATATTTTACTACCATGCAACGGGCTTTGATCATGGAAGAGGCTATCACGCGGCACTCAACTATTATGGACAAATACGACCCAAAAAAGAAAGTTGCGCTGGTTGTGGATGAGTGGGGAGGCTGGTATGAAGTTGAACCGGGAACCAATGGCGCATTTCTGTATCAGCAAAATACGATGCGTGATGCCATGATTGCCGGCACCACTTTAAATATTTTTAATAACCACAGCGACCGAGTGCGGATTGCCAACCTTGCGCAAACTATTAACGTCTTACAAGCTGTAATTCTTACCAACGAAGAAAAAATGCTGGTCACGCCTACTTACCATGTGATGGAAATGTATAACGTTCACCAGGATGCAACACTTTTACCAATCGATTTAAAAACCAGCGACTATCAATTAGATGGAAAAAAGTTACCAGCCGTTTCCGCATCTGCATCACGCGATCAAAAGGGATTAACCCATGTATCGCTGGTAAACATTGATGCAAAAAGCCCACAAGAGATAACGATTGATTTAAGGGGAGTAAAGTTCACATCTGTTACCGGACGAATTTTAACGTCCGCTAAAATTCAGGACTTCAACTCCTTTGAAGCGCCTGAAAAAATTAAACCAACTGTGTTTAAGGATGCCACACTAGGCGCTTCATTAAAAGTAAAATTACCACCGTTTAGTGTTGTAGTTTTGGAGTTGAAGTAGTCAAAACCGATAACCTACACTTACATTGGCAAACCAGGGCGTATTGGCAACACCAATATTTAAAGCCTCATGCACCTCCGTTTGATTAGTGATTTTATTAAAATATTCAAATTGGTTGTCTTCTAAGGTAGAGGCTACGTTTGGCCACCAGCGAATACTTGGAGCAATCACAATATTTTTTAAAGCGTTCTCTTTCTTTTTAAATGGATGCCATTTGCCATATAGGCCAAGTCCAAGGGTAAAAGTGGAATACGAAACAATTTGGTTAGCTTCAATTTGAGTCTCATCCTCGTAATAAATTTCAAATTCGTGCCACTTCGGCTCAACGCGTAAGTTTAAAAAATTGGTAAACCGATAACCTACGCCCACACCGGTAGAAAATGGCAAATGAGCAACCAAGTGTTGATCTTTCATTTCACCAACCACAGCCGAACCGGCAAAGTCGAGTGAAACTCCGTGTGAAAAATCAAAAGCCATTTTTGGTGTGAAATAATTAAGTTCAAAATTAAAACCATCAAGAAAGAGTGGTTGGTTGAGACCAAATAAAACCGCGAATTCATTTTTCGGTTCACTTTTTTGAGAGAATAAAATATTGGGCAGGGTGGCAATTACCACAACAAATAGAATATTTTTTGCTTTCATAATTTTGATTGTTTATTGCTTCGAAACAAAAGTCTGAAAGGCTTTCAGGGATAGAAATAACCTATGTTAAGATTTCATATTTCGATCGCGAAAAATTTAGCGGAGCAAGTCTTCTACATTTCTGCGATAACTCATGAAGGGCTCTTTTGCTTTGCCAATGCGAACCACCATTTGAATTTTTTGTTCCCCCTTTAAATTATTGAGTTGATCGTATTGTTCTCTCAACGATTTCATTTCATCAAATTCCTGCAATACCTGGCTCATGGGGTGAATAAAATATTGTTGACGGGTGACGGCTAACTGAAATCGCGCGTAGTCCATTCCGGCCTTTAGCCAGGCCTGCGGTGTATTTGTTTCGGTAACAAATTGGACAATGCCTTTAGATTGAGTTACTTTTTTCTTATACCGGCTCAAATAAAAATTAATGTTGGCTGTTTTGTGCCAATCTTCCGGCTTTAAGCCTTTCAAGCTTCTCTCAGCAAAGTATTTTGTTACGCCCGTTGTTCCACCTCCTGGCAAATTAATTCCATCTCGCTTCTCACGAATAAGATCGTCATTCTCGCGAAACCATTTTCTGGATTCCTCATACGTTTTATATGTTCGGCACTCCACTTCCATGCCTTGGTATAAAATATCCAGGTGTTTCGGCAATGAGCTGTTCGAGATATAATTAATCGAGCAATAAGCAGGATTTGTTACTTCCATTATGGTTTTAAAAAGTGCCTCTGGTAATGTGTGATCGTTATACTCTAACCGGTTGGTCTTTCGGAGATAAATAGCTTCCGCCAAAATATCTTTGGCTACATTGTCCTTTCTCAAACTTACCCTAGCAACTGGTTTTGAGCCTGTCTCACTCGAATCATAAATGCCTTGAGGCCACATTTCTATATCAGTTTTATATCCTAGTGTGGTCATCCCAACTTGCAAAACACCTAAAAAGCATCCGCATCCAATATGGATTTGCCGGGTGGTGGGGTCTGTAGAAAGAAGTAAGCGACCGACATCGACAAAAAGTAACATTTCAGTTTTGGAAATCAATTTAAACTTCCATGCCTGCGTGTTATGAGGATTGGGTGCACCCATGCCAAAGGCAATCGCTTTCAAAATGGGGTCATCGAAATCTTCAGGGATCGGTCTCCTGCTTTTATTCCCAGGCGAGGAGGCCACAGCAATGTTATAGGGAGCCATCATGGCGGCCGATAGCAGCATTCCACTGTTGACAATGAAACTTCTTCGTTGCACGTTCTTTATTTTGTTGAAACGAAAATCCGGAAATGCCTTCAGGCAAGAAATAACCTATGTTAAGATTTTGCCTTTTTTGCCATTTGTGCTCTAAGCCTGCTGAGGCTCTCGGGTTTCACGCCCATCATAGAGGCGATATATTTTTGAGGTACTTTTTGAATGAAATCCGGGAAGCGGGTCATCATATATTCATAGCGTTGCTCGGCACTTCGGGCCAGCTGCTGATACACGCGATCTTCAAACCCTACACAGTTAATCTCAAGCACGCGCGCCCACAATTCTTTCACCCAGGCGTGGTCACGATAAAGTATTTGCCATTTATCTTTTGATAATTCCCAAACTTCGGAAGGCGCAATAGCCTGAAGATGATGGCTGCTGGGTTGGTTCGTAATAAAACTTGCCAGCGATATAAAAAAATCTCCTTCCAGGCTTACCCATCGTGTGGTTTCTTCATCGGCATCCACATAAAAATGCCGAACCATTCCCTTGGCAAGAAATCCAATTTTATTGCAAACCTGCCCTTCCTTAAGAAAATAGTCATCGGTTTGAAGGGAATGACATTCTAGCTCATCAAAAAATATTTTTATCTCTTCCGGTGAAACCGCTATAAAAGATTGAATTGTTTTGGTAAGGAGGCCAAGGGGCTGAACCATCATTTTTTATTTAGGCAAACCTAACCAGCCAATTGCTTTAGATAAACTCCATACCCGCTCTTCTCCAATGGCTTTGCCAATTCCAATAATTGGTTTTTAGTGATGAAGCCCATGCGGAAAGCCACTTCTTCAATGCATCCAATCTTAAGTCCCTGCCTGCTTTCAATAACCTGAACAAAATTTCCAGCCTGTAACAGCGATTCAAAAGTGCCTGTGTCTAACCAAGCCGTGCCGCGGCTCATGATGGCCACTTTCAATTTTTTATTCTTAAGATATACATTGTTTATATCGGTGATCTCCAATTCTCCGCGAGGGCTTGGTTTCAATGCTTTCGCAATGGCCACTACTTCGTTATCATAGAAATATAAACCGGGCACAGCGAAATTCGATTTTGGGTTTTTTGGTTTCTCTTCGATGGAAATTGCATTTCTATTTTGGTCGAACTCCACTACACCGTATCGCTCAGGGTCATTCACATGATAGGCAAAAACAATTCCGCCATCGGGATTATTTTGTTGTTGTATTAATTCCGCGAAACCACTTCCGTAAAAAATATTGTCTCCGAGGATCAAAGCCACTTTATCCGAGCCAATAAACTTTTCACCGATAATAAAAGCTTGCGCAAGTCCCTCCGGTTTGGGTTGTTCCGCGTATGAAAATTTACAGCCAAGTGAGGCTCCATCGCCCAATAATTTTTTGAATAATGGCAGATCGGCTGGCGTGGAAATTATAAGTATCTCATTTATCCCAGCCATCAACAAAACTGAAAGCGGGTAATAAATCATAGGTTTATCATAAACCGGCATAAGTTGCTTGCTTACTACAAGCGTGAGTGGGTGGAGACGGGTACCAGAGCCTCCCGCTAAGATTATTCCTTTCATATTCAAAAATAAGAAATGCTTTTGGTTGAAGGATAGTTACCCCGATTGTATGGGCAATCTTATTTCGCTTTCTTTGGTAAAGGAACCTGAAGGATATAACCCTAAACCCATATTAGCCATGACATGCCGAACCATTTTATTTCTTTTGATAAGTGCACTGCTTGCTTCATGCAGTATTGATGAAACGACAACGTTTAACAGCGATTTCTCCGGAAAAACCATTACGAAAATTGATATGACGGCCATGATTGAATTAATGGGCGCCATGAATCCTTCCGACAGCAGCAAGTCTCAATTCAATAAAGGAATAAAAAAAGGAATGGAGTCGGCCAAGGAAAGTCAACAGGATTTGACTAATATGGATATGGACTACGACACGCTTACTAACTCTTTGAACCTGACCTACACTTTTAAAGACATTGAGCATGCCAATAGCATAAGCGATGAGCTGCGGAAAAATCAGCAGACTATGGGTGGCTCAACCTCTACGAGTGTCCCTTATCGCTGGGAGAAACCTGGTAAAGTTCTGGTGATGCCTGGGTTTGAAAACATGGATCAACTTAAAAATTCGGGACAGGAAGCGATGCTCAAAGGCATCACTTACTCCCTTGTGAGAACCTTTCCTAAAAAGATTGCCAAAGTGAGCGACTCCCGGCTAACCATTTCAAGCGATCGTAAAACATTAACATTTAAAGGTAATGCTGAAGATTTGTTGAGCAAGCCGATGACGGAAATTACCGTTACGTTTAAGTAGGGTCACCAAAATTAAAATCGCCTACCGATCCGAATACATATTTGAATAATACTCCCGATACGCGCCAGAAGTAACATGCTCCAGCCAGGCTTTGTTTTGTAAAAACCAATCAACGGTTTTTTCGAGGCCGGTTGTAAAATCCACTTCAGGCTTCCAGCCTAATTCATTTTGAAGTTTAGAGGAATCAATGGCATAGCGTAAATCGTGGCCGGGCCTGTCCTTCACATACGTGATCAGTTTTTCAGATTCTCCAGCCGATCGTCCTAATTTTTTATCCAGTATGGAACAAAGGATTTTAACCACGTCAATATTTTTCCATTCGTTATTACCACCGATATTATACACATCGCCTGCTTTAGCATTATGAAAAATTAAGTCAATCGCTTTCGCGTGATCTTCAACAAAAAGCCAGTCGCGAATGTTTTCACCCTTCCCGTAAACCGGAAGCGGTTTTTTATTGATGATATTGTTGATGATGAGCGGAATTAATTTCTCCGGAAAGTGGAATGGCCCATAGTTGTTTGAGCACCGGCTCACTACCGAAGGAAACCCAAAGCTATTATGATAAGCCAGCACAAAATGATCGGCAGAAGCTTTGGAGGCTGAATAGGGTGAGCGCGGATCTATCGGGGTCGTTTCTGTGAAAAGCGCTTCACCTTCTGCAGAGCCATACACCTCATCGGTGGAGATCTGGTAGAATTTCTTTTCGTTCCAATTGCCAGCCCACGCTTGTTTTGCTGTGTGCAACAAATTTAAAGTGCCGATGATGTTAGTCTCTGCAAAAGCCACAGGATTTTCCAAAGAACGGTCCACATGTGACTCCGCAGCCAAATGGATTACTCCGTCAAATGAATATTTTTTAAAAAGAGTGGATAGAAAATTTAAATCCAGGATATCGCCCTTTTCAAAAATGTAATTGGGTTTGGATTCAACGTCTTTCAGGTTTTCGAGATTACCGGCATAGGTAAGCTTATCCAGGTTGACTATTCTATAGCCGGGATATTTAGTTATAAACAATCGTACTACATGTGAACCAATAAACCCTGCCCCTCCAGTAATTAAAATTGTTTTGCCTGAACTCATTTTATGTACGATCCAAAATTTTTATGCTCGTTCTTGTACAAGTCTTCCTTCGACAGGGAAAGAAAATATTCATAGGTTTTTTGTATGCCATCCTTGCGGTTCACCTTCGGCTCCCAGCCCAGCAGTTGCTTCGCCTTTGAAATATCAGGCTGACGGATTTTAGGATCGTCCTGTGGCAACGGTTTGTACACAACTTTTTGTTTTGTGCCGGTAAGGGCAATTATCTCTTTGGCAAAATCGGAAATAGTAATTTCATCCGGGTTGCCAATATTCACCGGGCTCGAGTGATCGGAAAGCAATAAACGTTTAATGCCTTCCACCAAATCATCTACATAACAAAATGACCGCGTTTGACTGCCATCGCCAAAAATAGTTAAGTCCTCTCCGCGAATTGCCTGGCCAATAAAAGCCGGCAACACGCGCCCATCGTTAAGCCTCATACGCGGACCGTACGTATTAAAAATTCGAACAATCCTTGTTTCCAGGCCATGAAATGTATGGTAGGCCATGGTAAGCGCCTCCTGAAAGCGCTTCGCTTCATCGTATACCCCACGGGGCCCCACCGAGTTTACATTTCCATAATACTCTTCATTTTGCGGATGCACCAGCGGGTCGCCATACACTTCGGAAGTGGAAGCCACCAGTATGCGAGCCTTCTTGGCTTTTGCCAGGCCAAGCAAATGGTGCGTGCCCAGCGAACTTACTTTTAATGTTTGAATCGGGATTTTTAAATAATCAATCGGGCTGGCAGGCGAAGCAAAATGCAGAATATATTTCAGCTCGCCCGGTACATGCACAAATTTGGAAACATCGTGATGATAAAACTCAAAATGTTCCAATTTGATCAGGTGTTCAATGTTACGCATGTCACCCGTTATCAGGTTGTCCATGCCAATTACATGAAACCCATCGCTAATAAACCTGTCGCAAAGATGGGAGCCAAGAAATCCGGCTGCGCCTGTAATTAAAACCCGCTCAGCCATAAATTGTTTTTCTACCGATACTGAAATAGGTAAACCCTTTATCCTGCATATACTCTAAGTCGTAAAGATTGCGACCATCAAAAATTAATTTTTGCTTCATCAATTGGCCAAGTTTTTCAAAATCGGGAGTACGAAATTCCGCCCATTCCGTTGCTATAAATAGAAAATCGGCCCCGGCCACGGCATCATAGGGACTTTCACTATAGGTAATTTTATCGCCCATAATTTTTTTAACGTTGCTCATCGCTTCCGGGTCGTGAACTTTAATAACAGCTCCTTCCGCCAACAGTGCATTGATATTGTCGAGTGCAGGTGCTTCACGAATATCATCGGTCTGTGGTTTGAAGGCCAAGCCCCACATAGCAACGGTTTTGCCTTTCAGGTTATTATTAAAATGTTTTTTGATGGCTGGCATCAGCTTAAGCCGCTGCTTATCGTTCACCAACATTACAGATTTAAGGATTTCAAAACTGTAGCCCGAATCGGTTGCTGATTTTTCCAGCGCCTGCACATCTTTAGGGAAACAGCTTCCGCCATAGCCAATGCCCGGGAATAGAAAGCGCTTGCCAATGCGGCTATCAGTTCCCAATCCCTTCCGCACCAGATCCACATCCGCGCCAAGCAATTCGCACAGGTTAGCAATCTCGTTCATGAAACTGATTTTCGTGGCGAGAAAGGAATTCGCTGCGTATTTAGTAAGTTCAGCCGAATGCAAATCCATAAACAAAACCGGATTTCCCTGTCTCACAAATGGTGCATAGAGCAACTCCATTATTTTTTTTGCTTTCGCTGATGACGTACCGATTACTACGCGCTCAGGCCTCATAAAATCTTCTATTGCCAATCCTTCACGCAAAAATTCCGGATTGCTCACCACATCAAATTCAACTTTCGCATTTTTGGCTATACGAGCGTACACTTTATCGGCAGTGCCAACGGGCACCGTGCTTTTATCAACAATTACGGTATAGCGGTTAAGAAGATGGCCCAACTCATCGGCCACACCAAGAATATATTTTAAATCGGCTTCGCCACCTTCGCCCGGAGGCGTTGGCAGAGCAAGCATAATTACTTCTGCGCCTTCAATGCCTTCCTTAAGATTGGATGTGAAGAGCAAGCGTCCTTGCTTTTTATTTCGGAGGAAAAGTTCTTCCAGGCCTGTTTCGTAGATGGGCACCTGGCCATTGTTCATTTTCTCTACTTTGGTCTTGTCAATGTCTACGCAGGTTACTGTGTTGCCCGTTTCGGCAAAGCAAGTGCCGCTTACCAAGCCTACATATCCTGTTCCGATTACAGCAATTTTCATTTTATAAGTTTCTTAGGGTTAATTAAAAAGTGGGCAAAAATAGCGAGTAAAAGAGAATTTATAATACCCTAACGCTTGTTTGTATTAGGGTTGATTATCCTTTACATTTGCTAACCCCCGAAAGAAATTAATAATGAAAGAACCAGAGCACTTGAGCGAAAACCAGGCGATGATTTCCAAAATGATCCGCGATTTTGGAAAAAAAGAGATGGAACCCAATAAAATGGCTTGGGATGAATCGCAGGAGTTTCCGGTTCAGCTTTTCAAAAAATTGGGCCAGTTGGGCTTAATGGGTGTGCTGGTGCCTCATGAATATGGCGGGGCGGGTTTCGGGTATTTGGAATACGTTACCGTGATCGAAGAAATTGCCAGGATTGATGGTTCCATTGGGCTATCCCTTGCTGCGCACAATTCACTTTGCACGAATCACATTTTGCAATTCGGTAATGAAGAACAAAAACAAAAATACCTACCAAAGCTTGCCACCGCTGAATGGATTGGTGCATGGGGACTGACTGAACCCGGAACTGGCTCAGATGCAGGCAATATGAAAACAGTAGCCGTTAAAGATGGAGATTACTTCGTTGTTAACGGCTCTAAAAATTTTATCACTCATGGCAAATCTGGTGATGTGGTCGTAGTAATAGTACGAACGGGAGAAATTGGCGATTCGCATGGCATGACCTCGTTTATTATCGAAAAAGGAACACCCGGCTTTACGTCCGGCAAAAAAGAAAATAAGCTCGGCATGCGCGCCAGCGAAACGGCAGAGTTGGTTTTCAACGATTGCCGAGTGCATAAAAGTCAAATTATGGGCGAAGTAGGTGATGGTTTTATTCAATCATTGAAAGTGCTGGATGGTGGCCGAATCTCCATTGCCGCATTAGGATTGGGAATCGCACAAGGTGCATTTGAAGCAGCTCTAAAATACTCAAAAGAGCGCCATCAATTCAATAAACCCATAGCCACTTTCCAGGGCATTGCTTTTAAGCTTGCTGACATGGCTACAAAAATTGAGGCAGGAAGGCTAATGACATACCAGGCGGCACAGCTAAAGAATGCCGGGCTTAGTGTGAGCAAGGAATCGGCCATGGCCAAGCTATTTACCTCCGAACTGGCGGTAGATGTGTCGAATGAAGCTGTTCAGATTTTTGGCGGATACGGCTACACGAAGGATTTTCCTGCCGAAAAGTACTTTCGCGATGCCAAGCTGTGCACCATTGGCGAAGGCACCTCAGAGATTCAAAAGCTGGTTATTTCAAGGGCAATCCTGAAATAGGCATCATTTGAGGCCATTTCCCGACTTTTAACTGTTAACTTTTAAGCATTTCCTTGATAAAAAGAGGAAATTGAAACTATATTTGCACCCCTTAATAAAACAGTACAAACTATGCCGCTTATCATAAGCCTGAAAGAAAACGAATCTATTGACAAAGCCTTAAAACGCTTTAAAAAGAAATTTGAAAAGACAGGAGTGCTAAAAGAACTTCGCTCCAGAACAGCGTTCGAAAAGCCCTCTGTGACACGCAGGAGCCAGATTATCCGCGCTGCCTACCGTCAAAAAATGTACGTAAATCAAAATTATTAGAGAATTGATGTCTGCTACAGCAGGGCTTTTTAACCCCTGGTAGCAGCTAGTTTAATAACCAAAAAATATCCCCTTTGGGTCTTTCCGGGAGGGGATATTTTTTTTACTTTACATCAAAGATTTTTTTGGTGGACGTGCAGCCTGGAAGTACCGGTTCTTTTCTTAAATATCTTCAATTCGAAAAGAGATATAGCACACACACTGTATTAAGTTACCAAACCGACCTGGAACAGTTCGGACAATTCCTTAAAACCAATTTTCCTGACATTTCAATTGACCTCGCTGATCATTCCGTTATCCGCAGTTGGATTATAGGCCTGTCCGAATTGAATTTGGATGCCGCGTCCATCAACAGAAAAATTGCCTGTCTCAGGAGTTACTACAAATTCTTGCTTCGCGAAGAGTTGATTAAGGTTTCTCCAATGCTGAAAATCAAAGTGCTTAAAACCAAGAAGAAACTGCCTCATTTTGTGAACGAGCCCGATATGGTTTCGCTGCTCGATCAAGGTGATTTTGAAGATAGCCATAGTGGCTGGCGGCAGCGGCTCATTCTTGAATTGTTTTACGGCACGGGCATGAGGCGCTCTGAATTAATTTCCCTTCAGGAAAGTCAAATAAACCTGCGCGACCAAACGTTGAAAGTTTTAGGAAAAAGAAATAAGGAACGGATCATCCCTTTTAGTAAATCCCTCGTTTCAATAATTAAGGGATATCGGGCTGCACGGGATAAAGAGATTGATGTGAAAAACCACGGGATGCTGATAGTGACAGACAAAGGCGAAAAACTCTACCCGGTTTTGGTTCACCAGATCGTTCAGAAATACCTCAATATTTTTTCATCAGTAGAAAAAAAGAGTCCACACGTGCTTAGGCACTCCTACGCCACACATTTACTTAATAAAGGGGCCGAAATTAACGCCATTAAAGATTTGCTTGGCCACAGCAGCCTGGCCGCCACACAGGTTTATACCCACAATTCCATAGAAAAACTAAAGAAAACTTTCGATCAGGCACATCCAAAAGCATAGAGAAAAAATAGAATGTTTAACTAAACTCAAGTTTTATGAAAATCAAAGTTCAATCCATCCACTTCGATGCCGACCAAAAATTAGTGACTTACGTTCAAAAGAAAATGGACAAGCTGGAGACGTTTTACGACCGAACGGTGGATGGCGAAGTTTTTCTCCGATTAAATAATGAAGGCGTTGATAACAAAACGGTAGAGATTAAACTGAACGTTCCGGGTTCGCAGCTTTTTGCGAGCGAACAGGCCCGCACATTCGAGGCTGCCACCGAGCAGGCCACGGAAGCACTAAAAAATCAACTCACAAAATTTAAAACCCGAATAATGAACGGAAGGGTATAGGCCATTCCAATAAAAACACTTAAAAAGTGCTCTTTACTAAAAAGGTTTAGAGCATTTTTTATTTGTGTCACACCCGGGCGCAACCGTGCAACAAGATTAATCAAATTAGCTATTTTCGCGCCCCATAAGCTTATGACCCTCGAACAAGAAATAGCCAAGCGCAGAACTTTTGGTATTATCAGTCACCCGGATGCAGGCAAAACCACGCTCACGGAAAAGTTGCTGCTTTTTGGCGGGGCTATTCAAAAAGCGGGTGCTGTTAAGTCATCTAAAATAAAAGATCACGCCCGCAGCGACTGGATGGAAATTGAAAAACAGCGGGGAATTTCTGTTGCCACTTCAGTGATGGGCTTCAACTATCAGGATATAAAAATCAACCTGCTCGATACGCCCGGCCACCAGGATTTTGCCGAAGATACGTATCGCACGCTCACTGCCGTGGACAGTGTAATTATGGTGATTGATTGTGTAAAAGGTGTGGAGGTGCAAACGGAGAAACTGATGGAGGTGTGCCGCATGCGCAATACGCCTGTGCTTTGCTTCATCAACAAACTCGATCGCGAGGGCCGCGACCCTTTTGATCTGTTGGATGAGATCGAGGAAAAGCTTAGAATAAAAGTTCGACCCCTCAGCTGGCCCATCAACATGGGCAAAGGGTTTAAGGGTGTTTATAGTTTGTATGAAAAAAATATTCATCTTTTCACCTCCAACAAAACAACCATATCTGAAGGAATTGAAATTTCTGATATTACCAGTTCACAATTGGATTCTTTGGTTGGCGAAAATAACGCTGCGCAGTTGCGTGCCGATGTTGAATTGATTGAAGGTGTCTATCCGGAATTTAGTGTAGAGGATTACTTGTCAGGAAAAGTAGCCCCGGTATTTTTTGGCAGTGCGGTGAATAATTTTGGGGTGAAAGAATTGCTCGATACGTTCATCCGCATTGCGCCAACACCCGTACCGCGCGAAACCACCGTTCGCGAAATATCGCCTTTTGAGCCAAAATTCACCGGTTTTGTATTTAAAATACATGCGAACATGGATCCCAAGCATCGCAACCGAATTGCTTTTGTGCGGATATGTTCGGGCAAGTTTGAACGGGGCAATAATTATTACCACGTGCGAAACGACAAGAGCATTCGCTTCTCTAACGCTACAGCCTTTATGGCCCAGGACCGAGAAACGGTGGACGAAGCCTGGCCGGGCGATATTGTTGGTATTTACGATACGGGCAATTTAAAAATCGGAGATACCCTTACCGAAGGGGAGAAAGTTGTTTACACGGGCATCCCAAGTTTCTCACCTGAAATTTTTAAAGAAGTGGTGAACAAAGATGCCATGAAATCGAAACAGTTAGAAAAAGGTTTGCTTCAACTGATGGAAGAAGGTGTGGCACAATTGTTCACTTATGAATTAGGAAAGAAAAAAGTAGTGGGCGTAGTAGGTGCACTGCAGTTTGAGGTGATCCAGTTCCGGTTAAAAAATGAATACAGCGCCACCGTGGAGTTTGTCCACCAGAATATCTACAAAGCTTGTTGGATGAGCAGCACGGATGACCGGAAGCTGAATGAATTTATTGAATCGAAGCAGCGGCACATTGCACGCGACAAAGACGACAAGCTGGTTTTTATGGCCGAATCAAAAGCGTGGCTGCAAATGGTTCAGGAGAATTTTCCCGAAATAAAATTCCACTTCACCTCCGAGTTTAAAGATTAATTAATCTTCGTCCGGACCAATTTTAGCCCTTAACTCATCCACTTTAACCTTGGCTTCTTTTTTTCCCTTCGCCAAGGATTTTTCGTAAAGCTCAAGTGCTTCGCGATACGTTTCTTTTCGTTTGTGAGGTGCGAGTTTTGTTCTTCGGGCGGCTTCTTCTACAGCTCCGGCCTGGGCATACAATCCTTCTGCTTCCGAAATTACCATGCGCTTCACTAAATCTTTTATTTGAAATTCCAACAACTTCAACTCAGTTCGTTTCACCTCAAGCCTCGATTCCACATCCTCCAATTGAACTGCTTTTAGTTTTACATCGTTGTTCAATTCGGCATTGTCTTCAATCAATCCAAGTTCCTCGTTTCTCATTTTAAGTTCATCCTTCAGGGCATCAATAATGGATAGGTAGGAATCAGAATTAACATTGTTCTCGATCATGGTGGCCTCCATTTCGCTTATCTTATTTTCAGTTTGCTTGATGTAGTCTTTTAATTCAACCATGCGGGCATCGTAGTTCTTTTTTCCGCCTGCGTCTGTGAAATTTTGTCTCATCACATGACGGGTGGCATCAATGGAATCAAGCAAAGAAGTTACGGAGACGAGCGTGTTTACTACCTGATTGCCAGCCGTGAGCACATTGCGCAGGGAGTCGTTTTCCGCTTGTAGTTTTTCAAGTTTTGAATTGTCGCAGGAGATAAAAGCTAGTGGAGTTAGAAAGACGAGGTACTTAAATTTAAACATAATTTTAATCGGGGTTGCAGGTGCAAATTAATGCCTCACGGGGCAGTGGTCAAATTATGTTTCCGGTTTTTCCTTTTTTACGATAGCTGTACAGAAAACCCGGCTTAGCGGATAGAATTCTCCTTAAACTGCCTTCATTACCCTGTCAATCACTTCATTAACGGTAATACCTTCTGCTTCAGCTTTAAAGTTTCTAACGATTCTGTGGCATAGCACGGGCTTGGCAATGGCGCGAACATCTTCAATATCGGGGGAATATTTTTTATTAAGCAAGGCATTGCACTTGGCTCCTAATACCATGTATTGAGAAGCGCGCGGGCCCGCACCCCATTCCAACAAATCGTTGGCGGGCGTTTGGCCGTTCAATCCTGGCCTTGTTAAATGGCTTAGACGCACTGCATATTCTACCACATTGTCGGCAATGGGCACCCGTCTCACGAGATGCTGAAAAGCCTGAATATCTTCGGCAGATAAAATTATATCAACTTTTCTGGGTTCATCTGAAGTGGTAGCCTTTACAATATTTACCTCGTCCTGGTAAGTGGGGTAATTCAAAAAAATATTGAACATAAAACGATCAAGCTGTGCCTCAGGCAACGGGTAAGTGCCTTCCTGCTCAATAGGGTTTTGGGTAGCCAGCACAAAAAATGGTTTTGGGAGATCGTACCTGGTTCCGGAAATCGTTACAGCATTTTCCTGCATAGACTCCAGGAGTGCAGCCTGAGTTTTAGGTGGTGTACGGTTTATCTCATCGGCTAAAATAATATTGGCAAATACGGGGCCCTTTACAAAATTAAAGTTGCGCTCTTTGTCCATTGTCTCAGCGCCAACAATATCCGATGGCATTAAGTCTGGTGTGAACTGGATGCGCTTAAATTGCATATCAAGCGCGTTGGCAATAGTTTGAACCAATAATGTTTTGGCTAAACCGGGAACGCCCACCAGCAGGGAATGCCCCTGGCAAAAAATGGCCGTCAATACAAGCCTTACCACTTCATCCTGGCCGATTACCACTTTGGCAATCTCGTTTCTAAGTTTTTGATACGCTGCGGCAAGGGCATCTGCGGCATCTACATCGTTGGAAAATTTTTGCATGGTTATTCTATTATCCGGCAAGTCTTATAGGCTGGGTCAACATTAATAAACACATCACCCTTTGCTTTTTGAAACCACTTGTCAAGGGTTTTATCTTTCTTTTGAGAAAGTGTTGCTGTTTGAATTCTGCTCCAATCTTCCTTCAGGTTTGCTACGTGTGGTGGAAATTTCGTTTTGAAAAATAAAATGCGGGCGGCACTTTTCCCATCATCTGTGCGGTAGCTGATTGGCCTGGAAATATGGCCAACTTTCATTGTGTCTATAGTAAAATAAACAACGGGGTCAATTTCCTTTAAAGAAATTTTTGTGCTGCCGGCAGGGTCTGTAAAGAACCCGCCTTTACCCTTCGTGGCATCATCATCGGAGTATTCCTTGGCTGCAATTTCGAATTTTATACTGTCGTGAATGATCAAAGTGCGCAGGCTATCTAAATATCGGCTGGCATCCTGCAAATCCTTGTCGGAGGGTGAAGCACTTATTAGAATATGGCGCGAATTATACTCGTTACCCCTGCGCTCGTTTAGTTGCATGATGTGATAGCCAAAGGGAGACTCAAACGGTTGGGAAATTTCACCCTTTTTAAGTTTAAAGGCCATCGCCTCAAAAGATGGAACCATTGCTCCGCGGCCAACTGTTCCCAATTCCCCACCAGATTGTGCCGCGCTTGGTTCTTCTGAATATTTTTTGGCCAGCTCATGAAAATCTTCTCCAGCCAGCAATCGCTCGCGCAATTCGCTTAACTTCCTTTTAGCTTCTTCTTTTTGTGCCTGGCTAACTTTAGCCACCCGCACAATCTGGCCGATCTCCACGTCCGAATCAAAATAGGGTAAGCTGTCTGCTGGTATCTTATTGAAGAAACGTTTTACTTCATTCGGGGTAACCGTAATTTCGTTGGTGATCTTTCGTTGCATTTCGTTTCCCAGCATTTGCTCTCGTATCTGGTCGCGCAGGTCAAGCCTGATTTCATCAAGAGACTTTCCATATGCTTTTTCTAATTGATCGGGAGAGCTGCCTGAACTTTGCAATATGTAGTTAAATCGCTGAGCCGTATTCTGGTCTACCTCATCATCTGAAATCATGACCGAATCTATTTCAGCCTTAGCCACCATCAGTTTATTTACGATAAGTCTCCCAAGCAAATTGCACTTGGCATCTTCGGAAGGTTGGTTGCCATCGGCCAGGTAATTTTGATAGGCTCCCTCCAACTCCGATCGCAGCACAATATAATTGTCAACCTTGGCAATGATCTTATCCACAACAAAGCCCTTGTTTTCTTTTGGAGTTACCTCCTGGGCTACCACCGTGTTGAGCGAAAGCAAAAACATCAAAAGGCCATTAAAGGCATTTCTAAAAACCTTAGTTTTTGATGGTCTCATCTCGTTCTTATGGGAATATTTCAAAATCATTGTTTCGGGCAGCTTGGTCATAAACCTCATCTTCCAGTTTGCGTGCAAGTTCAACTTTTCTTTTGTTTAAAATAATGTTTCTGATGTCGCCTCGCACAAAATCAATAGGCGAAACGTTGTCTTCAATCTTATACTCATCCACTTTTAGGTAGTACAGAAAATCATTGTCGGTGGTTTCATAATAGGTGTACATCCTTAAAAACTGAATTTTATTCGGAATTTCCGCCAATGGTGAATTGTAGGCCAGTTTATCAAACTCGATCCACGTGGAGTCGGCCAGGCGATAAGCTGAGGAAAAACTGAGGCAATACGATTTCAGCTCTTCCTTTTCTTTTGGTTTAGTGGAGTAGATCCAATCCTTAATTCGGTTGGTGCGGGGTGCTCCTTTTGGCACTTTCAGGTAGGTGCTCCGTACAATATTCTTTTTTAGAATAAAATTATCCTGGTGCGATTTATAATATTCCTGAATCTCCTCCTCCGTTACTGAATCAACCAGGAACTCCTTGATATAGTAGTTCTGATATTCGTAGCCAATCAAACTATAGCGATACTCTAAAACTTTTCGCTCAACCTCGGCCTCGTTTATGTTGATTTTCTTTCGCGCTTCATTGATCAGCAATTGTTTGCGTATCCAACTGTTTACATAAGCATTGATCCGGGCAGCGCTGTCTTCTTTCGTCATGTCAGGTGAAGCAATGCCTTCCAATTCCTCCGGGTAAAGAAATTTTTCCTGAACCCGCGCCACCGGCTTCGGGCCCGATTCGCCTGCTTTTTTCCGCTTAATGAAATCGCAACTGCTTAGAGTGACTGAGGCCAAAATAAATAAAAGCAATACCTCACCGCTGCCAGTGCGACAGGCAGGCCCAACCCTATTTATTTTGCCCTTCTTCATTTTTTAGCGGTCAACTGTTGAATAACGGTTTTTTTGCCCTTTGTATTTATGGAAACGGGATATTTCTTTTTCAGCTGCTCCACCCATTCTTTTTCCAATTGATCCTGGTAATCTGAAATAACGCTGGCACGCGCTTCTTCAAAGGTTTTAATGCCTGGGGGAAGCAAGTTGGATACATCAATTAAATAATAGATCCCATCCACTTCGGTTTCGTGGGTCGTAACCGTCCATGAGATTTTATCGATCACTTTGCTCTCACCTTTTTCATACGCCCGAAAGTTGGATACTGACTTTAACTTTCGAAGGTCGGGAGTTTTGAGTGTATCGCCATTGGCTATTTTGGTTTTCAACTCTTCCAATATTTTTTTGTCATCCGTAGCAAAAATGCGTGCTTTCAATCGGTCGCCTGCTTTGTATTTCTGCTGATTGGCATCATAATATTTTTTTTGACCCAGAGAATCGTTGGAGGCGCGGTTCCAGATTTCTGATTCCATAATGCTGAAGAGCAAAATGCCCTCGCGGTATTCGTCCAGCATGGCCTTGAACTCGGGCTTCTCCAGAATCAGTTTTTCCTCTTCGGCCTGGTTCAACATACCTTCAACACATTTGTCATACAGTTGATTCATGATCGCCTGGGGTGCCTGAGAACTTTGAGCCTGGTTGGATTTAACATACACAAAGAAATCTTTTGCATAATAATTTTTCCCGGCAACCGAGCATAAAGTTTTTGATGCCCCCTCCTGATTGGTTGGATAATTCCATCTTCCTTTCTGAAGAGATGTGTCAGCCAAACTCAGCACCCAGTTTTTGGTTTCGCTGTTTTCGGTAAACTGAAATTGCTTTTTAATTTTTTCCATTCTCGCAGCTTTGCTTAACTGAAGCCGCTCGTCTCGAGACACTTTTTTATTTAACGTTGGTTGCAAATCTTTAAACGGCAGAACTGAAATTTTCTTTTCCAGTCGCACTATGTGCCAGCCAAAAGGTGTTTGGAAAGGATCTGAAATATCACCAGGATTTTTCAGAGAGAATGCCACCTTTTCAAACTCCGGGGCTGCTGCTGTAAAAGTGCCCATTGTGAAGGGGCGAAGCCTGCCTCCATTATTTTTTGTGTTGGGGTCCTGGGAAAATTCCTTACAAAGTTCTTCCCATTTCCTTCCCGCCTTTAACTGGTCGGCAACATCAAAAATGCTATCGCGTTTTTTTGCATCATTGCCCTTTCCGGTGCGGAGCATAATGTGTGATACTTCCACTTCACCACTGGCCGGTCTGCGGTCGGCTACTTTTATGATGTGGTAACCAAACCTCGTTTTTACAATGGGCGAAACTTCGCCTACCTTGGTTTGGTAAGCTGCGGTTTCAAAAGTATAGACCATATCCATCGCGGTGAAATATCCAAGATCGCCACCGTTACTCTTTGCCGATGGGTCTTCTGAAAATTCTTTTGCCAGGACAGCAAAGTCTTCGCCTGCCACCGCCTTTTTTCTCACTTCAGAAATTTTATTCCAGGCAACCAAGGTATCGGCTGGTGTTGCCTCTGCCTTTAGCATAACTAAAATATGGGAAGCACGAACCTGCTCAGTCAAGCGCTCATAGGCTTCTTTCACCAATCGATCTAAATCATCGCCTTCGGATACATAAGGTTTCTTAACCTCTTCACGATACTGCTCATACTCCCTTCTAAAGGCTGCCGTAGTATCAATGCCCCGGTTAATAGCTTCTGTTACTTTTAATTTGAAGTTCACATACAGCTGAAGATATTCTTCCACTTTAGGTGCAGAAAAATCTTCGGGCTTGTGTTGGTGGTTTTTCTGATATAGTATCGCGAACTCATCGGTTGTAACAATCGTTTTGCCAACCGTGAAAAGCGCCTGAGGTTTTGTCTTGGGATTTGGTTTATTCTGACCAAAAACCGTGAAAACGCTACAAAAAGTAAGGAAAATGATAAATCGCATAATTTTTAAAGAGGGGCAAAAATAAGGGGAAAAGCGAGATTGTTGCAACGGTTGTGATGTGCGGGACTGGATGGCCAATACCCCTGTAATTAATGAAACAAACCTGTTTCAATCACATTCTCCCAGAGCAAACCAGAAACTACCTTTTCCCAATACTCAACTCCGGAATCTGGTCAAACAATTTCACCGCTTGCAGTAACACTTCGTTGGTCTGGTTCATCACCTGAAAGTATCCCTCATTCTTCCAGATTTTTCTTGCGATCAAGGCTTTTACATCTCTTTGAAAAGCCAGCTTGTTTTTTGCCAGGTCTTTGTAATCGGGTTTTATTTGATTGCCAACGCCTACTTTCACAAGGGCGTTTAGCATTTCATCCGTTACCATAAAATTTTGAATAAAATCCTGCAAATCCATCTTTTCTAAATTGGATTTATTGCGTTCAGCATACTGAAAGGTATATTCAAAAATAGAATTGGAAAGGTAAAGGGCATTCAAATAACTGCTGGACATAGTAGTGTCTAGCGGAACAAAATAATCGGGCATGATGCCACCGCCACCATACACGGAACGTCCGCTGGTTGTTTTGTAACGGAGTGAATCGTTGAACTTGATGCTGTCTGAATGAAAGAATTCGCCTTTGGTATATCGCATGGCAATTTCTTTTGAATAATTTTCACCTTCGCCATATGGCTTTTGAATAGAGCGGCCGCTGGGTGTATAGTATCGGGAGATGGTAAGTCTTAACTCAGAGCCATCGCTTAAATCGAAAGGCCGCTGCACGAGGCCTTTACCGAAGGAACGCCTGCCCACGATTAGTGCCCGGTCATTGTCTTGCAATGCCCCGGCCAGAATTTCAGAGGCGGATGCGCTGCCTTCATTCACCAGCACAATTAAATCGCCTGTTTCAAAATCGCCAGCCTCTGTGGCATTGTCGTCCTGGTTAAAGCGTTCATCCTGGCCATCGGTGTAAACAATTTTTTTTCCTTCCGACAGGAACTCGTCAGCCATAGCAGTAGCCTCGTTCATGTAACCTCCAGGGTTTCCCTGCAAATCGAGGACAAGTTTTTTCATTCCCGCTTTCTTCAATTTATCCAAGGCTTCCTTAAATTCCTCATAGGTGGTTTGCGAAAACCGAATCACTTTGATGTAACCAATTTCCGGGGAAATCATATATGACGCATCAATTGAAAATTGTGGAATTTTATCGCGTATGATGGTGAAACTTAATGGAGGTTTAGTGCCCCTTAACGCTTCAATCTTCACCTCCGAACCTTTCGGGCCTTTCAGTAACTTGAAAACATCCGAATTTTTTAAACCTATGCCGGCAATATTTTTATCGCCCACTTTAATGATCTTATCACCCGATTTCAACCCTACGGCCTCTGAAGGTCCGCCACTCAACGGAAAAACTACTGTGAGCGTGTCGTGAAAAATATTGAACTCAATGCCTATGCCTTCATAATTTCCTTGTAGGTCTTCGTTGGCCTCCGTTTTGTCTGAAGCCGGGATATATATAGAGTGTGGATCAAGCCTAGCGAGAATGTGTTCAATAGCTTCTTCTACCAACTCATGCGATTTAGCTTTGTCCACATATTCATTTTCTATCAAACCAAAAACCTCTTTCATTTTTTGATAATCGCTGCCTGTGTTTGCGCCAATTCCACCACCCTTCAAGTTCATACCAATAAGCAACCCCCCGGCAAGGCCCAGACAAAGCACCAATGGCAAAGCAATGGTTTTAGGCGAATTTTGATTCTCGTTCATAGTTTTTTAATCGTTCTCTTTAAACGGACGCGCAAATTAAATGTTAAATTCGGGATAGTGAATCGTTAATCGTAATGGTTAATTGCAATGGAATTCTGGTTTTATGCCGAATAACGATTTACTTTTCAATTAACTGAAAATGCTTGGGCCGCATACTTGCCATTGACTACGGAATGAAACGCACCGGGCTGGCCGTTACCGATCCGCTCCGGATCATTGCCACCGCCCTCGAAACGGTAGAAACGAAAAATATTTTTGTTTTCCTTACGGGATATTTTGAAAAAGAACCCGTTGATGAAATTGTTATTGGCTTGCCTAAAACGCTGCGCAATGAAGATTCAGAAAACGCTCCTGCCGTTCGTGCTTTTGCCAAACAATTGAACCAAAAATTTCCAAACAAACCTATCCACTTTGCCGATGAACGGTTCACCTCCACCATTGCCAGGCAAACCATGGTGGCAGGCGGAATGAAAAAAAAAGACAGGCGCGTGAAGGGGAACGTAGATAAGATTAGCGCTACTTTAATTTTACAAAGTCACCTGGCAACGAACAATTGAGGAACCCGTGTGCGTGAGGTAACATTCCAGGGTGCATTTCTGCCAACCAATTGTTAAATTTCCACAATGTTCAATGAACCCACCGTTTCCCATCATGAAACCCAACATAACTCCGGTTGGATTGAAGTGATTTGTGGCTGCATGTTTTCTGGAAAAACAGAAGAACTCATCAGGCGGCTCAACCGCTCCCTAATTGCCAAACAGCACATAGAAATTTTTAAGCCAGCCATAGATAAGCGCTATCATAATGAAAATATTGTTTCGCACACCGAGCGCGCTATCCGCTCCACCCCTGTTCAGTTTGCCGGTGACATACTTTTACTGGCTGGCGATTGCGATGTAGTGGGCATTGACGAAGCCCAGTTTTTTGACGATGCCATTGTAGAAGTTTGCAACACACTGGCCAATGCCGGCAAGCGTGTGATTGTGGCCGGCCTTGATATGGATTTTGAAGGCAAGCCTTTCGGCCCCATGCCCAATCTTTTAGCCGTAGCCGAATATGTTACGAAACTTCAGGCTATTTGTGTTCAAACGGGTGGGCTGGCATCTTTTTCATTCCGGCTGAACAAAGACCCAAACAAAATAATGCTGGGCGAGAGAGAAGCTTATGAAGCACGAAGCAGGAAGGCATTTATGGATGGGATGAAAAAGTAAATCCGCTTTACCTATCAATCTTTATGAAGCCAATAATTTTTACCAAGCTTTCTTTCATGATGCTCCTGGAATATTTTATCTGGGGCTCCTGGTATGTAACCATGGGTACTTATATGTCCACATTTCTGCAATCTTCAGGAGTGCAAATTGGGGCGGCCTATAGTGCACTTTCAATCGCTACCATTATTTCCCCATTTTTTATTGGCATGATTGCCGACCGTTTTTTTTCAGCCCAAAGAATTATGGGCGTGCTGCATGTGGTGGGGGCAGCGCTGCTTTATCTCGCAACGCAAATCACAGGCAATACCGCATTCTATTGGGTCATTCTTTTTTATTCGCTTTTGTATATGCCCACCATTGCACTCAGTAACAGTATTGCATTTCAGCAAATGACCGACCCTGGAAAACAATTTCCATGGATCAGAGTTTTTGGAACGTTGGGGTGGATTGTTGCCGGCATTATGATTGGAATGTTGGGGATCGAAAAAACAGTTTCTACCTTTCAAATGGCTGCTCTCTCATCATTGGCTTTGGGAATTTTCAGTTTCACTCTTCCCAATACTCCACCCAAAGGAAAGACGAACGAATCGGCTATTGGCACTGAGGCCTTTGGGCTGTTCAAAGACAAACCCTACATTATATTTTTTATTGCAGCCATCTTAGTTTGCATTCCTCTTTCCTTCTATTACGGGTTTGCTAATTTATTTTTAAATGAGATGGGAATGGAAAACGCAGCCGGAAAAATGATTTTAGGCCAGGTATCGGAAGCAGTTTTTATTCTGGCTATTCCTTTTCTCTTCAACAAAATAGGCGTAAAGAACATGCTCTTGCTGGGCATGGTCGCCTGGATTCTCCGCTACGTGTGCTTTGCCTTCGGGAATGTGGATGCCGGAATGTGGATGCTCTATTCCGGAATAATCCTCCATGGTATTTGTTACGATTTCTTTTTTGTGACAGGCTACATGTACACCGAAAAGAAAGCAGGCGAAAAAAATAAAAACGCAGCGCAGGGTTTGTTCACGCTCGCCACTTATGGTGTGGGCATGTTCATCGGCACGTGGTTCTCCGGCTTCACCACCGATTACTTCACGATAGCCGAAGTGCACAACTGGCAATCCATTTGGATGGTACCAACTTACATAGCAGTTGGAGTGCTGATTTACTTTATTTTATTCTTCAAAGAAACAGCCTCAAACACGAATAACTAATAACGAACTACCAACAACTAATTCTATGAACATTGCAATGCTCGGCTCCGGCTTTATCGGAAGGTTCTACACCGACTCCCTCCACGGCCTTCGCAGTAAAGACCGCGTTGTCTCTATTTATTCAAGGCGTGAAGAGAGTGCTAAAAAATTCGCCTCGGATTACAGCGTGCCCTTCTGGACGATCAAAATGGAAGATGCCATCGCCCGGCCAGAAGTAGAAGTTGTCTGCATTTCTCTTCCCAATAATTTACATGAAGAAGCTGTGATGCTTTGCTGCAAGCATAAGAAAGCGGTAATGACCACCAAGCCCTTGGGGCGAAATGCAGGTGAGGCCAAACGCATGCTCGAAGCCGTAGAAAAAGCCGGAATTTTTAATGGCTACCTCGAAGATTTAGTTTACACGCCCAAGTTTTTAAAAGCCCACGAAAGTGTAAAAAACGGGGCTCTGGGGCGGATTTTGTGGGCAAAATCACGAGAAACACATCCGGGCCCGCATAGCGATTGGTTTTGGGATATGGAGCAGGCAGGTGGTGGTTGTATTTTGGATTTAGGCTGCCACTGCGTGGAGATTGCACGCACCTATATCGGCAAAGACATAAGACCGGTAGAGGTGATGTGCTGGGCCGACACGCAAGTGAAACCCATCGATGCCGAAGATCATGCTATTGGATTGGTGAAATATGAAAACGGGGCCATTGGCCAGTTTGAAGTGAGCTGGACGTTTCGCGGTGGCTTGGATTTGCGTGATGAAGTGATGGGCACAGAAGGCACCATTTGGATAAACAGTTTTTTGCGCACCGGCTTCGATATGTTTACTACCGGCAAAGGTGCAGACTATGTGGCTGAAAAAGCAGAGAGCAATACCGGCTGGCTGTTTCCTGTTGGAGATGAGTTGAATGAACTCGGTTACAATCACATGTTTGCCGATATGTTCAACGCCATCGAAAAAAAATTGACACCGAAAGAAACATTTTATGACGGCTATGTAGTGAACGCCATTCTCGATTCTGCTTATCGCTCAGCCAAAAGCAAACTGTGGGAACCCGTGAAGCTCGACATTTGGCGCGGGCGCACAGGTGTATCGAAAGACAGCCACTTGCAAGAATACGATGCCGACCATTACCTGGTGAAAGAAGAAATGACCCACTATGGAGCTAAGAAGGTGATTTTAAAAAATAAGAAGACAGGAAAGATTGTTGAGAAAGTGGGATGAAGTGGATTGGAGTAAACAGACGATGCGGAGACTTAATATCCGTATTGGTCGGTATTGAACAAAAACCATGTGGCGATTAGTTTTGTTAACAAATTCACGCTATGAAAAACTTTCGCTTAAGTCTTGCTTTGATTGTTTGGCCACTGTTGATGATGGTACTATCGGGTTGCCCGGTGGGTCTTGATTATTCTATGGCAGAACCCGGTTCCGAAAAATTTAATAAAAAGTTGATTGGCACCTGGAAGTTTCAACCGTCTGATTCAGTAAAAGATGCTGAAGTAATGGAGGTGGTTTTGAAAGACGGTGGAGATGCCTATACATTAACGGCAATTGTAAAAGAGCGTGGCGAAATGTATTCCCTGGAAACAGATAATTTTACAGGTTACGAAACAAACGTAGATGACCTTCATGTACTATTTTTTAAGCCTGATGGTGAAGCTAAGTTTTATCACTATCAGTATTATCTGGAAAACGATGATACTCTTCTTTTGGCCGATATCTCCTTGTTAGATGGTGGCGTTGATGCTGTAACATCAACTGAATCGTTACGCCATCAGGTAAAAAGCTCCATGAAAAAACCGGAATTCCAAACTGCATCTCTAACTTTCAAGCGGGTTAAATAAGATAACTTTTCAAAGGATGCTGGCCTATTGCCAACAGTTGGGAATAGAAAATGTCCACATGCTGACTACAACGGCAGAAAAATATTTTTCTTCAAAAGGATTTTCAAAAGCAAACCGAAACGAAGCTCCATCAGAAATAAAAAATACATCAGAGTTTTCGTTCGTTTGTCCGAGCGCCTCCGCTTATATGATTCTTGGATTGTCACGGACTTAAAGGCCGTAGCCATATGATTCTTTATCTTTTATATCTTTGAGTCCATTGCACTGTGTTGTTGCGTTTTTAAAGATATATTCTCCCTTCATGCCATATAAAATTTTATTAGCAGTTTTCCTGATTCAGGCATCTGCCATTATAACATTCGCTCAGAAAACTATTCCTGAGCATGGCGGCCGATGGGTGCACGATGAGGCCGGCATACTCTCTTCGCAAACCATCGCGCAACTCGAAGCACTGCTAAAAGCCGAACGCGATTCCACTTCAACCCAAATTGCCGTATTGTTGGTAAAAAATTTAGATGGTGGCGACATTGACGAATATGCCAACCGTGTTTTTAATGAATGGAAGCTGGGTGATGAAAAGAAAGACAATGGCATACTTTTTCTCCTGGCTATGGAGGAGAGGCAAATGCGCATTGAGGTAGGCGCAGGATTGGAAGGAGTGCTAACCGATGCGCAGTCCAGCAGGATAAACCGCAACGAAGTGGCTCCTTATTTCAGAAGAGGAGAATATGAGCAAGGCATTGCGGCCGGGGTTTTTTCCATTATTCAAACCATCAAGGGTGAATATAAAAATGACAGCCCGGTTGCGCGAAAATCGAAAAAGGGCCGCTCTCCTTTTATAACTCTTATCGTCATTATTATTTTTCTGATCATTGCAGCGCGCAGGCGTTCCGGTCCTGGTGGTGGCTATTGGACTCCTGGTGGTGGATTTATTGGCGGAAGCCGCTGGGGCGGTGGCGGCAGTTCGGGCTCGTGGGGCGGTGATTTTGGGGGCGGTGGATTTTCGGGTGGCGGTGGCTCGAGCGATTCGTGGTGATAAAAAAAAATATTGGAAGTTGTAAGTTCAATAAAAAACCTAACTCAAAAACCTCAACACCTCTTCCACAAATTCCTTAGGCTTCTCCGCTTGCACCCAATGGCCGGTTTCCATTTCCACTAGTGAAAAATTGGGGAAATATTTTTTTATCACGGTCTCATCCCCAAAGGAATAATAATTGGAGCGACTTCCCACAATAAACAAAGCAGGGCCCTGGAATTGACCTTCTACCACCAAAGCCGTCCCTATCTCTTCAATATTTTGCGAAATAGCCTCCAGGTTCATCTTCCAGCTAAACCCTCCACCTTGTTCGCGCGATAAATTTTTTAAAAGAAATTGTCTCACCTCAGGTTCATCGATGGAGTGAGCCAGTGCTGCATCGGCCTGGTTGCGCGAAGTGAGCGAATGTAGATTCATGGATTTAAGTCCGGCTAAAATTTTATCGTGCTGCACGGAGTAGGCCTTGGGCATTATATCCACCACGATCAATTTTTTTACTTTCGATGGGTACTTAATGGCAAAGTTCATGGCCGTTTTGCCGCCCATGCTGTGGCCAATTATTATGGCATCTTTTAATTTCTTTTGTTCAAAAAACCCATTCAGGTCTTCCGTCATGGCCAAAAAATCATGGTCGGGGCTGTGGGGCGAGAGGCCATGGTTACGCTGGTCAACGGTATAAACATGAAAACGTTCTCCCAGCATCTTAGCCTGGGTCATCCAGTTATCGGAAGAACCAAACAGGCCATGAAGAATAATCAGTGGCTGGCCTTGTCCATATTCGCGATAGAAAAGATTCATAGCAGCTAAGCTAATGGAGATGGAACCGCAGCAGGAGCCAGGTTGTGTTTCAATTTAACGGTAAATGTCGTTCCTGTTCCCAATACACTTTCAACATCAATGCTGCCTCCCAGCAAGTCCACTTGCGATTTTACGAGATACAACCCCAGCCCTCTTCCTTCAACATGAAAATGAAAACGCTTATAGAAATTGAACAGCTCGCGTTTATTGCGTTCTAAGTCCAATCCAAGTCCATTATCTTTTACTTTCAAAATAAAAAAAGTATCCACATAACTCGTTTCAATCTCAATTGCTAGCGGACGAAGTGGGTCGCGATATTTTATGGCGTTGCTCACCAGGTTAAATAATATACTTTCAATGTAGGCGGAAATCGAAACAACGTTTTTGGCGCGCACATTCACGGTTGTTGTGCCGCGGAGGGCAGTAATTTCATCATGAAAAAAAACCAATATTTTATTCAACAGCACTTCTATTGAAATATTACCCATGGAATTATGGATCTCTTTTTTTATTTCAATGGTTTGAATTAAGTCTTTAAAAACCTGGTCCAACTCCTGCGAAGACTCAGAAATTTTATCCAGGAATTTTTCCGATTCAGCTTTTCCCTGAACATGTTTCAAGACATTGGTCAGGCCAATGAGCCGTGCCACAGGGGCACGCAAATTATGCGAGACGGTGTAGGTAAATTGTTCCAGCTGGTTAATATTTTTAATGAGTTCAAGGTTTGCCTCTTTAAGGTGCTCTGTTTGTTTCTCTACTTCTCTGCCCAGGTTTTTATTGCGCGATTCTATGATTTGGTTTTTTTGCTCAATAATTTTTTTAGCCACTTCCAATTGTTCATTTCGATTCGAAATAAAATCCAGGTTGGCCTGGATCAACTCATTTTGAGAAGTAATCTCCTCCGTGCGCTGCCTCACCAGTCTTTCTAATGTTTCATTTTGCGTGGAGAGAATGCGGTTCTTTTCCGCTTCCGATTTCACCAGCTGCTCTGAAACTCCAAAAGCTTTTACCGTAGAGTATACCGTATACAGCAGGGTGGGCACTACCAACAAAATTAATACGAGCAGGGTCCGGTAGTTTCTTCGAAGAGCCTTCAGGTAATTGTTGTTGGCATTTTCAATGATGACATTTTCAAAAGCATCCACTTTAGCAGAAAATTTCAGGTATTGCTGCCATGTATTATATCCATAATCGGCTTTAAACATGGTCATAAACTCATCTTTGTTGCCCTGTTCAACATGAGCAAACATAGCATCAGCTATTTTGAAATAGTAATTCGCTGAATCGCGCATTTGGTAGAATTCAGACATCGCAAAATGTTGATCCTGAAGCGAGGCCTCCAGCTGTTTAAAAACTATTTTTATGCGTTCGTGAGCCGTTCTAAACGGAGAAGCCAATTGAGGATCGGATGTTAAGGCATACCCCCTAAGGCCAATATCCAATTGATGAAGCGTTCGGA
>Ga0315912_10001028_pt1 | contig 37986 bp, 22 predicted proteins | sample VfabasoilMG_FD_204469 | JGI IMG/M metagenome (GOLD analysis project Ga0315912, IMG submission 204469) | Garden soil microbial communities collected in Santa Monica, California, United States - V. faba soil | ecosystem: Environmental > Terrestrial > Soil > Garden | place: USA: California... | reverse complement strand
TCATTCATATTATTTTTTTCAGTGATTAAACCTTCTGAATAAACTTCTTCATTCATATTATTTTTTTCAGTGATTAAACCTTCTGAATAAACTTCTTCATTCATATTATTTTTTTCAGTGATTAAACCTTCTGAATAAACTTCTTCATTCATATTATTTTTTTCAGTGATTAAACGTGCTGGAGTAAATATTTCAATCGAATTATTATTAGTTTTTCCAGTGATTAAACCTTCTGTATAAAAATTTATAAATCCAGGGTATGGATTATAATCAGGTTTATCAAAAAAGATTTGTTTTATAATAGCTAAATAATAAACCGCACTAATAACACTTGTTATAATTGCAACTAACGACATAAAAATATAACCACTATCAATAGCAGCACTTAATATCATCTGTTTTCCAAAAAACCCTATTAATGGGGGTATTCCTGCAAAAGAAAACAAAGTAATAGCTAAACTAAAAGATAAAACTGGATTAATATAATAATAACCCTTTAACTGATCAATAAGTTGAACAAGGGAGTGATCAAATTTCTCCATACTCTCATGATTTTCTTTCATTTTTTTTACCTTTTCCTCTATTTCTTTTTCATAGCAAAAATCAAGCTCCTCTAAGCTATATTCAGGATATATATTTTCTAGCTCAGCAAATCGTTTCACCTCTTCCATCTCCTTAGCCTGCTCAGCCATACAAAACTCATGACCATCGAAAGGATCATTAGGGTCAACTAAAATATCCTCAATATAATCATCATAGTATTTATATTCATATGCATACAATGAATAACCTATAGCAATTATCAACATAAAGGCGTTTAAATTAGATATGGAGTATTGCATTAAATAAAACATAAACGCTTGTGTAGATTCTACACTATGTATACTTAAACCTAGTAATATAAAACCTACATGAGATATAGTACTAAAAGCATATAATCTCTTTATTCTTGATTGTGTTAAACCTACTATTGTCCCTATAGCTAAAGATAAAAGTGAGCTAAATAATAAGCTCATTGTTCAAGAAAAATCCAGATCAAACATGGATTTACTTGTATAATGAACTAATTCTAATAAAAAAATAAAAATAGATATCTTAGATATAATAGCTACAAAAGTTGTAACTATAGTGGGTATTGCATCGTATACATCCTTTAAAATAAAATTTATCATACAAATTAACCTAACGCCTTTATACAAATAGTAATATAAAACGATTAAACATTATCTCTACCTTTATTCATCCCAGCCTTAATCTGTATAATTTGTTCAAATCCAGATTTAGTAATATGAGCTTTAGAACTAATAATTTCCACAGCCTTTGCTCAATCAGTTAAATCTTGTGATTTAACACCTAAGATAGGATATTTAAGGAAAAAAGGTAATAATTTTTCCTGTATATCTTTTGAACTACGACATCTAAATACCGCATGTTTCTTAAAAGTATAACACTGTCCACATCCGAAATAAACCACGAAATACTCCATAAGCTGGATATCACGGTTATGCTGAGTTAAAGCAAAGGCCACTTCAACACGACCCCCTTCTCTAAAAGCATTATTCTTTCTCAAAATAATCATAAAAGAGCCATCTCCGGAAGCAAACCCAGCTATTCAAAAAGGATCAATTGGAAGTAGCTTTGTTGCATCAATTAAAGGCCTGTCTACAGGAGTATAATCAGGGAAAGCTTCTTTCAATGCAGGAGTCAATCCTCTGTTCATAGAAGCTCTAATGTTCATAATAACTTTTAAACCTGAAGATGTTAAATGTTCACCTCGCTTCATCATAAGAACAACCTCTTTAAATAAAAGATAATCCGCAAGCTTCTGAGTGATTAAAGGGTATTTATCGAAATGGGGTATAATTCCGGTTATAATTTGATATAAAGAACTTACCGTAAAATCACAACAGCCATTTCTCTCTTTACTCACTCGTCCAATACCTCCAAAAAAGTCTTTAATGTGATTTAAGAGTTTAACATCTTTTTTGTGAAGATTTATAATAAAATTAGCTTCGATTTTTCAACCTGTCTTACTTCTAGGTGATTTACGTGCGATAATGGTGAAACATCCTTCTGCGTCAGTAAATCCTGTTACAAATCAAGGCAGGATAATAATAGAAGATGTGTTCGGATGAATCTTAGGACTATTTGTATAAAGTCGTTTTGGCATAATTTGGTTAGAAGGGTTTTTTATTGAACGATTTCTTTCGAAACCTAATAGAGTACATCTTAAATACGATAAATCGTATCAACTAGCGTATACTCGTTGCTCTTTTACAGTTTGTGGTTTATATAATGATAATCCAGTGACTGATTTAGATCCGCGATTACCCATTTCTTTTTCAATCATCTTATGACTTGTTACCATACCTGAGTAATTAGTTCAGCCACCTATAACCTTTCGATTATGGCTTGGTATCATAAGCTTTAGGGCTTCCCCGGAGTTTGCCAGTTTTCCCCGCATATACGATGACTATATATTTGGTGATGATTTCCCAGATCATCTTTCAGGGCTTCAGAAATGGAAAGGAGCCGCTGAAACTTTAAATAAAAACCCTACAGACATAAACAATAAACTTATATGAATATAATAAGATTTATATCAATAAAGTAAACTTGTCATATTATCTTTACTTAAATTAGATATGTTAGTTATTATATATAAGCTATCTAAATTAGTAGTACCTGAATTAGCATACAGTAATCCTGTACTTAGAAGTATAAAACAAGAAGATAAACCACCTAATAAAAAATACATAAGACCACCAGAAGTGGCTGACTCAGAGTCTCTATATATAGTTGATAATAAGTATAAACCATAACTTTGTAATTCTATAGCAAGGAATATAGATACTAAATCACTAGTAGATATTAAAAAAATAGCTCCTATTACAATAAATAATATGATTAAAGAATATTCTATAATCTTATACTGTTCTCCCATTTTATTAACTATCATAGTTTGATAATATATTAATTTAGAGAATAATAGTCTATTTATAGAACTATACTGTTTTAATCAAACTTTTCTAGGATAAAAAGAAGTTAGCAGCAAAATAACACTACTTATTAATAAAATAAATATGTGAAATACACTTGTAGTACAAGTAGAATGAAATAAACCCCCAAATATTCCTATACCCTTATTTAAAAATAAAAAATCTAAATTGTCATGTGTCATTAAACTGGCAATAAGTAAAATACCGATAGTAGCTCTGCAATATAAAATGGATTTATCCCGTCTTAAAGTAATTGAATTAGATAATAATTGTGAAATCAATGAAGTAATTAACATAGGCCAGGAGGGAAATTTGAATTCCCACTCTTAATGCATGAAATTAATGTTCTACCAATTGAACTATCCTAGCTTGTTCATTTAAGTTCTATCTGTTGATATATACTAGCTTGCTATTTCTTTTGTAATTGATTGGTTATAAACATAGTGTACCTACAACATAATACTATATAGCGTATGTTACATAATAATCAAATAGTATCAGATAATAAAAAAAAAAGAGTGGGTATACAACATAGTTATTATATATAGGGAGGATACCCTGAATTGAACAGGGAACTTACTGTGCCACATACAGTTGTTCTGCCAATTGAACTATATCCACCTTTATGTAGAGGTGACTCGAACACCCATAATTAAATACCAAAAATTTATGACTTACCATTAGTCTACTACATATTAATTATTATAAACATATTTAAATTATAGTAAATTAAATTATTACTTTAAAAATCGTAATGAATTTACTATAATTATGGGTAATAAGACTTGAACTTATATGAATTAATTTCACCCCGTCCTAAGCGGGACCTGTCTACCAATTTCAGCATACCCATTTATTTTTTATTTATCATTGTTTTTCTTTTATGTTTTTTTTTTATGTTTTTTAAATAAATATTATAATATTTTGAGTTACTATTTATATATACACTAAATTATAAATATAGCTTAAAAATACATTATGTAGGTTAAATGAAACAAATGCAGCTTAAAATATATAACATGACATAAGTTTTAATTAATTAATATAGATATTAATTGAAAAATAGTTAACCTGTAAATTGTGGTTAAATAATGTATTTTTTTTGACTCTAGAACAATAGTTTAAGTAATATGCTTTAGCCAAAATTATAACTTATTAGCCTAACTATCTTAAGAGTTTTAATAGATTAAACCTCTTAAATAATGCGTTTAACCACTAAATGTGTTATATATACATTTATATATGATTATAATCAACCTGTGTTTTTCCTATATTTTTTATTAGTTATTATAAGCACAATACATACTCTTGAAGTTATACAGCACTATGTAAAATATACCTTTTTAACTAAATTGCTTAGTCTCTAGATTAGGAGATATATTTTATGTATCATTAATCGCCGTTAATAGGAAAACAATTTATTATTGGATGTAAAATATATAAGAGTACTTATTCTTAACATTAGAAGATATTTAAACTTCTTTTTATGAATGCCCAAGATAAGATTTGAACTTATAACCTAAACACCTTCAAAGTTTCGCTCTACCAATTGAGCTACCTGGGCTTTTTATGGAATAATCAGGAATTATATTTTCAAATTAATTATTAATATAGAGCTAATAGACATATAGCCTTTTTTTTTAATTACAGGCGTACTCCATACTTACGAATTATGTATGAACTATTACTTTATATTAGCATCTTTTACATTAGAATTAAAAATTATTTCTTTACCTATTTCAAATTCTAATATTTTAATATATTACTATGTATATATGAAAGAGGCATTATGAACTTCTTATGTCTTATAACCCATGATGATGGTTATCCATGTTTGATTAATATGTATTATTGTGAAGCAAGGATACTTAAACCTCTATAATTATCCTAATATTTAAGTGTCCAGCAAGCTATTTTAAAGTATATAAATAAACCTGTTATATGCGGATAATTTTTTTTTTATCATCCTCATACATCTCAAACCTGAATGCACTTAAACCATTATTTAGTATAGCTGGTGTGCAATATACTAATGTTCCTATGTTTTAACCTAATTAGTCTTTAAATAATGTGCTACTCTTATGTTAATTACAGTACTACGCACTACATTAGAGATACCAGGAATAAAAAAGGGGTTATACTGTAAATATAATACTTAACTTTATTATCCCCTTCCTATTTACTATACTATTTTAAGTGCTATAATCAATGAATAAATGAGTAACTTATAAAATTTAATTTGACTATTACATTAAATACAATTTATACTAAAAAATGGGGGATATAAATTAAATGATAAACTAGGATAATCAAACTTAAACCCCGCATAAAATGTATTATGTAAATATAACTTTTTTCAAATCAATAAAAAAAAGATAAATACAACCTTTTTTGAATGATGATCCTTTGTATTGTTTAATAGCACTATTTATTAAAACATACGTGTAAATTGTTTATATATATAAATTGTTTAAAAGCACTATTTATAATTAAACACTCTACGTTATTTACAGTATGTACTATCTATATGTGCACAGCACTAAAACTTTTTTTTTAGAGTACTATATATTATTTACATCACTATAAAAAAAAGATACTACAGCACTATTAATTTTTTACACGACTATTAACTTTTTTTACCTCACTCTTAATTTTTAACACTACTATTAACTTTTTTTACCTCACTCTTAATTTTTAACACTACTATTAACTTTTTTTACCTCACTATTAATTTTTTACAACACTATTAACTTTTTTTACCTCACTATTAAATTTTTACAACACTATTAACTTTTTTTACCTCACTATTAAATTTTTACAACACTATTAACTTTTTTTACCTCACTATTAATTTTTTACAACACTATTAACTTTTTTTTACAGCACTATTAATTTTTTACAACACTATTAACTTTTTTTGCAGCACTATTAATTTTTTACAGCACTATTAATTTTTTACAACACTATTAATTAATGATTATATGATACTTAGTTTTAAGATTGGAGATATTAGGACTCGATCCTAAAATAACGATATGCAAAATCGCAGTTTTACCAGTTAAACTATATCCCCTTAAGTATATGTATAAACATAACTTTTAAATAGACCCAAGCGGGGATCGAACCCGCGCATGCAACAGTGAAAATGTTATGTCTTAACCACTTGACTATTGGGCCTTATAGTTATATAAAAGCCTAAAATACCAAAATAATACTACGATGAGTCCTGTAATGAAAAACAATAATGAGACAAACCATAAATTATACAACAATATGTATTAATCGAGTTTTAAATAACAGTAAAAAATAGTATAATATCAAATACACTACTATATATTTATATATAAATATAAATAACCGTATATATATTTACCCCTTTTTTAAAATAATTTCTGTATTACTTCAATTATCTCTTTTACATATTAAACAACCTTAAACTTTCTTACTTTTCTCTATAACCAATTTTTACTGTTTAGTTTTACATGTTTTCACATTTATTTTATGGATATATAGTTATAATTAAATTAATTATTCAACTTTTATTCCAGCATATGTATAGACATACTGTTTGTATAATAATTGACTAAAAAAGGTGTAATACTACAATTACTTAGGTAATTGCTCGTTAAAGTAGCCCTAATCATTTAAATAGAAAAAAAAACAAGCTTATACTAAGAGATAAAGATCGATTATATCAAAAAAAGTAACAAGCTATACTTTAAAACCAGTGTTTACAAATCTTGTTATGGACCCTAGGTTAAAGGTAATAGATGTTAAAAATATAATTATACCTTAGCCTAATAAAGTGAAAGTCTAAATAGAAACAAAACCAATTTACATAAAAAATACGTTAAAATATAGTAAAAATTGAAAAAAAATGGTAAAATAAACTCAAAACTAAATAAAAAGTAAACTTTTATTTTGAAAACAAAGATATAACTATTCTAATCCTACATCCTCTGTAATGCGATCTTCACTAATATTCCTCATTACCACCACCAAATGATCCTTCATTTCTTCCCACTTCTAATACATCTTTTTTTTTTCATTCTTGCCTTGTTCAAGCTCTTCTGTGCTGTTACCTTCTTTTCTAGCCTCTTTATCTTCAGGTCAAGATTCTCTTTCTACAGGTCAAGATCCTCTTTCCCACATGACAAATGGTATATCTTAAGAAGTGAATAAGGGTGTAGCCTTCCTGTGATCCTGCCATGATTTGTGCCTAAACATACCCAATGTTCCTCTGTCCTACTGTCAATGCTGTTGTACAAATCTTCCATAAGAATAATTAAATCTTCAGTATCCAAAATCTTTGTCTCAATTAGGACTGGCTGTTCAAAATCTGTCCCTTGCCCCTGAGGTTGAGCATAATGAGTTGGTGATACATAACCCATCCAGTCTCTACCAGGTCGGGCTGAAGGGAGGGGTGTTTATTCTATATTATTAATAAAAATCAGTGATGTCAAAGGAGAAGAGGAAATACTTATCACTTTGTTCATCATCGTGTGTGAGACCCACCACCTCAGTATTCAAATGCCTCTCCCTTTGATCAGAAATAATCCCTTCCATTCTTGCATGGCAACCCATGCTGTAAGGTATAAGGGACCATCTGATCCTTATAGGGTAGGCAGGCTTCATATGTCTCATGAATGGGTTAAAATGCGACCTTCAGGCCTGGTGTAATCTTCTTGCCTTGTAACAGAGAAGGTTGGAAAACCATTAAAGTATGAAGTGCTAAGAGTAGATATGGTGGTAGTAGTGATGGTTGGATAAATATGAAGTCTGTAATGTGAAAGATGTGTATAATAGATAATGTAGTGCTGGATTGGTCAATAGTAAGACTGAAAGAAGGACTGGTCTTTATACTTGAAAACTTTTTCTCTCATAACTTCACATGCAGCCTCGGTTTTTCTGCCAAGTCTAGGTAGCAGCCAAATTCAGCAGGCAGTCATATTGCCAATGCTAGGGAACAGCCATATCAGGCAGACAACGACAGTCAAGTATTGCCAAGGATAGACAACAGCCATATCAGGCAGACAACGACAGTCAAGTATTGCCAAGTATAGACAGCAGTCATATCTGGCAGGCAACGACACTGCTAAGAAAATGAAACAAGTCCTAGATAAGGATGAGGCAATCCAAGATGAAATAGTTATCTTTATCTCTATCATATGACAACTTAGACTATTGGTATCTCTGATCAGAATGAGTCATATATAAGAGTCCAATGGATCTCTCCAATTCATTTATTGCCAATAAGATTACAGGTCATCCACTCAGGATCGCCTATCTCAGTGAGTCATAAATAAGAGTCCACCAATGTATATCTCCAATTCATTTATTGCCCATAATATTACATGTCATCCGCTCAGGATCTCCGATCTCCGTGAGTCATAGATAAGGATGGACCAACCAGATAACCCAGCCTAATCTTTTGTTGTCTGATATTCTCTCAACCGTATTTCCATACTGTAGCCTGCTTGGCTATATTGCTGCCTAGCCTTGGCACAGCAAGATCTCTCTGTTGCCTGGTTGGCACACTGTATCCTGCTTGGCACGCTGTTGTCTGCTTGGCACGCTGTTGTCTGCTTGGCACGCTGTTGCCTGCTTGGCACGCTGTTGCCTGCTTGGCACGCTGTTGCCTGCTTGGCAAATAGAAGTATAAGTATCTCGCCTCCAAAAGATGAAAACCTTCCGAAAGCTTTATAGATTAGGAGATTTTCTGTTATATTCATATCGAGTAACGGTTAGGTGGTCTGTTTCAACTCCTGTTCTCGAACTACTCCGAAGTTACTTACCTTCTGTTTCGCTAATCTTTATCAATAAAAGGGAGCCTCTGACATAATCGAACAGGTCGAGTTTCACTTACACAGTGTGAAGACTCTTATTTCTTATAATATATTCAAAGGCGTTTCATCCTTATACCTGTTTACGGATGACTAAGTGATATTTAATTGCCTTACTTGCACTGACCATTATATTTTCTTTTTAGGTTAATAGTAAAATATATCTATGTACATAACTATTTGTCTTTACTATAAAATAACATACCTCTTACTATAAAATAACATACCTCTTTACTATAAATTAATATTTTCCGTCTTCACTATATAATTACATACCTCCTTACTATAAATTAATATAATATGCCACCCTCCAGAATGTCCGGTTGGCCCCCCTAAGGAAATAAATTATGATCGTACTTGCTAGATCTAATTTATGACTCTAAGTCAGAGGGCATTCTGCAAAATCTTTATAAATCATCCGTCATATTTCAATATTCAGTAACTAAGGGCTACTTATTTCCAAAAATCGTTTTTTGAGTATGATTTTCTACTATATATTTCTATAGTATTTCTGAATCACCAGACCATTCTTCAGTTTTTTCTGCTTCTAGTGTTATACCTCTTTCTAGCACGATATCCATTTTCTTCAATCTTCCTTTCCTGATCCTCAATCTTCTCACCCTGCTGATGTAGCATCTCCCAGAGTTTTTCGATCACCTTTTCCTGACTCTTCAGCTTCTCATCCTGTTTCTTGGCCCCATCTATAACCCCCTTGAACCCTTTTTCCAGCTGACCTATCTGCAACTGCAATAAATTGCCGCTGATGAAGACCACTTCTGTTGTGTTTGATAGACCATGAGGGGTAAATCCATAATGTGTTCCAGGTTACAATTTGTCTGTTGTCCATGTGCTGAATACTTTCAGGATGATATTTGCAATACATCTCCTCCTGAGTTGAAGGATGTGTCCCTTCAAAAGGTGAAAAGGAAGCATAGTAACCGTCCGGGTAGTAACGGTCTTGTTCATTTGCAGGAGGGGGGGGTTGGAGTACGATCATAAGGGGTGTTTGGAGTAGTCATGATTGTGATAGGAGTAGACATGATTTGAGTAGGCTTGGCTGGATAGACTTGAAGTCTGAAAGAGGAAAGCTGGTAAGCTGAGTAATGGTGTATTGAATTGTTGGGTGTGTCTGTGTACTAGAGAACAGAAAAGCCGAAATAAGGGCCAATATTTATACTTACATACCCTCTTGCTCAGCCTTTTCATGTGTAACCTCGGCATTTTTTTTTTTCAAGATTGGGTTACATACTGATGTAACAGCCAAGAACCTAATCAGGAAGGTCACAATCTTGCCAAGCCTCTTCAATATATTGATCGACGATCCTTATGACTCAGAAATAAGAGTTGACCAATAAAATCTCTTTGTCTTATCTTTGCCAAGAAAATTAGGCCTCCTCAATAAATTGATCGCCGATCCTAATGAGTCATAGATAAGAATTGGCCAATAGACTCTCTCCGTCTTATCATTGCCAATAAAGCCAAGCCTTTTCAATAAATTGATCGCCGATCCTAATGAGTCATATATAAGAATTGACCAATAGACTCTCTCCGTCTTATCATTGCCAATAAAGCCAAGCCTTTTCAATAAATTGATTGCTGATCCCTATGAGTCATAGATAAGAGTTAGCGAATAAGAGTAGAAAGAGTTATCTTTCTCTCTTTTACATGCCGTTCTAGACTTTATGGATCATCGATGAAAATGAGTCATAAATAAATCCCACCAATCAGCTTTTTTCCCGTTATCAATGCCAAGAAAATTCAATAAATAATTTGCCCATAATAGTAGCAGCCTAGCCTTGGCAATATTTCTGCCTGCTTGGCAAAGCAATATTTCGCTGTTGCCTGCTGGACTGTAAAAATATAAATACCCCTTCTTTCCTCTGTTTAATCTTCATCCCAACTTCAGTCACCACTCTACCAAGCTATCAAATCAATATATCACACTATCCTCCTTCATCCTTTTATCAGCCACTGTTCTACCATACGCCTTTTAAACACCAGCCTTTCTACCATACCAAAATGGCTTTACCAGGAAACACCAACATCAATGAGTTGTTCCGTTATCTGAACTCTTCAGACCGCAAGTTATATTTCCGTCGACAAGGCTGGGCTTTGCCTAATATTCCCCCCACCATTCAACCTGTGCTTTTCGCACATACCCTTACACCTCCACATACTAGCGAAAACCTCGCCTCACTAGGTTTAGCTTTGAGAAGACTCAGAAATCCTCCCGGGGGAAATAATCTGGAATGTTATGTTTCATCCTGGGGGACTACAGCTATTCATCGGATCTATTCTGGTGCAAACTGGGTGATTACACCGGAAAATCGGGATTCCCAGAGTAACAAGATACCAGATCTGGTTATTGAAGATGTGGTACAAGGCCAAAATAATCAAGAAAGCTACCTCCAGCCCCATCTGGTTTGTGAATATAAAAAAAAAGGAGGCGCATCATTGATGGATGCTATGGGACAATTGTCAGAAAGTGTGACAGAGACTCTGTCGTCATGCTTATACGGTTCTTCCGAAGCTGTTTACAAAGTATACGCATATGTGCAAAGAGGCCAACATGCTGCTATCTTCGAGTACCACTCCAACGCCTCTGATCTTACTGAAGAGGGAGTTCCGAATGTGGTGGGTTTTGTTCCTCTAACCCTCCCTTACTACCTCACAAGTAGACAGAAAGTCAAATCTGTTTATCCCGCACCTTATCCACCCCCAGAGGGGCTATTGCTCTTATCAGACACGGTCGGGGCCAACTTTGATCCATACTCTGGAGCTCACGCACTAGAAAGAAGAGAGGGTATTGTTTTTAATGAACCCTGTGTTTTCGACATTACGTCTCGTAGTCATCGCCGCCATTTACTTAATCTATTGAAATGGTCAACAGAATATGAGCCTAGGCCTAGTATTCATCCTGATGATGATAAATAATACTTCTATTTTTAGGGTGCTGATGATAAAGGTTGTTATGATTAATAATGGTTTCTTGTGGTTAATCTTTGTCCTTAAGTGTTTTTAGGTGTTATGGTTTATTAGGGGGAAGTTCTCAGTATGGCTGTCGAATTCTAGTGTTCAATATGCTCAGTCTTTTATATTAACCAAGAATGGAATTTCACTTAATTGTCTCTGAGTCCTATCGTATCCTCGCTTTTTTTTTTAGGTTTTCTTCAGTTTTTTTACTACTATCTTCTCTTTAGGGTTGTAAACCGTTTTTCTTATATTATATTGTGGTTTAATTTTTTCAATGTAATGTTGTTCTCTTAATCCGAGATCTTGTTCCTTACAGTATTCTAAAAGAGTAACAGAAAAGTTTGAAAGACCGTATTTAGAAAAGGCTCTGTTAATGTTTGTGTTATACTTAGTAACGTCATAGCTTTGTCAGTAATAATTTTTAAATCTTTCTAAGAGATTTTTAGATTTCCCTACCAAATCAAAATAGTCTATGCCCTACAAACCTCTATACAATTCTCCTAAATCAGATAATACACTTGAAATTAATTCTGTAGATACAAAAATATATTCTTGCTTATTAGCTTTAATATTAGCTATTAGTGGTATAGCTTATGTTTTAAATATAATTTCTTTTGATGATGAAAATGAAAATATACTTGAGATGGAAGACTCTAATCCTTCTAAAATCACAAATCTTTCACATGATTTAGATGATAATAAACCTAAATTAGAACTTAGTATAAAAGATGAGTTAAAAGGAAATAAAGGGATGAGTTAGAAGATATATCAGAATATGACCCATTCGATTCAGAAAAAAGTAAGACAGAAGAAAAGATATGTATTGATGGTCAAGAATTTACTAAGAGCGATACCCCATCCATATACAAATATAAACGAACTTTATTCGAAAATTTTGTAGATAGGACTAAGATAGATAGCCCAATGCTAATTAAAGCTGAGTTGGAAAAACCTAATCTGAATAAAATAGACACATGAAGTACTAACATCTATAGTCCCTTTACTCCTATTACCTTAAATGAGTTAGATAAAGAAATTAAAAACAATAAAAATGTTTTAGCTGATTTAGATAATATTTGTGGTAAGGATACAATAGATTCTGTTAAAAGTAATCTATTAGATATAAGCCTTTCAACGAGAGAAAAAAAAGTAAGTATATATCAGGTAACTAAAAAAGTTCCGTATGTATATTTAAAATCTACCTTAATCCGCAGGTATTGTAGCTTGAGGGTTTTTCCTTAACAACGTTCATACTGCTACTTATGGGAAATTATAAAACATATTTTCACATTACTTACTTTACAATATAGGGGCCTTAAATAATACTACTTGAACATTATGGCTTAGTTCTTAAATCCTTTAATGCAACTTTTGTTACATTGATTTTCTATTGTTTGTTTCTTTTTTTTTTCAAAAAGAAACTTTAAGTATGCTCGGTTGAACTTGTGACCCTACCACTTTTGATTAAGTAAGATTGGCGCTACCCATACATTCCTAGTCTCATATCCATCACATACTTACTTTGTAAGACTTGACCTATAGGTATAAAAATAAAAGATCGCAGGGTATAAAAGGGTAAGGTGTCAGCCTTCCTTTTACCTTAATTATGTAAAATATACCTTCTAATTCAATTTATTTTTACCTTATATGATGTAGAAGCATATTATCCATATTGTATAATATACTTTTATATATTTAAATCTTCAATAAATAAGGTATTACCTGAAGGACGACTTGAACGTCCACGAGACAAGCTCAGGATAGCTTAAGTATCCTCTGTATACCAATTTCAGCACTCAGGTTATTTATATATATATTAAAACAGCTAATGAGGTAAGGTCTACCTATTCCAGCACTCGGATTAAAAAAAATTATTTTGTGACTAACATGCACTATAAATTCACACGGTCTGTATATAATTATATATAATTGTATATTCTTAATTTAATATACTTATGTTTCAATAAACTATGGCTCTAAAACTATAAATAGATCAAGGCCTAATTTTCAATATTCAGGCTCTCATTATACAATGGTATCTTATTAATTAGTATTCACTCCAGTTGGACAAATATCTTTAATCTTTGTTATTTCGAATAAAGTATTGTAAAATGTTAAATAGCTAAATATTAAATATTATATAATAAATATGTAACCTAAACTAGTATAAAAATTTTTTTACAGAAATTTTTATCAAAAAAAAAGTAATTAATTGAGAAAAATTAGTTTCTCTAAGGCCAGAATGATTCGAACACTCATCTGAGCTATCATGAGCAGCTTGCTTTACCAATTAAGCTATAGCCTTAAATTATGTAGATAGAGGATTTGCACCTCTATTTCCTGGACATGAGCCAGGTATGTTGCTATTACATTAATCCACAGTATAACTAAAAAATATAAATAGCCCAGTACCCAGTACGAGACTTGCACTCATATCTTCCGATTACAAAACGGGTGCATTACTATTATGCAAACCAGGCTAAAAAAATATATAATTTTTGATAAGTATGTTATTTAGTTAATAATAAATTAGTACTTTATACCTGAAAGCATCAAAGCCCTTTCAGCCAAAGCCTATTTTTTGAGGCCATATATAGACAGGTACTGTGTATATATAGAATAGTATTTAGTTCAATCTAGAATAATATGGTTAGCTTTTTATTCTCCCTAGTTTTGTGAACATAGAGTTATTAAAAATAGTCTATTACTTAAATTAGTCTACTATTTATAGTAGTCTAATCTCTAGTCCTCCTCCGTAATATTCTATTACGTATGTATAAGAAACTAACCCCTCATCTGTTTCAGTTTATTTTGAGTTAGCTTTTTAGTGAAAGAGTATCTTAAGGTAAGCTTCGTGCCTAGATGCATTCAGCACTTATCTTAACTAACGTAGCTTTCCTGCCATGCCTATACTATGGTATATAATTGAGTATACATAGCTCTCTTGTTACTGGTAGTCACAAAACTCCAGTACCGGTTATTCTCTGTGTTTTGCAACAGGGTTTAAACTCGATCGTGAATACTCAGGGCACTAACATAATACATAATAGTGAGACCTAACTATCTGGAGCCTTACCAGTAACTTAGATTACCAGAATTATTACCCTTATATATAATAAATAAAAATCTTAAACGCTAAAAAAATAGCGTTTAAACTATTATATATCTGTTAATATTAAGCATATAAACAACAGGTAAACCATAGGTTACCATACCCAACTCCTTTCGTACGAAGGGGCTATCCTTATTTTACTCTAATTTCCTCTAGAAGATAGAAACCATACTGTCTCACGACGTATTTAACCCAGCTCGTGTAGCTCTTTAATCGACGAACAGTCGTACCCTTCATGATTCCTACATTCATGTGGATGAGCTAAGCCGACATCGAGGTGCCAAACTGCGCACTCAATTTGTACTCTCTGGCGCAATTAGCCTGTTATCCCCAGCGTAGCTTTTTCAATAATACAAGACCTTTCCTTACTGCGTCTTGCGATCTTTATGCCCTGCTTACGCAACTGATAGACGTGTATGTCAAACAGTAAAGCAAGATTAAGCCATTAAACTTTGGAAGTACATATCAATATCATTTTTTTTTTTACCTTTTAGTTTCTTTTCCTTTCGTTACAAAACATAAAAGACCAAAAACAGAAAAATAACTAATAGTGTTATAATTAATAATTTTGTTCGAATCTGGGTGTGTGAAACACATTCTGTATTCTGTGTGTAATATTCGTATAAATCTTTTTTTGATTAGTAAATATTAATAATTAATACTTTGTGTACATCTATTTTCCATATAGGTAAAATCTTACTTATCTTAAATTGTTTTTAATTCTAACTCAAATAGAAATATAACTGAATTAGTTATAGATACTTCTAAAAAAAAAAGTAAATATAAAAAATAACAAACTAAAATATAATAATTAAAAATATAACTTAATACATAAAGCAATTTAATACAAAGCCCTATGTATTCTGCGTATAGCATAATTACAAAATTAAATTTGGATACTCCCAGGTACTCTTTATGGGATCTGTGCCCCGCATAAACCGTCCGCTAGCCATTGTCTCCTGAGAATACTATTCTCCTTTTTTGGATAACACTTTTTATGTGGTAGATGTAATTAACAAGAAGACTATTGTTAACTTGTTCTACTGATATAACAACCAGAGTAAAGGTGTTTCAATTTTGTTTTATCAACTACCTTATTCCCTAAAACCTGTTAAATTATACCCTATAACTAGTAACAGTAAAGCTGCATGGGGTCTTCTCGTCTATCTAGAGATAGGCAGTATCTTCACTGCCATTCCAGTTTCACTGAGCCAATAATTGAGACAGCTGTTGCATCGTGAGATCATTCATGCGCGACATCATTTAAATGCCAAGGTATTTCGCTACCTTAGGACCCTTATAGGTAAGGCCGCCATTAAATGGGGGTTCCTTCAAAACCTAGCCTATGTTAGTCGGCTAAGTAAATCCGTTAACCAGCCATCATTGGGCAGATAGCGCACTCTATACATTGATTTACATCTTACGCAAAGTGCTGTGTTTTAATTAAACAGTCGTGCAACACCATTCTATGTCTCCTCTTCCTAGCCTGATATTAATCAGTAGGAATGGCACACCTTCTCCCTCAGTTACGGTGTCAATTTGCCGAGTTCCTTAATTATTGTTCGCTCAAACGCCTTCGTATTCTCTACTAGCTTACTTGCGGTAGTCTTTAGGTACGGTAAAAATCTATATTTGTATAAAGTTTAAATCCTTTCAACCCTTCATCTGATTTAGTTTATTATGAGTATGCTTACAATCTAGTATATGCTTTTTCCAGAACATACTACTCAGGTACTTTCTCAGCCGCAAATTTCTGTAAAATCTAAAATCTTCATATAACCTCTTCAATCTTTTCTTAAAAAATAAGAAAAGTCTATAATAAGCCTTAACATATTTGAAAGACTTATTCTTTGAAAGATTAATTATATATAATATTATCCATTTGCTATCAAAAAAGTATGTACTCATGTTGCATATACATGCTCATCATTTTATCCTTTAGGTTTAATTTAGAGGCCGTTTATAATTATACCATAAGCTTAAGGCGGGACAATGCGACTACAATTCCTTGCGATCAAATCCTTTTCGTTACTTGTGCCAGCATTCTCACTTGGGATACAATCTTACCCAACGTTCCGCTACCCCATAATTTAAAAAATCTATACTTCATAATAAGTATTTACTAGAAATTTACAATTTAAAATCTACTTTTTAGGTATAAAGTTATACTAAAATTATAAAATTTAAAATATACTATGGACAAGGTGTCGGTGTTTTGTTTAGATCCGCTATATTTTCGGCGCTTTTAACTAAATATATCAATTACTAATAAAATAAATAAATTAATAACTAATCTGTTGAACCAGTGCTCTGTTACGAGGTCTTTAAAAAATGGCCGCTTCTAAGCCTATTTCCTGGTTGTATAGTTTAAATACTTCCTTACTTTCACTTAACAAAAACTTTGGAACCTTAAACACTTGTTCTGGGCTGTTTCCCTTTTGACACACACAGATCTACCTTATTTTATCCTTATTATCGGATTGAGTAAAGGTACTTCTCCCTAAACAGTTATTGACAATAACTATCCATTTAGACAACAGGTTTAACCTGGTTCAGAATTAACTGAAACTAAAGTAATTATTATTCTTTTTTAATTTTTTTATACAACCTACGCTTGCTTTTTTAATAGTGTATACACCATTAACTGTAGAACCTCTTTTAATAGCATTAAACACAGCTTGTCTAGATATACCTAGAAATGCACCAGCCTCCGTTTGATTTGTGAAAGATTTTACCTCATTTGTCTCAATATTTAACCCTGAAACAGCTACTCCCTCACGAAGTATTGTTTTAACTCTTAAATTTGCTAAAGCTTCTTCAGACAAGGGATTTCTTTTTCTATATTCGGCTGTATCAGCGGCTAATATTTTTCTGGTATCTTCATTGACAACTTTACCCGTGTGACTTGAAGATATGATTTTCTTATGCTCAGGAGATATAATTTTCTCTTTTAATTTATCTATATTCTCCTGAGTATGTTTGTACCTAGTACATCTTAGCATACCTCAAAATATTATATTAAGGTATAAGTAAATCGATATAGAATTGTTCCCTCTCCATATTGCTTTTTATATGACAATCTTCTAATATCTCTAATGTGAAGTTACCATGACCATACTTTAGTAAAGCATCTTTTATTGGTCTAGAATTTCTTTTTAACTCTTTAATATTGTAGTAGCTTCTTAATCATATATCTAAATTTAATTAATTGCACTTCCTACAAATGAGTTACCATTCAAATGATTAACCCAACGGTAAATACCTGAGTTACCATTCAAATGATTAACCCAACGGTAAATACCTGAGTTACCATTCAAATGATTAACCCAACGGTAAATACCTGATTTACCATTATTCTTCTTTAATATTTCTAGTTTCATTTCCTCTGAATTTTGTCTGATTTAACTGGAGTTACTAACTCTATATTCATTATGTTATTTTTATTGTTGTTCTTATTGTTATTGTTGTTGTTATTCTTATTCCCTTTAGATAAAAAAAAATTATTGGTATTATTAAGGCAAAAACAAGCTGTAACACTTGTTACACTTTTAATAAAGAAAATTACTTTATTGCCATTGCACCCTTTCGGATGAGGCTTGACTATATCTTAAGCTTTCGCCAATCCACATCTAGTCGATGAACTGCACACCATATTAATATAAAATTATAATGCTGCTTGGCTGCGGATTACCCATTTCCTTTCGTCATCTATTTCGATTTTACCTAATTTTTTATTGGTAATTTATAAATAACCAAAAAAAAAATAACCACGAGTCATTACCTGTGCCACAAGATGTGTTACCACTCTTGCTTGGTTGAAATAGCTTTAGGGCTTCCCCGTCAATTTGAGGATTTTTAGCAGAAGGTTCACTCCTACTTGTAGGCTGTTTATATAAGTTTCTCAATCCTATACAACCTTATCGTTAAATGTCTGATAGTTCAAGATTCATCATTGCCCTTCCGAGAGCAAATACTCGCAGATAGAGTCTTCACGACCCCCCTATATGCACAAGGCATTACTATAAAAAAAGGATACTAAACCTTAAAATGGTCATAATGCACAATTTGTCCGAGATTACAGTTCTGTACCTGCTATGATGTACTTTAAAACTACATACTTACATATGTTTCGCGGAAAACCAGCTATAGTAGTCAGTATTGTCTTTCACTAACTTACCATGATTCTTTGGATATTTTTACAACAATAAACCATTCGGCCTTTTATAAGCCTGACCATAGTAAGATCACTACTCTTCGGGTCTCTCTTTAGATACTAATTCATTACTTAATAACTGGATTATCTAGGCAAACTAACTAAATATTAGTCCGTGCTTGCTTGCATCTAACTAGAACTTGCTGACCCATTATACAAAAGGTACGCTCTCATATGTTTATTAAACTTAACTTGAGCTGCTTATAAGACTACTGCTCTTGAGTTTTCCTTCACAGTACTTGTTCGCTATAACTTGCATATTATATTTAGGCTTAGAGGAAGGTTCCCCTTTATTCAAACAGATTAACCATTTTACTTTAAAGCCTCTGCTCTACTTTCATTCACACTACTTATAGAATCTCGTTTGATTTTTTTTCCTGAAGCTAATAAGATATTTCAATTCACTTCGTTTTAATTCTTGTTCTTCTTAATATACAGTCTTCCCCTCACAATAGTCTCTTTATATACTTGCCATAAACTTAAACCTTAAATTATCTAATAAATATAAATATTAAGGTGTTAAAATTATGAAATAATACATTACATATCAAATACATTACTATAAAATTTCATATATTTTTATCAAAAACATCACTATATGTTTTCATATATAAGTGTAAAATACATCACTATCTGTTTTTTTTTTTAATTTATTCCAAATTACACATCGGGTTATTATGATTCGAACATAACTACTCCTCATCCCAAATGAGGCGCCTAACCAACCTGGCTCTAACCCGCTTATATTATTGTATAATATAAAATATGACAGAGAATATCCGATTCGAACGGATGTGGTTTTTCAACCAAATAAGTTTCAAGCTTACCACTTTAAGCCACTCAGTCAATTCTCTTTTTATGCATTTTTGTTGTTATATGTCTTACAAAGAGTATGTCTTACAAAGAGTTAGATATATCATATAAACGAGTAATAATCCTAAATTAAACTGCTTAATTTTAAATATAAAAAAAAATAAAATAATTATTTTAAACTTGCCTTACTCTATACTTTAGTCATTCCAAATACAATTATTCTACAAATATATCTCACTTATTACAAATATATTATACCTGGTGATATCTATAGTACAATATAAATCATTAAATAGACCATATATATACTCGAAATATCTTTCACATATATAAAAATATGCTATACCAAGTTATATATAATACAATGTAAACTATAAATTAAAACATCTATATATATTAAAAGATATTTATTAATTAAACCTTACTAATTAAAATAATATGTTGATTAAACAATATCTATTAATTTAAATAACATAATTATATGATACCTGTTAATTAAAATAATCTTTAATTAAACCATATCTGTTAATAAAAATAATCTATTAATTAAAGCATACTTATTAATTAAACCCTTGTTGATTCTTAAGATGCAAGTGCGTACAAGACTCGAACTTGTAAAAACATGTCCGTAGCATGTTATTATACCAATTTAACTAACGCACTTTTTGATTCCTCAACGAATTGAACGTTGATCACATCCTTATCAAAAATGCGCTTTACCAATTAAGCTAAGGAACCCTTATAAATAAAATTTATGTTAAATTATTGTTTATAATATTTAAAATCTTTTTTTTATTCTTATATAATATAAAGGGGGTATTATACTATAACAAGAGCATCCAGACTTGAACTGGAAATTTGAAGTTTGAAGCTTCCTATTTTACCAATTAAACTATACTCTTAAAAAAAAAAAATTATAATAGCTTATTTAATTTAAATCAATATTTAGGGCGTTATATAAATTATAATCCAAATATTATTGTTATTGTACATAATTCATACATTGAGATAGAGTAATAACTGGTCATACTGATAGTTAGGTAATCCATAAAAACCTTCTAGTATTAAATTTAATGTTAATTATAAAGTATTATTTATATTATGTTAATTATATTAATTTAAAACCTATCTTTTATAAAATATATAATGATTAAACCAATACATGTAAATTAGCTATGTATTAATGTATTTAATATACCTGATACTTTTAAATAAAACATGTATTCTATTAAATTAATAATCCTTAATATTATTCTGTATATTTATGTATTACCAATCTATAAACCTACACATATAATTAAAAAATTCTTTACTAGATCCGGAAAAGAGCGGATTTGAACCACCAGGTGTTAAACACAATATTTAGCAAATATCTCGCCTTACCTATGGCAACTTTTCCTTTTTTTTCAAATACTGTTTTTTTTTTATGTAATAATATAATTTTTCTTTCCTGATTTTTAGTAAAAATAATAATATTTTATTTTTATAGTATTTTACTTTTAATTAATATTTTTAATTGTTAATTGTAATATTTTTAATTGTTAATTATAATATTTTTAATTGTTAATTCTAATATCTTTAATTGTTAATCCTAATATTTATTTTTAATAATATAACAATACGGGTCAGACCGGATTTGAACCAGCATCTACTTTCGTGACAAGAAAATCCTCTACCAATTAAGATACTAACCCCTTACAGCTAACCGAATTCGAATCGGTACACATCGTTTGGAAGACGATTGGACTAACCATTATCCTATAGCTGTTGTTTTATTTTTATAAATATAATCTTCTATCATACAATAACTCTTTAATAGCCTATTCCTCTCTTAAGTTGCTTCTAGCTTCCTATTTTTGCCGTGTCACACAATATCCCTTACAATATTTACCTTCTCTAACACATTTGCTAAGAAAAGAAATTGTAACTTTTAAAAACTCTGCTCCTTTTGTAATAGATGTAAACTCGTGAGATACACGATTATTAATATTTATAGGACAAATGATAAGAGAGTTGGGATTAACATATGGCTTATTTATTAGGTAATCTGCATTAACATCTATACCTAATGATGTAATATACCTAATGGTGTAATATACCTAATATTTAGTTTTTGTTGGTAATAAATCAACCTTACTTTTGAACTGTTTAACATACTTAATATAATTAATTTTACCCTTTAATTAGTAAGGGTTTGCACCCTACAACCTAATAACTTACAGTATATTAGTAATTTAAACTAGATCTAATTATCCATTATAAGCTTCAATCGATTAACTTTCTCTACTTATGGATATGGGTATTACTTAAAAATATTTACAGTCTACGGTTAAGCTATAGGCCTATATATTTTATAAAATCTAATGGGCTTGAATCTTTATGAGAGTAAATCTGCAAATGTTACCCTTTTTCATAACAAGTTAGCGTTATAAAATCATTATTTAACCCAAAATATCTAGAGCTATAAGCTCATACAACTACTACAAGAATAATAAAGATAGCTAGTTTATTACATGCGAAAGGTGTAATAAAAAAAAATAGGGGTTTACTAGCCCTAAACTTAAACCCTAAATTCTATAATAAAAATAAAGGTTAAAATAATGGAATAACACATTACATACCAAATACATTACTATGTAATTTCATATACAAAGAAAAAAAAAATAGATCATTCTATACTTTAATATAATAATGCATAATTGTATATGAACACCTGAATTTAATCCCAAGGTATCTATTAAATATAAAATATTAAGTTATGATACCAACAATATATGGAATAAAAAAGTACAAAACCCTCTATTTTTAACTCTACTTCTAAGACCAAAAGGATTTTTCCCTTTTCTCTTCTTCAAATGAGCTCTTTCCTTCTTTTCATACATCCTTATCTTCTTATCCCTCTCATTCACCATTTTCTGCAGTTTTTCAATCTCCTCTTCCTGAGCCTTCAGCTTGGCATTCTGCTCCACCTTCCCTTCATTCAAGCTTTGGATCCATTTTTCAATAGTATTGACACGTAACTCGCTTAATGGGGTAGGGTCAAAGTAATATCCATTTCCGGCTGAAAGTTGGAATTGTCCATGTTTTCCATAATGTGGGGGTGGTAATTTGTAATCATAGTCCTCCCCAGGTTGGGCTGAAAAAGGTGTTTCTGGGTAGGACACTCTGGATGGTAACCAGGTTTTTGAAAGGTAAACCATGTATAGGGTATCCAGAGAACCAGTCTTGAATTTCACCAGGGTTGTGGGCGGGTAAACCATGTGTAGGGTTTCCATAGAGCCAGGGGTCAGTACCATCTTGAGGTGATGAGTGGGTGTCATATATAATCTGAGCCTGGGGGGGGGGGGGGTGGTAAAGCATTCGCAAATCGATCCCTCTCAGTCCTACTATGGAAGATAAACTCCCCTTGGCCCTTACGCATGCAAATGTCTACACAAGACTTGAACACCACACGGTCCGATATGTCATGATGCTTCTCCAGATAATATTTTTTGACGAAAAGTTTAACATTTTCCCTCAGTTCTGCACCTGGTCTGTATGTTATCCGGACATTGCACTGGAAACCTGTTACAATCGGCCTGGTTCTTGGCGGAATAGGGACTTTGTCTGCATCTATTTCTTTGAAGCCAAACCAGGAGCGTCCAGTGCTGACCCTTTTGTCCTATTGCGCCAGGGCATCTCAATGGAGTACGGAGTCCTTCACTTTTACAGAGGGTTGTTGATAGGGATAGTGGGTTTAACATGGAGATTTCTGGAGTACCCTGGGTCAAAATACCTGGGACAGATCCACCACATCTCCTTACCACATACTTCCTACCGACCCTCAGGACTCAACAAGAGATCCTAGTCGCCCAACACTTTCAAGAGAATACAAAGAGGGGATAACATGGATTTAGCTAAAGAGTAAGAAGCAAGAGATATTCTCAACATCCTCATTTGGAGATCACAAGGGAACAAACCAGGAATTTGTGTTATCTGAGACATCCCACCAATCCTCTTCCAAAGTCCTTGACACAGTCAACCCTTAGTATGGGGATTTTGACACAGTCAACCCTTAGTATGGGGATTGTTACAGAGGAAGACAAAATCAGGAGTATCAGCCTGTTCTTACTGGCGAAGAGTTCGGACAGAACACAGCATACTTAAAAGCCCAGGATGATGAAATGGCAGAGAGGGAGGGAAATCAAGAAGGAGACAGGATGAAGGTGGATTGATCAGTAGGTTTTTGGAAGACGAGTCAGAATGGTTGTTTCTAGGTTTAACTGCAATTAGCTCAGTGACACTTTTCAGGAGTTATGATTGTTTTATTTAGGGAAGTTCTCACTATGTCTGTTGAATTTGAGTATTCAACATACTCAGTACTTTCTTTATGTTATGTTAACCAAGAATGTTATTTCATTTACCATATTTCAGCCTAGACTAGCATAAACTCGCTTTTTAAGGTCTAAACACCCAGACAGGACTTTTGTCTTTGACAACTTTCTTGCTGTAAATTGATAATATCTTCAATTTAAAAGGTCATACTTATCGTATTTCCTAGGGTTAAAAGTTTAACAAAAAAAATAAACTAATATACCCGCCAATTGATGAGCAAATAGGAAAACATAAGGTGGCAATTACTTAAAAATTCTTGTGATAAAGACATGCCAAACTAAAAAAAAATCCTCTAGCAGGCATATGTGGGAGCAAAGAAAAATTATTGCCTTAAAAAAGACTTTAGTTGAAGGCTATATACTTATTTTTTTTTTAAGATCTAAGGGATTTGAACCCTTATGATAATGATTAAAAGTCATACGCTTTACCATTAAGCTAAGATCTCTTTATATACTAATGGTCATAACCCGAAAAGACAATTGCATACTTATGACCATAAGTAGTAAGAAATAAGTGGTTTGAACACTTAACCTGCCGCGTGTAAAACGGATGCTCTACCAATTGAGCTAATTTCTTTTTTTTTTATAGTACAAAGTACTATGTTATTCTTTACAAGTTTAAAAAATTTTCTTTGCTCATATCTGCCTTCTAGGTGTTTCATGTGAAGTAATAGTCGTGAGGTAGGCTACACACCTACGACACCGTGGATACTTTTATCCTTCCATTTTGGATGAAAGATTAAAAGGGTATCTGTATTTAATACTGTAACAATATCTATCTTAATATATTATAAAAAAGTATGTTAGATATACTTACTATGTTAGACATATTTTGTATGTTAGATATATTTTGTATTCTACATGAATCTCTAAAAATATCTAAAATGAAGATATACAACTATAAATTACTTTTAACTTACATAATTATTCATATAATAGATTTATTCTTCTTTTTTAAAAATATAAGGCCTATATAAAAAATAACCTTACTATTAACTTACATAATTATCCATATGCATATAATGGCTCTTGTTGGCTTACATGGTATGGAATTGTTGCGTTTCCACAAGCTCCTCCTGTTCCTTTTTCTCCTATATTATCTATAACTAATACTATATTTTCATCAGTCTGAATCTTTTGTTTCATATCTGAAGATTCTCAATCAAAAATTGTAGTTGTTAGTTTTTTACCCAAATATCAGCACTGATAAGGTCTATTTCCCTCCGTTAATTTAATACTTTCTTTAACTAAATTATTATATCCACAAGGACTACTATACACTCACCTAAGAAGATGCGGATATCTACGATGCCATTTATAAATATCATAAATAGTAGATACTTCTGTTAAACTGTAAGGTTTTAGATATAAATAAAAATAAAAAATATAATGACCTTTATCTAAATTATTCACCACTTTAACTTATGTTTGAACTCCACATATGGCGAAGTTACACTAGGGAAAAGTAATACAGCCCTACGATCATCAAAATGAATATTATAATAGGTAGAATTAATATGTAAATCACGAGAATCATAAGGAAGTGAAGAAAAAGATCTCATTGCAACACAGGGCCTACGTATATCAATATTTATTTTTCCTTTATATAATTCATATTTTATAATATAGTTATCTTTGCCTCATATAGTTGAACTATTAAACACTTTAGTGAGTGTGTGTATTCCTCTTTTAGACTTAACACTACCCCCCACCATAGTACTTTGTAATGATAAACTAGTAGATCCGTGTGGATTAACCTCATTCTCGCCTAATTCAGATGTTTTTTCTTTCAAAGTAATTACAATACATCCAACCATAGCTAATAATAATATAATAGAAGTAATAATTAATCATATTGAATAATTAGCATATAATATATTCCCTATACTTGTTATATGAGAAGTTTCTGCTAAATATCCCTCTCATGATGGAGATGTGACATGGGCTAATCTTAAGGCAGTTATAATACGTAACAGTCTACTGTTAAAAGCTAAAATCATGTAAGGTAAAATATTATTAACAAAATAGTTAAAAAAACTACCTATCAAGATAGCTAAACCTACACCATTTAAACTGTCTATGGATAATTCAGATATTCTCACATTAATTAGCATTAATATAAATATAAATAATATCGATACAGCCCCTATGTATACTAATAAATAAGATAAACCTATGAAATTATACCCTGTAATAACCAAGAAAGTAGATATGCTTAAAAATAAACCTATTAAAAATAATATAGACATTATAGGGTTTTTACTTATAATTACTAATGTACCGATAAAAATTGCAACAAAAGACAGAATGTCTAAACTTATTTCTTTATAACCACTAAATGTATATTCCATAATAATATATAACATGTTAAAGTTATTGTTCCTTTTCATAACAACTATCGTTTTAATCTTTTTTTTTGTATTTATAATAAAATTCATTAGCTAACGACCTAATTATTTATAGGTCTCACTGATGGATATATTTATTATACGATATCTTATCTGAAACTAGGTTAATTAATAGTGCAATGCCTTATAGGGGCTTAAAGTAGATAAAATCTATTTAAGCCTATATTGAGGTATATCTAAGTATATATGTGCCTATTTTTTTTAGCCTCTAAAATGAATCGAACACTTATCAGAATATTAACAGTATTCCGCTCTACCATTGAGCTATAAAGGCCATTAAATAATTTACTCCCTTCTTTTTTTGTTTTTACCTTATATCTAAGGTAGTCCATGCCTTCCGGATGGGGGGGGGGGGGTCTAGGGTAAATATATATAGTTCTAATCCTATATATTATAATTTAATTATACACATCCTGGTATTTAATAATATATATATATGTATTTAATCTAACAAAGATTGGTATTTAATAATATATATGTATTATAGGAGACAAGAGATTCGAACTCTTAAAAGTACACTACTATTGAGTTTACAGCTCAACCCTTCTTACCAATAAAGGAACTCTCCTTTATTTTTTTTCTTTGCATATTCTAACGTATAACTTATGTGAGTTAATTTTTATATAACAGTCTATGCAAACTATTAAAATTACAAATACTTATAACAGAATATAGGAATTAAATATCTAAATTTGAAAATATGAATGCTTTTAATCATCTTTTTCATTAGTACAATTAATTTTTGCAAAGCCATAGTAAGTATATGCATTCATCATAATGTTTTATTATATGACAATATAAATGAAATAATCTCATGACAACTTATAATATAAACCTAAATAGCATACACAAAGTGTGTCTATAACCTAAAATTTAAATACCCCTCATAAGGATAATTTAACTAAATCACTAACGAGCCTGCTAATGGATTTGAACCAATATAAATATATAAATATTTATGCTCCTTGCCTAGACTTTTATTTATTCTTACTTTTTTGTGTATCGTTTATATAAATTAATCCCGGGCTAGTTCCCCAACCCGAACCGTATTTCGACTTAGCACCAATCAGAGTCACGCATACGAAGATACTTCTGCCAAAAGATCTAAACCTAATAATTTAGAATAACAAACAGCAGCTACCAAACTTATTGCACATACTCCTTTCAGCGCCTGACGAGTGGTTAGTACCTATCTGAGATAAAATTCACCGTGATGTGATTACTCACGATTACTAGTAATTCCTTTTTCATGCAGTCGAATTTCAGACTACAATCCATATTATTTCCTATTTTAGGGGATTAGCTCCAATTCGCATTATTGCATCCCTTTGTAAAGGTCTATGTGGCACGTCTATAGCCCACAATATTAAGGCCATGATGACTTGTCTTAGTCCCTTTTATCATATCCAGTTGTAAGCGGAGAGCTGTCTTATTATATTAAATAAAACAAGGGTTTACGTTAATTTAATGGACCTAACCAAATCTCACGACATTAACTGAAGACAGCCATGCAACGCATGTGATCTAAATAATATAATTCTAACATATTATTATCTAAGACTTAATAAACTTATAAAAAAGTCTTGACTGACATATAATGACATATAATCATGTAAATTAACTATATAAAAACTAGAACATTCAAATTGTGGTAAGGTTATTCGCGGATCATCGAATTAAATAACATACTTCACTACTGGTTTCAGAAACGGTCTAATGATTTCAGTTCCTGCGTTGCCACATTACTCTTGAGGTGGAGTGCTTCCACTTTCATTTATAGTTCAACTTAAAAGCCAACCTATGGCACTCATCATTGTCTGCCCAGGCTACGGGGGTATCTAATCCTCTTCACTCTCTGAGCCTTCGTCCCTCAACGTCAGTTTAGTCTTTACTTCCTTCTTCTTTTTAGTTATCTTTACGTCTCTCAGTTCGACTATAAACCAAATTTGAATAGAAACCAATTTATACTCTTTAACTAAATTGCATCTAATTCTAATATAAGTAAAGGACATATACATAGAGGTTTGCCTTCGCCATTATCAGTCCTATTAGTATTAAAGGATTTCATCCCTACTCCAGTAATTCTGACATCTTCCTCTCCCATATTAAACTCTAGTGTAGTAGGTACTATACCAGCCTTCATACACAGTCTAGGTACCCATTATACCTGTTGAAGATGAATAACACTTGTCTCCCTTGTCTTACCGCGACTGCTGGCACAAGATTTAGTCGAGACCTATGGATATAAAGTTGTCATTATCAGCTTTATCCAGAACTTTATAAGACCTAGTCAAGCAAGTTAATAAATCATTTATATTAACTCTCATTCCTGCAAGTTGCTGGTTCAGCCGTTAGGCCATTGACCAAAATTCCTCACTGCTGTACTATACGCACTGGGGTTTTTTCAGACCCAGTGTGATCAATCGACCTCTCAGTCTTGACTACGGACTTCAGCTAAGTATGACATTACCACACTTTACTTATCCGGTGGTTATTTATAATCAACTAAGAGCGAAATATTCTTTCTTTTTAAAACATAATTTATTCTTAGTATAAATCTGTCAAATATAATAATCTAAGGAGACCAACTTAGATAATAAGATCTAGTATTTATAACCCAGAAACAATTGTTCTTATAAGGGATTTATTTTACCTTACTCTTAGGTAGCTAAAATACCTATTCCTCACCTGTACACCACTTCAATATACATAACTTTAACAAATTAAATATTGACGTACGATTAGCATGTGTCAAGCATTTACATAGCGTTCAATCAGAGCCATCATCAAACTCAAGTAAAAAAAAATTTTTTTTTATTTATACTAATATTATTATTCTTTATAATAATATTCTTATTATTTATGCAAATCTTTAATGTAGTATTCTTAAAATAATTCTAAGTATAGTTTATATAAATAGTATTAGTATTTTAATTACTATATTATCATTAATTATAAATCTTTTAGTAGTAACACTGAGTATATTATGCATATAATAATATTTGTAATGGTAATACTTAAAATATTTGTAATGGTAATACTTAAAATAGTAGTAGTCCATGTAGTTAATTAAAATTTCTTCTTAAAGAATTTCTTCTTAAATAGTTTCTTCTTAAATAATTTCTTCTTAAATAATTTCTTCTTATCTAAGACTCGAACTTAGATTGAGATATTAGAAGTATCTTGTTCTACCATTAAACTAATAAGAATAATATAATATTGCTTATATCTAAAATTTTAACTTAGATATCCTATACTATCTGTACCTTAATAATACTTCTTATATCATTTATTTATGTCTAATACTCCAACCTATAGTGGTATACTCCAATTTATATTGGTATACTCAAACTTATATTAAAATATTCTAAATATCTTGTTTGCCCTAAAATTAACAATAATTATTCTAATATAAATATTCTAATATGCATGTATATATTGTACAGTCTTTATAATAAAAATGCTAAATAGGAAAATGTTATATTATTTATATTTATTGTACAGTCTTTATAAGAAAAATGTTATGTTAAACCCCTGTTATTTAAATCCTAAAATACTTTTTTATAAGATAAACAAAATTATATCTTATGTTATTAAACATGCTATACTTGCATACTAGAAAATATTAGTCTATAATTTTTAATTTTAAGTAATATAATTCTCTCTTATCTTATTAAGATAGTGCTTTATGTATCAAACCCTCTTTTCAATAACTATCTCTTCAGTATCATTCTTTATAGGTCAGGTTGATAAATAAATAGGTAAATTCCGTGTAATATAGGGTTTATTATGCCTTGTTTATTTAAATCTGTCTAAATACAAAAATATTTAATACCTACTCTTATGTTTAATACATTACTATTAAATTCTACATTAAATAAAGTATAAAATTAATACCTTAAATATATTACTATAAAATCGTGTATTACATTACTAAAATATTCTATAAATATTAACATGTTATAAAGACACTGTAATATTAACAGATCCTGTGTTATCACATACTTATCTTACATTACTATAAAATTATACTATTATATTATTACATTACTATATTATTACATAACTATTAATTACACTATTATATTATTACATAACTATAATATTATTACATTACTATTATATTATAACATTACTATATTATTACATTACTATTATATAATAACATTACTATATTAGTACACTATAATGTTATTACGCTATAATATTATTACATAACTATATTATTATATTATTACGCTATAATATTATTACATAACTATATTATTATATTATTATATTATTACATTACTATATTATTACACTATTACACTATTACACTATTATATTATTACATTACTATATTATTACACTGTAATGTATTACATTACTATTAAATTATAAATGTATATATTGTACAGTCTTTATAATAAAAATGCTAAATAGGAAAATGTTATATTATTTATATTTATTGTACAGTCTTTATAAGAAAAATGTTATGTTAAACCCCTGTTATTTAAATCCTAAAATACTTTTTTATAAGATAAACAAAATTATATCTTATGTTATTAAACATGCTATACTTGCATACTAGAAAATATTAGTCTATAATTTTTAATTTTAAGTAATATAATTCTCTCTTATCTTATTAAGATAGTGCTTTATGTATCAAACCCTCTTTTCAATAACTATCTCTTCAGTATCATTCTTTATAGGTCAGGTTGATAAATAAATAGGTAAATTCCGTGTAATATAGGGTTTATTATGCCTTGTTTATTTAAATCTGTCTAAATACAAAAATATTTAATACCTACTCTTATGTTTAATACATTACTATTAAATTCTACATTAAATAAAGTATAAAATTAATACCTTAAATATATTACTATAAAATCGTGTATTACATTACTAAAATATTCTATAAATATTAACATGTTATAAAGACACTGTAATATTAACAGATCCTGTGTTATCACATACTTATCTTACATTACTATAAAATTATACTATTATATTATTACATTACTATATTATTACATAACTATTAATTACACTATTATATTATTACATAACTATAATATTATTACATTACTATTATATTATAACATTACTATATTATTACATTACTATTATATAATAACATTACTATATTAGTACACTATAATGTTATTACGCTATAATATTATTACATAACTATATTATTATATTATTACGCTATAATATTATTACATAACTATATTATTATATTATTATATTATTACATTACTATATTATTACACTATTACACTATTACACTATTATATTATTACATTACTATATTATTACACTGTAATGTATTACATTACTATTAAATTATAAATGTATTATATATAATAGATTATTAAATTATGTATGAACATATCTATAACAACCAAACCCAATACATTATAGCCACCATGCATATACATTTAATGGATTGTATATAATACCCACTGTCCATACCCATTTAACGTATTATAAATAAAGATATCTATAATAATCAAACCCGATATATTATAGCCACCGTACATATACATTTAATGGGTTATACATTAACATATTTAGAGTAAAACCAGATATAATATACACATTGTCCATATGAATTTTATGGGCTATGAACTACAAGTAAATGATCAACTATTACTGTATTTATCTAATATTATGTCAAATTACTATAAATGTAAGGAATAGTATTGTATATTACTTATAAAGTTATGCAAATAAAAGTGTTTTTGTCTTAGCCTATGTATGTCTAAAAAGGGCTAGTAAGGTTGTTTAAATGCCTATATGTTAAATTATTCGCAACTTTTTATACTTTATCAAAAAGTAACTAAAATTGTTTTGTAAAATTTTCTTTAGAACTTTTTATATTTAATTTACCATGGTATACCTAACATGTTGGTCTAAAGTATTTTTAAGTATATAGGCCTATGGTATGAGGCACAGTAAATATCTTTTCAATTAAAGATGTGCTTTCAGTATATCTATATAGACTTGTAAACAATACATCTTTATTTTATAGGCATGTATTCTACAGACTTATACATAAAACATATTTATTTTATACTTATAGTGAATAATAGTTTATAAACTCGTGTTTAATTATGAAACAATAATAAGCCCTCTGGACCAGTTTGAGATAAGAAATCTTTTTAGTATTGACACACCATTACTAGGTAATATAAATTTATCTATAACTAATATAGGATTATACATGACAATAGCTAGTTTTTTAGCTTTTGCTATTAGTATTTTAGCTACTAATTACTCAAGAATTACTCCAAATAAGTGATCTTTAGCTCAAGAATCCTTATACGCTACTATACATAGCATAGTAATTAACCAAATAAACAATAAAAACGGTCAACTATACTTCCCCTTTATGTACACACTATTTATTTTTATTTTAATAAATAATCTTATAGGTATGATACCTTATAGTTTTGCATCAACATCTCATTTTATATTAACGTTTTCACTTAGCTTCACTGTGGTATTAGGTGCTACAGTTCTAGGATTTAAGGAACATGGATTAAAATTCTTTTCTTTATTTGTTCCAGCAGGTTGCCCTTTAGGGTTATTACCTCTTTTAGTTTTAATAGAATTCATTTCATATTTAGCTAGAAATGTGTCTTTAGGACTTAGATTAGCTGCTAATATCTTGTCAGGTCATATGTTGTTAAATATCCTAAGTGGGTTTACATATAATATTATGAATTCAGGGTTAATTTTCTTCGTATTAGGGTTATTACCTCTAGCATTTATAATAGCCTTTTCAGGCTTAGAACTAGGTATTGCATTCATACAATCTCAGGTTTTTGTTGTATTATCTTGTTCATACATAAAAGATGCTCTAGAATTACATTAATATATTAAAAAAAATTTTTTTTTTGTTATAAATAAAATGATGTGAATAGTTAATTTTTTTTTAGGAGTGTTGTTGTTAGGTATCACAAACAGCACATATGAGTTCTGCTCAACCTGTTGATGGGATGGTCCTGTTCAATCAGTATTTTTTAGGCAACCTGGACGTAATGGTTATTCCTTCTATGTTGTTGCACCTAATGGGTCAGGAAATAATGGTTATATTAACCCAGACACAGGGCGTCCATGACATCTAGATCATAATAATAATAATATACCTGGTTTCATCTATGATCAATTTCCTAGTAACTTAGCTTCAGCGATGGATGACCATGCCCATGAAAAGGGGCGTCTCTGGAGAAGTTGAGATAACGCAGATTTTGATGTAAACTCAAATAGATTTTATAAAGAGTGACAACAGTATCATCACCCTTGTAGAATTGTAAATAACTCCCATAACTGAAGCGTTGTCAGAAAAGCATTTCGTAGACTTCCTTAATTAATTCATAATTTTTCTTTAATACAGAATTTTTATATGATTGTAACTTACTAATATTTTATGATATTCTAAATTTGTGTATATTGTTTTGTGTTGGTGCAGATTTATTGTAATATTTGTTTTTCATAAAATAGTTAAACACTTATTCTATATTACGGGGTAGTGGTGGGTAAAAAAAATTATTTATAGATAAAATGTAATCATAATAATTAGTACAAAAATTAGTACAAAAATTAGTAGGTATATTCCTAAAATATACAAATATAAATAAAATATATAATATATATAAATATATTATTAATATAACCTTTTTTTTTAAAATATACTATATATATATGTAATTTTACAGTTATTTTTATTCACTTAAACATGTTATACCTACCAACCTTAATATCTGTTCTTGAAGTGTTAGCAGTCACAATTCCTGTTTTATTAACAGTAGCCTTTATAACTATAGCTGAGAGAAAAACAATGGCTAGTATGCAAAGAAGATTGGGACCTAATTCAGTAGGTTGATATGGTCTACTTCAAGCATTTGCAGATGCCCTTAAACTTTTATTAAAAGAGTATGTTTCCCCTACACAGGCCAATATTTTTTTATTCTTCCTTGGTCCTATAATAACTTTAATATTTTCACTTTTAGGTTATGCTGTGATACCTTATGGTCCTGGCTTAATGTTGATGGACTATAATCTTGGTATATTATATCTTTTAGCTATGTCTTCGTTAGCTACTTATGGAATATTATTAGCAGGATTAATGATTAGTCCCCTTATTATGTGAATAATAAGTGAAAAATCGGGTGAATTTCAAGGAAAACTTTTAAAAAGTCAATTTGAAGCAAAGTATAGTTTAATTTTCTTAACTTATCTTGTTAGTATAAGATATGGAATAACTTTATTTTTTTATAAATTAGGTTATTGATGAGACTATAAATGTTCAACGACTAGTAAATGAGATACAAGAAAAATCAATAAATTTACCACGAGCGCCCGGAATCTTATAATAATTATTATTTTATTAATTTTAATTTATTTAAATAATACTACTATAGACCTGGTTATTTATATAAAATTTATGTATTTATATTTAATATTATTTATTCTTTCAGTATTCAGCTCGCTACTATTAACAACTGTTACAAAGTATTTTAATAATTCTTTACATTATAGATCTAAGAATTATTTACATTATAGATCTATTAATCACCCTAATAAATTTAATAAAATAGGTCAAAGATATTATTCTACAGGTATACCTAATAAGTATAATACATTAGCTAAAAGATACTATTCTACTAATATACCTAATGAATATCCAAGTTTTGAAGAATTAAAACCATTACATTCTATGTATATAAAAGATCTTTATAAAGATAGAAATGCTAATGTAAAGCCTTTTGAAGATAAAGTATTAGCTACTTGTGAAGATATGAATAATAAATCAAAATTTTTAAAAAAATGAGGATCTGTAAGTTGTATATATCTTATAGAATATAAACACGATCCTCTAGTATATTACATAGGTAGAACTAACTTATTTAAAAGAAGAATATCTAATCATTTACTGGCTAATTCTAAAAATAAATTTCATTTATTTGTAAACCTAATAGGTTGAGAACATTTCAAAACATCAATCATAGAAGTTAAACCCGCTACAGAATTAGGGGCTAGAGAAAATTATTATTTACAAAAATACCTTCCTTTACTAAATACTACTTTTTCTTCTTCATTTTCTGAAACGCAAATATATAAAACATTAACTAATAAATTGTTAAATTTAAAAAATAATAGCGTTATATATGAAAACGGTAAAAGTAAAGAAGTATATGTTTATATTATTTTAAAAGATCATATAGATAGTAACTATTATAAATATAAAAGTATAGTAGAAACAAGTAAAGGTCAAAATATAGCTAGAGGTACAATTTCTTTATATATGGATACGAATATACCATTTAAAGGTAAATTGTATTATAGTAATCTAATATTAAATTTAAAAGAAAAATTTGACTTAGTTAAAAATATATCTAATGAATTAAAAATTAACAGTAATATAGCTAAAAAAGTATGAGCGTATAATGCTAAAACATTAGAACTAATAAAAGGAAGTCCTTTTGTTTCTAAAAGTCAAGCATCTAAAGTATTAAGTATTAGCAGAGATGTAATCAGTTATTTTATTGATACATATAAAGCAGAAGGAATAAAAGGTACGTATTTGTTTAGTAAACAACTTAATTGTGAAGAGATTAATAAATTACTAAATAATGTAGATTCCTTAAAATTAGGTAATAAAAAATAAGTCTGAATATACGATGCCGAAACGTTAGAATTAGTTAATAATATGCCCTATTCTAGTTTAAGATTAGCAGCTGAATACTTAGAAGTGGAATATAGAACTATAAAAAGACATTTAGATACAAAAATGTCTAGTTCAAAAAAGTCTACTTCAAAAAAAAGTATACTTATTTAGTAAAGAATTAGATTTACCCACAAAAAAAAAGAATTTTTAGAAAAATATAAATAAATAAAAAAAAATAATCATAGATTCTTGGTAGTAAGCAATAAAGAATAATAATAGTAAGATTATGACATAGTCTGAACCGTAGTGTGAATTACGGAAGTAGAAGATAAAGAGCTTTTACGATAACAAATTTGGATCAGCTAATTCCAAGTACGCTTTCTTAGGGTCCTTAAGAAGTACAGCTCAATTAATTAGCTATGAATTGATTTTGAGTTCTGCTATTTTACTAGTAGTCTTACTGTCAGGTAGCTTAGATATAACAGTTATTATTGAAGCTCAAAGAGCTATTTGATATATAGTGCCCCTATTTCCTATATTCCTTGTGTTTTTCATAGGGTCTATTGCAGAAACAAATAGAGCACCCTTTGATCTAGCAGAAGCTGAATCAGAACTAGTTAGTGGGTTCATGACTGAACATTCAGCTGTTATATTTGTATTTTTCTTTTTAGCTGAATATGCTAGTATAGTACTTATTTGTATTTTAAACAGTATTTTATTTTTAGGGGGTTATCTTTTTGATTTTAATTTTTACTTGTACCCATATTTTTATTTTATAAAATTTATAGCAGGAGATAGTTATATGTATTTAACAGAGAATGAATCTAATTTTAATGTTATTAATTTTGATAATTACAGTCTAATATTAGGAACAACCATATATGGTATAGTTATAGGCCTTAAAGCTTGTATTATGATCTTTACATTTATATGAGCGAGAGCCTCATTCCCTAGAATACGTTATGATCAGCTTATGTCTTATTGTTGAACTGTTTTATTACCAATTGTTGTTGCATTTATTATTTTAGTGCCCTGTATTTTATATAGTTTTGAAATTATTCCTTGTAATATACCTTTGCTTTAATATATAGTTTTGCTCGTCTAATATCCTTGTATTTTAGTAAAATATCCTTGTATTTTAGGTTTAAGCTTTGCTAGCCCACAAAAGGAAGCTTTTGTAGAGCTTCCCTAGCTAATAAAGCGGAATAGTTTTATCTATAAAAGTAGCTAGATTAAAATTAACTTGTTATGAAAATTAGAAAATTCTATTACAAATCCCCTCTTTTCTAATTTAAGGGGGAAAGTTGCATTATAATTAGATAATATAAGTTCTAAGAATACTGCAACATATGGGAGAAGCTCAAGGTATATTAAATTATGCTTTGATTAAAGCCCATTAAAGACCGTATTTTGAAAAAAAAAGAATAAATAGTATGTTAAACTTAAATAGAAGTAACTTTCAAGCACATCCCTTTCATCTAGTATCTCCTTCTCCTTGACCTTTATATACATCAATTAGTTTACTGTCCCTTACCACATCTGCGGTTTTATCATTCCACGGATTTGAGTATGCCGAGTATAATTTATTTTT